>ENA-UOOM01003806-UOOM01003806.1-fermentation-metagenome-genome-assembly--contig:-NODE-3806-length-10524-cov-3.485051_pt1 | contig 10524 bp, 8 predicted proteins | sample MGYA00245781_ERZ724031 | MGnify/ENA primary metagenome ERZ724031 (study PRJEB28704, sample SAMN03018317) | fermentation metagenome | biome: anthropogenic terrestrial biome; feature: soil; material... | reverse complement strand
TACACCAGCCACTGGCCAGATAATCCAACTGTTTTGCCAATCATTAGTTTTAAAACTGTATGCTAGAAATCCTGCAACCACTACTAACCAATAAACAGTTGCGATTGCACCGGTATACGGAGATTTTTGCTTCTTTTGTCTTGTATAGTCGCCTTCTTGCAGCAATTTCTCCATGCTCGCCCAATTGATTCCTACAGTAATGAAAAATACAACTCCTACTCCTGCCAACACCATTGTAATTGATAGCATAACAGCAAGGAACAAATCGTTTTCGGTTAAGAATGCACCAACGAACAAGGGAATCACCGAAAGGATACATATACAGGTTCCTAGCACATTATATTTTAGGGAATATCCTGATATTCGAGCAGTGAAAAATCAGTTTGACCTCCGATAATCTCTTTTGCTGCCAAAGCCAATTGCCGGTTATAGGATCCTTTATGAAAAGAACCGACGATTGCTAATATATTGATTCTGTTCAATATGGCACTCCTTCCTGCATAGATGATTGGAGCTATCATAATATGCTCTCATGTTTATATCGGATGATAATCACCCTAAATTAATAATTGTTTATCAAATGCCCTAAGGCACCTGCTCTATACGCGTAGGATATACCGATTTCTGCTTTAGTAGCGGGAACAATCCCCCACTGAAGGGCATTCGATAAAATGCTTGCGGCGTAAAGCGCATACCTTAGCCCTTTATCCCACTTGTAGCTACTCCCTCAATAAAGAACTTCTGTGCTGACAGGAATAACAAAATCACCGGAACAAGCGTTAGCGCTGCAGCAGCCATTTGAAGCCCGTAGTTTTCGGCATAACCTGTCTGGAACATTTGAATTCCAACAGTTAGCATCTGCCTTTTTGTATCGGTAATGAAGATATAAGGTCCCATGTAATCATTCCATCCCCAGATAAACGTAAATATAACCATGGTTATAAAAGCGGGTTTTGCATTTGGAAGTATAATTTTATAAAAAACCTTGAAATGATTGCAGCCGTCAATAATAGCTGCTTCTGTAAGTGTAAACGGTATAGAAACGAAAAACTGTCTTAGCATAAACACAAAAAATACATCAAAAGCATTCGGTAGAACAAGACTCCACATTGTATCTGTGATTCCAAGCATCTTGTATACAACATACCTTGGCACTATAGTCACATCACCGGGGATCATGAGAGTAGCTAAAAATATAAGAAATATTTTATCCCTACCGCGAAACCTTAACCTGGAAAATGCATATGCGGCAGGACCTATAACAATAGACTTCACTATTATTGTGCTTAAAACCATTATGGCTGAATTTGCATACCATCTTTTAAAATAGTAATCAGGAGAAAATAGTCCGACATAATTATTCAATACGAAATCCTTTGGAATAAGCCTGAAAGGAAATTCAAATATCTGATTTAAAGGTTTAAATGACGATGATATCATAAATAAAAATGGAAATATATTTACTGCTCCAACAACAAATAGAAGCAATGTAAGACCTTTATTGAATGCATTTTCCTTTAATTTATCTATTATGAGCCATGAGCTTTTTTTCTTCGCATAAGATATTCTATCTTGTGACATCTATTTCACCCCATCTACATGTAATTTACCCATTTCTTTTGTCCTCTCCACTGTATGACTGTAATGAGCATGACAAAAGCAAATAGAACCATTCCCTGAGCACTGGCGTAACCGAGTCTGAATGAACCAAACGCAGTTCTTACAATAGAAACCGGGAGAACCGAAGTTGATGATCCCGGACCGCCTTCTGTTAATGTTTGAATAATGAACCAATTATGGTGGTTATCGTGAGAAAAAATGTTGTTGGGGAAATCACCGGCAAGATTATCTTTGAAAACCTCTGCCATGCATTGGCACCGTCAATTTCGGCCGATTCTGTCAACTCTCTCGGAACATCCTGCAGCGCAGCAAGATATATAACCATTTGCATTCCCATCTGTTGCCAGCAAGCAATCATAACAACTGTAGGAAGTGCTGTCTCCGTACCTAAAAGCCACATTGGAGGATTTTCAACCCCAAGAGATCTCAGGAATGTATTAACAAGACCATTTGTCGGTGAAAGTAAAATTGAAAATATCACCGAAACAGCAACAATATTTGAAACATATGGCATAAACAACAGTGTTCGCAGAAAATTCCTTGCATAAACCTTCTGATTCAGTATTAATGCAAAAAGAAGTGCAAGCATCATTGTTAAAGGCACATACATCAAACAATACTTTAACGATGTTAGCATCGCTTCAATAACACTCTTATCGTGAATCATCGCGGTAAAGTTACCGATGCCAACAAAACGAACCTCATCAAGCTTACTTACATATCTCAAGTTTGTCAGGCTTATTATAAATGATAAAAAAAACGGAAGACCCTGAAATAGCAAAAAACCTATTGAGTATGGTAATATAAATAAATATCCTGTAACAGACTCTTGCTTATAAATTTTCAAATCACGGTAATGCTTTAATCTCATTGCTCTTCACCCAATTTCAAACAAATATTAAATCCGGGGCATTAAGCCAGCCAACCTTAAAGACTAAAGCCCCGGATTTCTGTTTTTATTCTAGTGCTATTAATAATACTTAGTTTTCCTTGCTTTCCTGTATAGCCTTATCAGCCTTTTCTTTGATGGCTTTCATAGTTTCCTCGAGTGTCTGTTTCCCGGTGGCATAAAGCTCACCTTCCTGTACAAATGCCAGATTAATCAATGTGTCGCCATATCCTATGACCTTTTCATCCTTCACTTCCATAACCGGGTCAAACCAGGTAGCACGCAGGTCAGCAACTGTAATGCCATCGTCCTTATAGGGATTAAGAAGTCCATTTTCAATATAGTGGTCTAATTCGCTCTGCGAGAGATCAACCCTGCAGGGTACCCTTCCGTAGCCAAGAGTATATCTCTTTTCAGCAAAAAGCTTTACAACTTCAAAAGCTTCTTTCTTATGTTTTGATGTAGTCGGAACAAAATAACAGCCGACCACTGTGAGAGTAGATTTTTTCTTGCCTTCGGGATAAGGCATTGGCAGGATACCAAATTTCCAATCCCTGGGGTATTTTGTTTTATCAGCCATTAGTGACAAAGTCCATCCTCCACAGACAAACATTCCGTATTTTCCGGTTGTAAAAGAGTCACTGGGGAGCTTCATACCCCTTTGTGTAATGATATCGGGTTGTATCTTATATAAATTTCCAAGGTCATAATAGAATTTTAACGCCTGAGCAAATACAGGGTCGTCATAGTTTGATGTTCCATCGCTCTTATAATGTGGAATACCGCTTTGGACAGCATACATATAGTTATAGTTATTATAGGCTGCCATGAAAGAACCAAATATGCCTTTGTTAGGATCGGTCAGCTTCTTTGCGGTTTCAACGTATTTATCCCAAGTCCACTCTTCAGCTTTGGGGTATGGTACTCCCGCATCATCAAATATTTTTTTATTGTAGAGAGTGAGCCAGATATCAACAAAAGCAGGTAAACCGTAAACCTTGCCGTCAAAACGGGGCAGGTATTTGCCGAAAACTTTTTCTGCATCATAGCTGTCAGCACCCGGCAGCTCATCTAATGGCGTTATTACATCAGCATCATAAAATTTTTTAGCATTTGGATACGCCTGGTACATGATATCCATCTGATCACCGCTCATAAGGCTGACAAGCAGCTTATCGGCTTCTGCATCCTTGGGTGGCGGCATCATTATTGTATCCAGTTTATAACCCTCTGCAGCTGCCATTTCCACCATTTTTTTATACTCTTCACTTTGCATTTCGATGGAATGGGAAGCGATTTTTAATACAACCTCATCCGCTTGCTTTTCAGTTTCAGTATTGGATGTTTGATTTCGCTGAACAGGCTGTCCGGATTCGCACGCTGAAAAGACAGAAATAAACATTATTGCAATTATTGTCAATGCCAATAAACCTGAAAGTTTTTTCACTTTGTTGCTCCCTCCTTCTTTTTGAATCAATCATTTTGGGGTAACGCTCCTATGCAAAAGATAAGGCGGCCGCCGCATTTTGCATTGATCTGCTTTTTTCCCTTGACTAAACATTATCATAATAACGGAGAAATAAAATAGTGTAGATTCTATTTTTCTGGGGTGTTTTATGTATATGGCTAAGTTTCATGCTCATTTACGTTTGAAACCGGTTCATCCAGAACCGGAACTGTCACATATGCCACTGTACCTTCATATTCGTTGCTTTCGATATGAATTCCGTATTCAGCACCAAAATAAAGTTGAATTCTATTATGAATATTTTTAAGACCGATCCCAGGTCCTTGAGAATATTTCTGGTTGAGTGGAACATTTTGATTAATAGTTTCTTTTTCATCATCTGAATAAATGCTTTTTTTAATTTCTTTAAGCCTCGCTTCGGAAATACCTGCACCATTATCACTAACCTCGAATGTCAGCTTATTACCATCTTGCACAACTTTAATCCGTATAATACCTTTTTTATCGCTGTGTTCTATCCCATAGGAAAGTGAGTTCTCTACAATAGGCTGCAATAATAGCTTCAATGTTTTGTATTTCAATACTTTTTCGTCCTGGATATCCAAATGAAAATCAAAATTGTTTCCGTATCTCATCTTTTGGATATTGATATACGCCTTTACATGTTCAAGTTCCTCTTCAACATAAACAATTACATTCCCTTTGCTTATGGAAATTCTGAAAAGCTTTCCGAGTGAAGAAGCCATTTCACTAATTTCATATGCTTTCATAGCCCTGGCTTTCCATACGATTGATTCAAGTGTATTGTATAAGAAATGAGGGCTTATTTGTGCCATAAGTACATTTAATTCTGCTTCTTTTATCTTTCTTTCATGCACATACTCATCCTGTATAAGCTTGTTGATCTGATCGAGCATTCTATTAAAATATCTACCTAGCTTGCTTATTTCGTAATCACCTTTTATATCGACACGTATATTTAGATCTCCATTTTCAACAGCTGTTATTGCTTTCTCCAGCTTTTTTATAGGTTTTACAATCTCATCCGCGGTAATAACCATGGAAACAAAAGATATCATAATAAATGCAAACATTATCAACATAATATAATTTATAATATTGTTGATCTCTCCATATATCTCTTTTTCAGGAACCATTCCGACAGTAATCCATTGGCTTTTTTGTGATGTTTTTGTAATGATTAAAAATTTATTTCTGTCTATAGTGAAATGAAAGACAGAATCCCCCATTTTTAATATATCATTTACTAATTCGGTGTTTATGGCTGAACTTAATAGCTCATTTTCATTGCTATGAGAAACAGTGTTTCCGGCCTTATCAATAACAAATATCTTCCCGGTTTTTCCTAGTTCTATGTCACTGTAGGAGTTGTAGATTGCTTGCTCGCATATGGTATATATTTGGGTTCCGAGATACTCTCCCGTTTTAGGGTTAGAGATTGCCCTACTGGCTATTACCACAAACTCCTGCCTTATATCTAAGGACTTTTCCACAGTAAAGAAATTCTTCTGTGCAGGATACCACTTAATAACATGGTTTTTTTTCCTAGTTAGAGCACCCATCTGCTGTAGTCTTTCTAATACTAGTTCTTCTTTTGCCGCAGGGAGAGAAAAATTGAACAGCTCTCCATTTTTTCCGTATAAAGCTGCAACGCTTATATAGTCGCTTAGTACCGATAATATTGATACATTGCTGCCGTACAGCACGATATCAACCATCTTTTTTCTTTCTTTTTCAGCATCATCGGATAGGTTGTTTTTCAACATATCATATAATTTTTCTTCATACATTAAAATGTTAGATCTATGGATTACCTGATTATTGATTAATGCGTCAATATTATTAGATACCTGACTAATTGTGTTTTTCGTCAGTTTAATAGTCTGTTGGGTCATTATACCTTTTGTCATGCTAATGGTTATATAGATTATGGCAAGAGCGGGGATAATAATAGATAAAACATTTAAAATAATTAACCTTTGCTTTAACTTTAGCTTCATTATGGACTTACGTAAAGCTGTAAGAATCCCAAGCATAGCAAATCCCCCTATACACTATCCTTCATGCCCAACTGCTGTTTTTCTATATTCGGAAGGTAAAACCCCTGTATATTTCTTGAAGATCTTTGTAAAATGAGACGCATCCGCATATCCTACCATACTTGAAATCTCATACATTTTCACCCGCACATCACCTAAATGCTCCTTTGCCTTGTTAACCCTCAATTTAGCAACATATTCGCTAAAATTAACCCCTGTCTTATTCTTAAATAAACAACTGACATATGCGGGATTTTTATTTACTATATCGGCTACCAGCTCGAGAGAGATGCTGTTATTTGAGAAATTTTCATCTAAGTAGTTCTTAACAACTCTGATAATAATTGATGCATTATCATTTCGAATTTGCTTTATCATATGATTTAACTCGGTTAGAACACTCAACATCCATTTCTTTTTTGTTGATAAACTATCATAATTATATGAGTAGAAATATGTCTCTCCGCGAGCTTCAAGAATATCCTCCAGCTGTATATTATATTGTACAGCGTGCCTTGCTAAAATAAAAAGCATTTCAATGCAAAGCCGGTCGATATTATCGTATTTTTTAACCATTTTTCTTTCAAACTGGTTGAATACATCATCAAGAAAACTTATAAGTTTTTGCTCTTCTTCATAAAACACAGCATTAATCAATTTGCTGCTATCAAATGAATACGGCAGAGCGTCGGGGGTCTCCATTACATTAATATCAGAGAAAAATACTATGCTTTGATTTCCGAAAAATACTTTTTGTTTTAACGCTTGTGTAGCTTGCTCGTAGTATAATTGAATATGCATAATATCTGGACATTTACCACTGATTCCAGCTGAAATGGTAATCATTTTATAGTCATAAATCTTTTTTTGAATCTCCTCAATAGCTGAAATAATTATTTTCGGATGCGCCTTATTGCTAATAATTCCAATAATCTCATCACTACTACTGGAGAAAAAAGTACCTTGCAGTTGCCTGTCGCGAAACACATTATTTGATGTTAATACCACCGATAATCTCAGTAATTCTTTTATTTCCTCGGAAAACCCGCTTGTCACAACGTAAAAATTATCAACCTCCATTACAATAACCGCCACCTCATCTTGAATGAGGTTGATTTCATAAAACTTTAGCTTCTCTTTAACTTGCTCCGTGTCTGTATAATAACCTTTAACCAATCTGTCGAGAAATTTTTCTTTCATAAAGGGAAGACTTTCAATCAGATGCTTTTTCAGCTTGTTATACTCCGCTTCTTTGGCGCGTTCTTCATCAAGCGCTGCTTTCATATGCTTGAATACCTTTTCAAACTCATTATATTCGGTGGGCTTTAGTAAATATTCTGAAACCCGGTTATTTATGGCACTTTTAAAATATTCAACATCACTGTAACCGCTAATAATGATAATTTTAACTTGCGGGTAATTAGCTTTCAGATATTCTATCAGTTCAATTCCGTCCATCTTAGGCATTCTTATGTCTGTTAGCACAATATCAGGTACATCACCACGGATTAACTCAACAGCCTCAACGCCATTTTTTGCTTGTCCAATGATTTCAAACCCGAGTTCATCCCAAGGAACGCCGTGAGCAATTCCTTCTCTTATTAAAATCTCATCATCTACTATAATAACTTTATACATACCAATCCCTCTATACTTAGTAAGCTGTTTAAATTTGTCTTCATAATAAAAATCACGGCTTCTGGGCTTACAAATAAATTCTCATACCAGAATTTTCTTTGGTATATTTAATGTTAGCTGGTGGGGCGGGAATCCATCTTAGCCTCGTTATAAATATCATTGTATATAATTTTGTAAATTATTGCAAACATAATTTGTCTCAAAATTGTTTCTCTTTAGTGCTGCAAATATGTATCATGGCAATATTTTGTTATTAACAAAATATCCATGGGTAAAGATATGTAAGATAAATAATAATGAAATAATTTCATTTTGGGAATTTTAAAGAATCAGTTTCTGCTTTTTTGCGGTAAATATAGCTGATAACAGAAAGACTCAAACGCTTTCTCACCATTTGCTACGGTTGTAAAAGATAGTTCTCTGTCACCTGATAAAAAATAGGGGCAACAGCCCCACATGTCTGTTACCCCTAAATTTTTAATTAATAGTTTTTCTATAAATAGAACCAATAAAATATACTAATACAAAACTTATTTCCAAGTAGATGATTTAATTTAAAATGTTGACATTGCTCTTTCTTAAAAATATTGGTGAAACTCTCTACACTTTAAGATAGTGGGTTAGCTTATTCTGTATCGCTGGATTCCTCTTGATTCGGTTCAAGTGTCTCTGATGTTTCTGAAGTCTCGGTTGTATCTTCTTCTATTCTCTTGATATCGGCAATAGAGTAAACCATAGTATCCAGTGGAGTTAGAATTTCAATAGCTTCATTTTTTGCAATCTCAAGTTCTTCTACTCTAAGACTATCCCCTACCTGAGCTCCCTCTAAGTCAACTTCTACTCTTTCAATTAAGTCAGAGGGAAGTGCTTTATAAGAAAGTTCGTAAAGTGATTGTTGAACATTGCCTAATACCTTTCCCTTGTTAAGGATTATAATTTTTGCAACGTTTGTAATCCGTTCTCCTTTTACAAGAGGTACAAAAGTCAGGTGTTGTACTATATTAGATACCGGCACATAGCTAATCTCCTTCAACAATGCCATTTGTTTTTCATCACCTATTATTAAATCCACTTTACTGCCTATAGTATTAGAACTTAATAATTGTTGTACATCCTTTAGAGAGAATTGAATGCTTGATGACTTATTGTCACCAGTACCGTACAAAACTCCGGGAACAATCCCTAGCTTTCTGAGCTGTTTGCTCTTTAACCGATTTTGGCGAATTTCCGTCTTTAAAGTTGCCATAATATCTCCTTTCATATTACACGAAACACGGGGGGACACGGTGATGTTACAGGTCTTCTTTGATTGCCTTCATAGAAAAATATATGAGCGATTTATTTACTTCCTTGTTTCCAAGTAATATTTAAAACGGGTCTAAGCAATTTCTTCCGTTATTTTAACGCTAACATCTTCTAAGAAAAACATCACCAACTTCATCTCACTTAGTATAACATGACTATCCCTTTTATTCAAATCCGCTTGGAATGGTAATCCAGAAGCTACTTGCTGAGTCTGCAGAATTATTTTTCTATATTTCATTGAAAAGTTCAGCTTTTAATGGTATGATGTAAAAAAATAACTAAAGAATGGTGGCGTAACGATGATTTTATAGTAATCGCTAATTTTTAGGTCGCATTTATTAAAGCCTGTTCTCGATAGGCTTTTAATGTGTTATCGAAATTTGGGGTTACAGGTCAACTTGTGGTTGGCTCATCGGGTGTTCCGATTAATCATTGCTGCGCTATATTTATGTCAAAATGTACTGTGCGTTTTTTGGTATCGCAGCAAGATATACTCCATTCTCGATGACAAGTAATTGTTTTCGGGAGTGGAGTTGTTTTTATTTTTGAGGAGGACGATGATTTATGAGCGAGATAACGGTGGGAGAGAATTTTACACATACATAGGATTTGAGACCATATGTAACAGAGAGTTATTGAAAAAGGAGTGGAAAAATAGATATGAATATAAAAATTGAAACTGGGAGATTAATTCTCCGTCCATTTACTGAAGCCGATGCTGCAGCAGTCAGCCACAATGGCAGCTATGTAAACATAAATTAAATAAAGAGGCGTAATAACATCAAACAGATTAAACATTTACGAAAGGCGGTGAAAAAAATGGCGAACAATTTCGGTATTACACTTGGCAAAATCCATGCAAAGTCTGAAAACAGACGACGCTCTTTGCATGGATTTGAGCTCAGCAGTCGTTGAAGCGTCGTTTGTCATTCGGGCTTTGCATCCTTAAAACCATTTGAAATTTTAAGGAGCGAGTTTGAATGAGTAGAAAATTTTTAAGATCTTATAAAGAGGCGTATGATTACTCCTACACATCCGGTGCTTATGCTACGATTGAAATGATAAAGGTTAAGCCTGATATCGTAAGAGCTGTATATATCCATTCAAGATATGCAGGTAAAAAGGATATAGACGCACTATGCCGAACTATGGGTATCCCTATGTTGCATGATGATCGGGCGTTCGAACGGATTAATCAGAAGGAGAATAGTTACGTTTTTGGTGTTTTCAGCAAGTATTTCTGTGAATTGATGCCAAACCGTCCCCACATTGTTATGGTAAATCCGAGCGATATGGGGAATCTAGGCACTGTCATCCGTACCATGGCTGGGCTAAATATGCTTGACCTTGCAGTGGTGACGCCGGCGGCCGATATTCTCCATCCCAAGACGATACGAGCATCAATGGGAGCGCTGTTCCACATAAGATTTCAATGCTTTTCATCTTTCGATGCATATAAAGATGCGTTCCCTGATCATGTATATTTTCCGTTCACACCAGAAGGTAAAATATACATGATCAGGGAACGCATCTTTATATGCATC
>ENA-UOOM01003802-UOOM01003802.1-fermentation-metagenome-genome-assembly--contig:-NODE-3802-length-10539-cov-4.453739_pt1 | contig 10539 bp, 8 predicted proteins | sample MGYA00245781_ERZ724031 | MGnify/ENA primary metagenome ERZ724031 (study PRJEB28704, sample SAMN03018317) | fermentation metagenome | biome: anthropogenic terrestrial biome; feature: soil; material... | reverse complement strand
TTTGCGCATACGCCGTGCTCAGCCCGGCAGGTCAGAACCGTCCGGATGCAGCACCGTGTAATGCCCGCTTCAATGATCCTGGAAGCAATCGCCGGCGTAACCAGATGGTTTGCTTCTACAATGACTTCACCCGTTTCCGGATGCACCACCGTTTCTGCAACATAACGTCCTGTGATGCGGTCGGAAAACGGCTCAATGATCTCATTGTCTTCCTTGATCTCACTGACCCATATGCCGCGGATCTTTTCCCCGGATTCCTCAAAGCAGTCCTCCGACTGGATAATCACATCCTGACTGACATCCACCAGACGACGGGTCAAATATCCGGAATCTGCGGTACGCAGTGCAGTATCCGCCAATCCCTTCCTGGCACCGTGGGTGGAAATGAAGAACTCCAGAACGGTGAGACCTTCCCGGAAATTTGCCCGGATCGGCAGTTCGATAATCTTGCCGGACGGATTGGCCATCAGTCCGCGCATCCCGGCCAGCTGACGGATCTGGTTGATGTTTCCACGGGCGCCGGAAGCCGCCATCATGTTCAGGGGATTGTATTCATTCCATGCGGATTTCAGAGCCCCAGTAACAGCGTCCGTCGTTTCATTCCAGGTGTCAATGACCCTTTCATAGCGCTCATCATTCGAAATCAAGCCACGACGGTACTGACGATGGATCTTCTGAACCTCTTCATCGGCTTTGGCAAGAAGTTCCTTTTTCTCTTTCGGGACGACCATGTCGGAAACACTGACAGTGAGAGCACTTTTGGTGCAATAATGAAACCCCAGTGCCTTTATTTTGTCCAGCATCCTGGAAGTCTCAGCTCCGCCAAATTTATGATAACATTTATCGATTATCCTTTGCAACATTCCCTTATTTACCGGCTTGTCAATTTCCGGCAAAAACATCTGTCCCGGATCGCTTCGGTCCTGAAAGCCCATATCCTGCGGAATGGCTTCATTGAAAATAACGCGCCCGGGAGTGATATCAATCAGCCGGGAAACTTTTTCCCCGTCCACTTCCCGGAAGACCCGCATCTTCACTTTTGCATGCAGCCCTGCAATGCCTTCCTGGTATGCCATGATCACCTCATTGGTATCGCCAAATACCTTTCCTTCTCCCTTTTCCCCGGGCTTTTCGATGGTCAGATAATAACATCCGAAAATCATGTCCAGAGTGGGAGTAACAACCGGCCTGCCGTCCTGAGGCTTCAAGATGTTGTTGGCAGCCAGCATCAAAAACCTGGCTTCCGACTGTGCTTCCACGGAAAGCGGTACATGAACGGCCATCTGATCGCCGTCAAAGTCCGCATTGTATGCGGTGCATGCCAGAGGATGCAGTTTCAGCGCACGGCCTTCCACCAACACCGGTTCAAAGGCCTGAATACCGAGGCGGTGAAGAGTCGGGGCACGGTTCAGCAGAACGGGATGCTCCCTGATGACTTCTTCCACCACATCCCACACTTCCGGCCGGACTCTTTCGACCATACGCTTTGCACTCTTTATGTTATGAGCCAGGCCTTTTTCCACCAGACGCTTCATTACAAAGGGCTTGAACAACTCCAGGGCCATCTCCTTGGGAAGGCCGCACTGCGTCATCTTCAGATCCGGGCCGACCACAATAACGGACCGTCCGGAATAATCCACCCGTTTTCCCAGCAGATTCTGCCGGAATCGTCCCTGTTTGCCCTTCAGCATATCGCTGAGGGATTTCAGGGGCCGGTTTCCGGGGCCGGTAACGGGGCGTCCTCTTCGCCCGTTGTCAATCAGGGCATCCACTGCCTCCTGCAGCATACGCTTTTCATTGCGGACAATGATATCCGGCGCTCCCAGATCCAGCAGCCGTTTCAACCGGTTGTTGCGATTGATGATTCGCCGGTAAAGGTCATTCAGATCCGAGGTGGCAAAACGGCCGCCGTCCAGCTGAACCATGGGGCGCAGCTCCGGCGGAATAACCGGTACGGCATCCAGAATCATATATTCCGGGCGATTGCCTGATTTCTTGAAGGACTCCACAACCTCCAGCCGTTTTACAATCCGGATCCTCTTCTGTCCGGTGGAATTCTTCAGGTCCGAGCGAAGCTCTTCGGACATGGCATTCAGATCAATTTCCTTGAGCAGCTCCTTGATTGCCTCTGCTCCCATGCCGCAACGGAAACTGTCGCCGTATTTATCGAGGTTTTCCCGGTATTCCTTCTCATTTAAGACAAGCTTTTTTGACAAAGGAGTATCTCCGGGATCCAGAACGACATAAGAAGCAAAATACAGGATCTTCTCCAGGGATCGGGGGGACATATCCAGTATCAAACCCATCCTGCTGGGGATTCCCTTAAAATACCAGATGTGCGATACCGGAGCCGCCAGCTCAATATGACCCATCCGCTCCCGACGCACCTTGGAACGGGTTACCTCTACACCGCATCGGTCACAGATGATTCCCTTATAACGGATCCTCTTGTATTTCCCGCAATGGCACTCCCAGTCCTTTTGGGGACCAAATATTTTTTCACAGAACAATCCATCCTTTTCGGGCTTCAAGGTACGATAATTGATGGTTTCCGGCTTCTTCACCTCGCCCCTGGACCACTCCCGGATTTTATCCGGAGACGCCAGGCCTATCTGAATGGAACTCAAATTATTCAGCTCGAACAAGGGCTATCTCTCCCTTCTTTATGTTATTCATCATCGTCATCCAGGTTGATATCCTCCAGAAGGTCATCCGATTCGTCGGAATCATCGGAATCATCGGAATCGTCGGAATCATCGGAATCATCGGGTTCGTCCGCAGCATCGTCTTCGTCCATGCCCGGAATGGCTGCAATATTGTCCAGGTCCAGATCCAGCTCATCGTCTTCGTATTCCTCCGACTCTTCTTCCGGAGTCTGTTCCTCACGTCCCTCGATATTGATATCCAGATCATCCACATCATCGTCGTCGGATTCCTTCATGACGATCTCTTCGTTTTTATCGCTCAGCACCTTTACATCAAGGGCCAGGCTCTGCAGTTCCTTGATCAGGACCTTGAAAGCCTCCGGAGCTCCGGGCTCCGGGATATTTTCGCCTTTCACGATCGCCTCATAGGTCTTGACCCTGCCAACCACATCATCGGATTTCACCGTCAGGATCTCCTGCAGGGTATGGGCTGCGCCATACGCTTCCAGGGCCCAGACTTCCATCTCTCCGAAACGCTGTCCGCCGAACTGTGCCTTGCCCCCCAGCGGCTGCTGCGTTACCAGCGAATAAGGTCCGGTGGAACGTGCGTGAATCTTGTCGTCCACCAGGTGAGCCAGCTTCAGGAAATACATATATCCTACCGTTACCGGGCTGTCAAAAGCTTCCCCGGTACGTCCGTCATAAACCGTGAGCTTTCCGTCACGGTTGATATTGGCTTTTTCCAGAGTATCCATAATATCAATCTCGGATGCTCCGTCAAAAACCGGAGTGGCAATATGCCATCCCAGCTCTTTTGCAGCCAGGCCCAGATGCACTTCCAGCACCTGGCCGATATTCATACGGGAAGGAACCCCGAGCGGATTCAGGCAGATTTCAAGAGGCGTCCCGTCCGGCAGGAAGGGCATATCCTCCTCCGGAAGCACCCGGGAAATCACGCCCTTGTTCCCATGGCGCCCGGACATTTTATCTCCAACGGATATTTTTCTCTTTTGCGCGATATAGCAGCGAACCAACTGATTGACACCAGGGGGTAGTTCATCGCCGTTCTCCCGCAGAAAAACCTTCACATCCACAATGATGCCGCTTTCCCCGTGGGGTACCTTCAGGGAAGTATCCCGTACCTCACGGGCCTTTTCTCCAAAAATAGCGCGAAGCAAACGTTCCTCTGCCGTCAGCTCAGTCTCCCCCTTGGGGGTTACCTTGCCCACCAGGATGTTTCCGGCCCGCACCTCTGCGCCAATCCGAATAATGCCCCGCTCATCCAGATCCTTCAATGCTTCTTCCCCCACATTGGGGATATCCCGTGTGATTTCCTCGGGGCCCAGCTTGGTATCCCGGGCATCCGATTCATATTCCTCAATATGGATGGAGGTAAAGACATCGTTTCGAACCAGCTTTTCACTGATCAGGACGGCGTCTTCATAGTTATAACCCTCCCAGCTCATAAAGCCGATCAGCACATTGCGGCCCAGCGCAACCTCTCCCTCATCGGTGGAGGGGCCGTCAACGATGATCTGTCCTTTCGAAACCCGCTCGCCTTCGGAAACAATCGGCCTCTGATTCATGCAGGTTCCCTGGTTGGATCGTTTGAACTTCAATAATTTATAGCGGTATTCCCGGCCGTCGTCCCCCTTGATCCGAACATAATCGGCATCCACTTTCCGGACTACGCCGGCTTCCTTCGCCAAAATCACAACGCCGGAATCCCTGGCTGCCTTATACTCCATACCGGTGCCCACAATGGGAGCTTCCGGCTTGATCAAGGGAACGGCCTGCCGCTGCATGTTGGATCCCATCAAAGCACGGTTGGCATCGTCATTTTCCAGGAAGGGAATCATTGCCGTGGCCACAGAAACCAACTGCTTCGGTGATACGTCCATATAGTCCACCTGGTCCCGGGGGACCTCAAAAATATCCTCACGAAGCCTCACCATAACACGCTCGTTGATGAAGCGCCCTTCCTCGTCCAGGGCTTCATTGCCCTGAGCAATGATGTATTCGTCCTCTTCATCTGCCGTGAGATACACAATCTCATCCGTAACAACGTTTTTATCATGATCCACCCTGCGATAAGGCGCTTCAATAAAACCGTATTCATTGATTCTCGCATAGGTGCTCAGAGAACCAATCAAACCGATATTGGGACCTTCCGGGGTCTCAATGGGGCACATGCGGCTGTAGTGGGAATAGTGCACGTCACGCACTTCAAATCCGGCCCGATCCCGGCTCAGGCCACCGGGTCCCAGAGCACTCAGCCTTCTCTTATGGGTCAGCTCAGCCAGGGGATTGGTCTGATCCATAAACTGAGACAGCTGGCTGCTCCCGAAAAACTCCTTGATGGCAGCGGAAACCGGACGAATATTGATCAGGGCCTGCGGCGTGATCACATCCACATCCTGAATCGTCATCCTTTCCTTCACAACCCGCTCCATTCTTGACAATCCAATCCGGAACTGGTTCTGAAGCAGCTCCCCGACAGAGCGAAGCCTCCTGTTCCCGAGATGGTCGATATCGTCCACATGTCCGATCCCATCGGATAAATGAAGATTATAACTGATGGAAGCAACAATATCATCAATCAGGATATGCTTTGGCATCAGTTTGTCGTGAGAACTTTTTAATTCTTCCTTCAGATCCTCCTCACTCAGATCCTTCTCCAGAATGGCCTGGAATTCCGGAAAATACACCCTATCCGTGATGCCCGCCTCCAGCGGATTAAAATCCAGATAACTTCCGGCATCGACAAAGTGATTGCCAAGAATCTTTGCCGTTTTTCCATTGTCCATCTGAAGTAAAACGGCATTTACCCCTGCATTCTGAATGGATTCTGCTGTCTTCCGGGTAATCTTTTCCCCGGGCTCTGCCAGAACCTCTCCGGTGGTCGGGTTCACAACCTGCTCTGCCATGCGCTGTCCGGAAATCCGGGCTGCCAGAGACAACTTCTTGTTGAACTTATACCGGCCCACCCGGGCCAGATCGTAGCGCTTTGGATCAAAAAACAGGGACCGGATCAACTGACTGGCGCTATCCACCGTGGGAGGCTCTCCGGGCCGGAGACGCTTATAGACTTCCAGAAGCCCTTCTTCCACAGAATTGGTATTATCACTGTCAATGGTGGCGGAAAGGATCTCATCTTCCCCCAGAAGATCCTTGATCTGAGCATCCGTTCCATACCCCAGTGCCCTCAGGAGAATGGTGACATTGATTTTCCGGGTGCGGTCCACACGTACGGACAATACATCATTGGAATCGGTTTCGTATTCCAGCCATGCGCCCCGGTTTGGTATGACTGTGGCGGAATACAGCTTTTTGCCTGTTTTATCCACCTGCTCGGCATAATAGACGCTGGGCGAGCGAACCAGCTGGCTGACGATGACACGTTCTGCCCCATTGATAATGAAGGTGCCCTGGTCGGTCATAATCGGAAAGTCTCCCATAAATACTTCCTGTTCCTTTACTTCACCGGTTTCCCGGTTGATTAACCGGACACGTACCTTGAGAGATTTGGAATACGTTACATCCCTTTCCTTACACTCATCCACAGAGTATTTGGGATCATCATCCAAATAGTAATCCACGAATTCCAGAATAAGATTCTCGGAATAGTCTGAGATGGGAGATATATCATCGAAAACCTCCTGGAGCCCCTTTTCGAGAAACCATTTGTATGAGTTTTTTTGCACCTCAATTAGATTTGGCATATCCAGAACCTCATCGATCTTGGAATAACTCATCCTGGTTCTCTTTCCTAACTGAACTGGATGCAGCATGCACATCTCACCCCTTTAGATTTTATAACACCAAAAACAACCGCAAAACAATGGCTATTTGGCAATTTAAGTAATAGGGCATTAATATTTATTATACCCTTGCATTTTATCCTTTATTCAGTATAGAATAGAGATAAGAAAGAATAGCATAGGGTTGTCTACTAAAAACTATTAATGCAATTTACAATCTTATCATAGGATTGCCAGATTGTCAATGGTGATGTTTTTGCTTTCTACGGAAAATCCGTAGAAAAATAAGGAACTCTTTCTTCCTGTAAAGAGCTCCTTATTTTATTCCGATAACGGTTATCCGATCATACCTTACTTGATTTCTACTTTCGCACCGACTTCATCGAATTTTGCCTTGATGGACTCCGCTTCCTCTTTAGAAACGCCTTCCTTGACTGCCTTTGGAGCAGCATCCACGAGATCCTTCGCATCTTTCAGGCCAAGTCCGGTGATTTCGCGGGCTACCTTGATGACTTTGATCTTCTGATCGCCGATCTCCGACAGAACTACATCAAACTCTGTCTTTTCCTCTTCCTGCTGGCCTGCGCCACCGGCGGGAGCTGCTGCAACAGCGACCGGAGCGGAAGCGCTCACACCAAATTCATCTTCCAGAGCCTTTACCAGTTCGGAAAGCTCCAAAACAGTCATACCTTTTATCGCATCCAACATTTCCTGTTGATTCATTCTGAAATCCTCCTGTTTCTTTTCATAATTTTTATGCTTCTTTCTTTTCCTTCACTGCGTTCAATGCATAGACCAGGGAACGAATCGTACCGCTCAATACGGTAACCAGACCGCTGACCGGAGCATTCATGCTGCGCAGCATTCTGGCAAGCAATTCTTCTCTGGACGGCAACTCTGCCAATGTTTTGATCTCATCAACGCTGATCACCTTGCCATCCACCAGGCCGACCTTGAATTCCATCTTGTTTAGCTTTTCCATATTTTTGGACAAAATCTTGGCAGGAGCCACCGGATCCTCCGTTCCAAAGGCAATTGCCGTCTGTCCTTTCAGATACGGGATCAGGTCCTCCATATGCAGCTGTCTGGCCGCAATTTGCATCAGAGTATTCTTGTAAACCTTATAGTGCACTCCGTTCTCACGGAATTCTTTTCGGAGCTCGGTCACTTCTTCAACGGTCAGTCCTTTATAATCTATCAGCACTGCACTGCTGGATCCTGAAAGATTTTCCTTTATTTCCTCTATGGTTTTCGCCTTTTCCTCTCTGGCAGGCATAAGAAAACACCTCCTTTCCTGTTTGGATATGGCTGATTCTTATCACGGAAAGGTCATATTTGAAATGCCCTCTCGCCAAAGGCAAGAGGGCAGTATCTTCAAAATACATTCCCTTACCTCGGCAGGCTGATTGGTTTAAGCTTCAAGAAGCGCCTGCTGTCTACGATAAGACCATGCTTCCATCCTATTCAAATTTCATGCAACATTATAGCGCAGCAACCGCTTGCTGTCAAGCGTTTCCTGCTGATAGCCGGTTCCTGATGAATCAAAACTTTGCAGCATTCAGCCGGATCCCGGGACCCATAGTGCTGGAAAGGACTGCACTGCGCAGATAAGTTCCCTTGGAAGCCGCCGGCTTTGCCTTGATGATGGCATCCATGAGAGTCTGCAGATTTTCAGAAAGCTTCTGTGTGCCAAAGGATTTCTTTCCAATGGGTACATGAATGATTGCTGCCTTGTCCAGACGATACTCGACCTTACCAGCTTTGATATCGTGAATGGCCTTGGCAACATCTGTGGTTACGGTACCGGATTTGGGATTCGGCATCAGGCCCTTGGGCCCCAATATACGTCCGAGACGTCCCACCTTGCTCATCATATCCGGTGTAGCCACGCATACGTCAAATCCAAACCAGTTTTCATTCTGAATCTTTGCGGTCATATCCTCAGCGCCTACAAAATCAGCGCCGGCTTCCTCAGCTTCCCTGGCCTTTTCCCCTTTGGCAAAAACCAGAACCTTAACCACTTTTCCGGTGCCATGAGGCAATACAACCGCGCCGCGGACCTGCTGATCCGCATGCTTGGGATCCACTCCCAACTTGATGGAAATCTCAACTGTCTCATCAAAATTTGCTCTGGAAGTCTGCTGTACCAACTCCAAAGCTTCTTCCGGATCGTATAAACGGGAACGATCCACAAGTTTCATGCTTTCCTGATATTTCTTACCATGTTTCATCGTGATTCCTCCTTGTGGTCCTAACGGGCACTCCAGATTACCCTGCCACTTTCTCATTTCACAGAAGATGGGGTTATTCCTCAACCGTGACGCCCATACTGCGGGCAGTTCCTGAAACCATTTTCATCGCAGCTTCCAGACTGGCAGCATTCAGATCAGGCATCTTTGTTTCCGCGATTTCCTGAACCTGCTTTTTGGTTATTTTTGCAACCTTGTTTTCATTGGGGCGGTCGGAAGCCTTGTCAATCCCGCATGCCTTCTTGATCAGAACGGCAGCAGGAGGGGTTTTCGTAATAAATGTAAAGGATCTGTCCTGATAAACCGTAATTACAACAGGTATGATCATACCTGCCTGCTTTGCGGTCCGTGCATTGAATTCCTTGCAGAAGCCCATGATATTCACGCCGTACTGTCCCAGAGCAGGGCCTACCGGTGGTGCAGGTGTTGCCTTGCCGGCGGGAATCTGCAGCTTGACATAGCCGGTAATCTTTTTCGCCATTGGTACACACCTCCTTTTTCGAAATTAAAACAACGTAATAGCGTTAAATTTTTTGTATCTGATTATACTCCAACTCAACAGGGGTATCCCTGCCGAACATGGATACCAATACCCTGACCTTTTGTTTCTCCGGAAATATCTCCTCAATGGAACCGATAAAGTTCTCCAGGGGGCCTTTTGTGACACGCACATTGTCGCCAATCTCCGCATCCAGCCGAATCGGAATATTTTCCACTCCCATAGAGCGCACTTCATCATCGGACAGTGGAACCGGCTTGGATCCCGGCCCGACAAACCCGGTCACGCCCCTCGTATTGCGTATGACATACCAGGAATCATCCGTAATGATCATCTTGATCATGACATACCCGGGAAATATCTTGCGCATGACGGCTTTTCGCTTGCCGTCCTTTTCTTCTATCTGTTCTTCCATGGGAACCTTGATCTCAAAAATCAAATCCTGCAGGCCGCGGTTTTCCACCGCCTTCTCCAGGTTGGCTTTCACCTTGTTCTCATATCCGGAATAAGTGTGAATCACATACCATCTGCCTTGTGGATTTTCTTTTTCTGTTTCAGATATTTCAGACATAAAACCAAAGGTTCAGGTTTTCTCCTGACCTTCTCCTCCTTCTTTAAGTAATCAGTTTAAGAAGTGACCCCAGGCCTAAATCAATCAGACCTACAGCAGCGGCAAAAACTACAATGAAAACCAAAACAACTGCTGTGGAATTGATCAGCTCCTTTCGGGTCGGCCAGCTGACCTTCTTCAGTTCAGAAGCAACTCCCCTGAAATATTTCCGGATGCGGAGCCACATGCTTCCCTTTTTTGCAACCTGCTTTTTTTTAACGTCCTTCTCTTTCCTGGCTTCTTTCTTTTTCCCCATCTCTCTCACATCCTTATCCCCCGAGTGGTGACCTATCTCGTTTCTTTATGGAGGGTATGCGTCCCGCAGAATTTACAGTATTTTCTCATTTCCAGTCGATCCGGGTTATTCTTCTTATTTTTCATGGTGTTGTAGTTACGCTGTTTGCATTCGGTACAAGCCATAGTAACCTTCACTCTCATTGTCCACACCTCGCTTCAGTATCCGGCATCCATCCGTTGTTCCTTTCTTATGGAATTTCTCATGGCAAAGGGCTGAAAAATACCTGACTTCGCAATTATCCTGACACCATAATCATTTCCAGCGGACTGCAAAAACGGTAAAAAAGACCTTTCATCGTAACCATTATACCTATATAATTTACCATATCTCAAAACAACTGTCAACCAGGATATTTCTTCCGAAAAAATAAGCAAGGGGAAACACCCCTTACTTATCCCTATTCCCATTTTTCTATTGGAATCTTATTGGATTCCCTGCCTCATTTATTCTTTTATGGAAGAAACAACGCCTGCGCCA
>ENA-UOOM01003801-UOOM01003801.1-fermentation-metagenome-genome-assembly--contig:-NODE-3801-length-10539-cov-4.707364_pt1 | contig 10539 bp, 10 predicted proteins | sample MGYA00245781_ERZ724031 | MGnify/ENA primary metagenome ERZ724031 (study PRJEB28704, sample SAMN03018317) | fermentation metagenome | biome: anthropogenic terrestrial biome; feature: soil; material... | reverse complement strand
GATTTGCACATTGAAACAAAGCAGCAGCGATGTACGCAAACGTCAGGAAGTTGGACGTGGCCTGCGATTGGCCGTCAACCAGAATGGTGAGCGTATGGACGAAAACGTCCTCGCACCCGATGAAGTCCAGAAAATTAATGTGTTGACGGTGATCGCAAACGAAAGTTACGAGAGCTTCGCTCGAGGACTGCAAAGCGAAATTGCCGAGGCGGTCGCCGACCGCCCGCACAAGGTCGAAGCGAAGCTGTTCGTCGAGAAATTTGGTGAGGACATCGCTACGGTAATTCACGAGAGCTTGATTGAAAACGGCTATGTGAAGCGTGGCGAACTCACTGAAAAGTATTATGAAGCAAAGAAAAGCGGCACTCTTAAAGTGCCGGAAGAAGCGGAGGGCAAAGCAGCTGATATTATCGCAGTGTTGGATTCCGTTTATGATCCGAATGCCAACAAGCCGGAAAACGCCCGCAAAAATAATGTAGAAATTACCCTTGATAAGGAAAAGCTAAACAGCAAGGCTTTTCAAAAATTATGGTCGCGTATCAACGGTAGAAGCTACTACATTGTCAGTTTCGATGAAGCGGAACTGGTAAAGAAATCGATTGTTGAGCTAAACAAGCGGCTGCGTATACCGAAAATTTATTTTAAGGTCGAGCAAGGCGAACAGGTGAAGACCATTGAATCCAAAGATCAGCTTCTTTCAGGAGAAGGCTTTGTCCGCGCCGATACAGTTCGTGAAGAGGCGTCACCCTACACAACAATGAAAGCGAGTCGTTCGGTTCGCTACGACCTCGTTGGTAAAATCGTGGGTGAAACAGGTCTGACACGGCAAGCCGTAGTCGCAATCCTAACCGGCATTGACAAAATGGTTTTTGACCAGTTTGGCAACAACCCCGAAGAATTTATTATACGCGCTGCAAACCTTATAAACGAGCAGAAAGCTACGGCCATTATTGAACACATTACCTATAATAAGCTGACCGAAGCTTTCAGCACAGATATTTTTACAGAGCCGGATCTGAATAAGGGTGCTTTAGGAATAAACGCTATTGAAACCAAGCGGAATCTATATGACTACGTCATTTATGACTCTGCCAACGAGCGAGATTTTGCTACTGAACTTGAAGCCCACAGCCAAGAGGTTGAGGTCTATGTGAAACTGCCACGAGGCTTTTATATCAGCACTCCCGTTGGCAAGTACAACCCCGACTGGGCGATTGCGTTCTACGAGGGCAAGGTAAAACACATCTATTTTGTTGCCGAGACGAAAGGCGATATGTCAACTCTTGAACTGCGCGACATTGAAAAAGCTAAGGCCCACTGCGCCCGAGAACATTTCCGTGCTATCAGTGGAGATAAAGTGGTTTATGACGTGGTCGACAGCTACGATAAGCTATGGGAACTTGTACAAGGATAAAATAGCAGTTGATGTTAAGCAAATCAGTGAGGGGATAAAAGCATGGGAAAAAGAGGGAAAAGCATTAATCTGTTTTTAATGGATGGCGAAGCAACGGGCCGCATCAAATGTACTCTTGCCAACTGGACCGGTATAGCATATAGAATCCCACGCACGGATTTAGATAAATGCAAAGGGCGTGATGACCTTTCTCAAAGTGGCGTGTACTTCCTTTTTGGAATGTCTGACCAAACTGGCGAAGCCGTGGTCTATATAGGTCAAGCTGGAGTTCGGAAAAACGGTGAAGGTCTTCTATATCGTCTTCAAGAGCATAAGCGTAACCCTGATAAGGATTACTGGACGGAGGCGGTTGTTTTTACCACCTCTAATAACTCTTTTGGTCCCACGGAGATCAGCTACCTTGAAAACCGCTTTACTAATATGGCGATTGCTGCAAGGCGATATCAGGTAAAAAACGGAAACGACCCGACGCCGGGAAATATCACTGAGGAAAAAGAAAGTGAGTTGGAGGAATTTATAGACTATGCCAAAATTGTCATGGGGACTCTTGGCCATAAGGTCTTTGAGCCTCTCTCCCAATCCGCCTCATCGACTTTAATGGATACACCCGCAGATCAATCAGAGCAAGTATTCTATATCAAGCGTAGCGGCGCAAATGCGCAGGCAAAACTCACGAGCGAGGGGTTAGTGGTGCTTATGGGAAGCTCTATCCGCAAAGATACCGTGCCGAGTTGCCCGGACTATGTTAAATCTGCCCGCGAGGACAATAAGGGGTATATAGACGAGAACGGCGTTTTACAAAAGGATATTCTCTTTAGAACGCCATCGGGCGCTTCGGCTTTTGTCCTTGGTGCACCAACCAATGGAAACGTTGAATGGAAAACCAAGGACGGTAGAACATTCAAAGAGATAGAAGCAGCCGAGAATCCAAACAATGATTTGACATAACATTATCGATTACCGGCTACACTTCATGGCTGTCTATTTATGATACGGGGGTGATGTGGTTTGGATTCTTATCAAATAAGTTTCGATGACCTATCGTATTTGGAGAATATTTCTAAACTCCCTGGACGGTCAGCGTTCATTGATGAGTGTGGCAGCTTTGGATTCGATTTTTGCAAAGAGGGTGTATCAACGCACTATGTTGTTTGTGCTGTAATTGTAAATAATAAAGATATCGGTGGGATAGAACAAAAGATTGAAGAAATACAAAGAAATAAATTTGGCGGCAGCGAAATGAAATCCAGCTCTATAAGTAATAATCATCACCGACGAATCAATATATTAACAGAGCTTTTAATGTTGGATTTTTCATTAATTATACTTATTGCAGACAAACAAGCATTTCATGAAAACTCTCCGCTTACCAAATACAAAGGGACCTTTGTGAAATATTTGCATCGGCTGCTATATGATTCCATGTACTGTGCTTATCCAAAGCTAAAAATTGTAGAAGACGAGTATGGAACATCTGAATTTCAGAAAGGGTATAGACAATACATTCGTACCAATCGACCGGCTCTTAATCTTTTTGATGACTATGATTTTGATTATGTAGATAGCAAGAATAGCAATATAGTTCAGATCGCTGATATAATAGCAGGATCAGTAATGCAACATATTATTGATACTAACGCACCTGATGCGCTCAAGCTTTTTCAGAGCCGTATAAGAGACGTTATCTGCTTTCCAAAAGTTTTTACCCCGAAATCCGAGAAAATAGGGGATGATTCATATTATGACGCACAGATATACAATCTCGCACATAAACGCGCTTTAAATTATATTGAACAAAATAGGAATGATCTTTCTGAGGAAGTGCGTCTTCGCTCATTATTTTTGCGGTTATTGCTCTTCAGTGCAGAAAACTTCGGTGAATCTCAATACATTTATGCAGGGAAAATAGTACAAGAATTATCTGATCTTTCGGAAACAAAAGTAACGAGAGACTTTCTATATCGGAGGATAGTGGCAAAGTTGCGCGATGAAGACGTCCTTATTGCAAGTAGTTCACATGGATATAAAATACCAACCTGCACAGAAGATATACGTACTTACATAGCTCAAACAGATACCGTCGTTTCACCTATGTTGGCGCGAATCGGTAAATGTAGGTCATTAATTTTCAAAGAAACAGATGGTAAACTTGACATATTGAATGCTGCTGAATTTCAAGGCTATAAACGCTATTTTGGTGATTACTAATGTATATGCTGATCAGAAAACTGCTTTCCGAGAAAAGGCAAACATGATTTCTGTGGACATATTTCAACGAACAGACAACGCTTTAAAAATATCATTGTTCTATTCCCTTGCACGGAAAAATTGTTAAGCACAGACCCGACATTAACCCCATGACCTCGTTGCATTTTATGCCGAAAATGACATCAATCTCGTTCACTCGACCTCTGGTCATGGACTTATTCCCATGTATACACAGCATGTAAAAAACAGCGATGACTTATTTTCTTTGCCTAAAATTTGGTAAAATACATATAAGACATTAAACTCATGACCTCGTTGCACGTCGAGACGGTCGTATTGATGTCAAGGGTAAAAGACTGAGTGTACGGAAACCCCAGTAAATAAGCCATTTCTGTGGTTTTTGAATTTTCAAACTGTACACTCAGAACGGGTTTTTACCCGTGCATGGGAACCAGTCTATCGGGTCGGATTCCGTTCGCGAGAGAACAGGATTGATAACGAGATTTCACGACAGGACAGGATAGATGTTTTTCGTTTTTGGGGCTTGGTGAGAGAACAGGATTGATGTTTTTTGAGTTTTAGCATGTGCGCGGGAACAGGTCTGGATTTTGATATGATAATAAGCCGATTTAATAATATGTTAACAGACTCTAAATTTGATAAAACATTTCGGTGGCATCTTGCCATTAGTATAGCGGATTTTCAGCAGAAAACAGAGAGAGGAGACCTTTGATATGGCGCTGCAAATAAAACGGGTTTATGATCCTTTTCAAACAAGTGACGGGATACGCTTGCTGGTGGATCGTCTGTGGCCGCGAGGCATATCCAAAGAAAAAGCGCATCTGGATGGCTGGGTAAAAGAACTCGCCCCCAGCCGCGAACTTCGGATGTGGTTTGGGCATAAAGCGGATCGTTTGGAGGAATTCGGCATGCTTTATCGAAAGGAACTGGATGCGGATGCCGGAGCGCAGGCGGCCGCCCGGCAGATCATTCTTCAAAGCAGGGAAAATACGGTTACCCTGTTGTATGGGGCAAAAGACCCGAAAATCAATCATGCGATTGTCCTGAAGGAATATCTGGGATCGAAAGCTTTGTCCGAATGAACCCGAAAGCCCGGCAGACGGAGCGTTTGCTTTCTCAGTTGGTAGTTGGGAAACGCCGCGAAAACATATTCGAGTTCGCGGCATACTTGTATATTGGTTTATCATGGTTTGAAAAAATTAAGAGAATTTCAGATTCTTGACCTACATCAATTTCCTTTCGGCCCCCTTAGACCATAATAGGGTCAAAGAAAGGATTGAGGTGATTAAGATGAAAAAATTTGAGAGAAAGCTTCTCGGCCTGACGAAACGGTACGCCGCGCCGCTTACCTTTGCCGCTGGGGCGCTGACCGTAATAGGATATACTGCTGAAAGGCTTACCGGTTGGAAAGCTCTCATCATTGCAGCGTATCTTGTCGCTACGGTTCTGGCGGGGCTGCCAATCTTGTTCAAAGCGCTGACGGGGTTCCGGATGAAAACGGTAGGCATTGAGCTTCTACTGAGCATAGCGGTAATCGGCGCATTGTACATTGGGGAATACAGCGAGGCGGCAATCGTGACGTTCCTGTTCCAGTTCGGTACCTATCTTGAGCAGCGAACCCTGAACAAGACGAAAAGCGCCATCCGAACGCTTACCGAAATGGCTCCGGCCACAGCTTGGCGGCTTGATTCTTCCGGCGCTGTGGAGATTTCCGCAGATGAAGTGGAAGAAGGCAATCGGCTGCTGGTAAAGACGGGAGGCAAGGTCGCGGTAGACGGTATGGTTGAATCGGGAGAAGGCTATCTTGATGAGGCCAGCATTAACGGGGAATCAACCCCTGCACACAAAGGCCCCGGCGATCAGATTTTTGCAGGCACTATTTTGGATAGCGGGACGCTGGAGATGCGGGCAACCAAGGTCGGAGAGGACACCACGTTCGCCAAGATTATCGCGCTGGTGGAGGAAGCACAGGATGCGAAATCTCCTGCGGAACGGTTTATCGACCGATTTGCAAAATGGTACACGCCTGTGGTAGTCGTTCTGGCTGTCACCGCGTGGCTGATTACCCGGAACCTTGACACCGCGATTACGGTTCTGGTGCTGGCTTGCCCAGGCGCGCTGGTGATTGGCGCCCCGGTGGCCAACGTGGCGGGGATTGGGCGCGGCGCCCGGAACGGGACGCTGCTTAAAGGCGGCGACAGCGTTCACACGTTCGCCAAAACGGACACGATGGTCTTCGATAAGACCGGGACACTGACGGTGGGACATCCCAGTGTGACAGCGCTGTATCCATATACGGACAATATCCCGAAGGCGCTGGAGCTTGCGGCGGCCGTGGAAAGTGCCAGCGATCATCCGCTGGCTGCTGCCATTGTAAACTACGCGAAGGATCGGGGAGCGGAATCTTCGGAGACGATACACAGCGAAGCGGAAAAGGGCCTTGGACTGCGCGCCGAGATCAATGGCAGATCGGTTCTGGCAGGCAGCGCCCGTATGATGGAGGCAAACGGGATTCCCTTGACGGAAAGTCAGCGTCACGATCTGGCGGAAGCGCAGAACCGCGGCGCTACCACTGTTTTGCTGGCTGTAGGCGGGAAAATTCTTCTGCTGTTCGCGATTTCCGACGCGGTAAAACCGGGCGCTGCGCAAATGATCTCTGATTTGTACAAACTCGGCGTCAAGCGTACGGTGATGCTCACTGGAGACAATCGTAAAACCGCCGAGGCGGTAGCGACGAAAATCGGGCTCAGTGAAGCGCGGGCAGAGCTTTTGCCCCAGGATAAGCTGGCCGCGGTAAAGGCTATGCAGCGGGAAGGGCATGTTGTGGCTTTTGTGGGCGACGGCGTGAACGACAGTCCCGCGTTGGCCGCCGCGGATACTGGCATCGCCATGGGCGGTGGCACCGATGTGGCCGTGGAAACCTCTGACGTGGTTCTGATCCGGTCAAATCTGGAAAGTATTCCGATTGCTTTACGACTTGCAAAACGCACCGTTGGATTGACACGCCAGAATATTGTTATCGCGGTCAGTACGGTGTTTCTGCTGCTCGCGGGACTTTTTGCAGGCTATATCCATATGGCCAGCGGCATGTTCGTCCATGAAGCCAGCGTTCTTGTGGTGATCCTCAACGCAATGCGCCTGCTGCGTCCCGCACGAAAAAATAAAATAGAACTGGAAAACTTGACATAGGTCAAGGAAATTACTTGGAATGGTGATAAAATAAAATCACAATCTAACAGAAAGAAGGGAATCATAATGAAAAAAGTGACGATGCAATTAGAACAGCTTGTTTGCCCCACCTGTGCCCAGAAGATTGAAACCGCATTGAAAAATGCATCCGGTGTGGAATCGGTCACGGTTCTGTTCAACTCCAGTAAGGCAAAGGTTCAGTACGATGAAGAAAAGACGGAACCGGAAGCGCTTGCCGCGGTGGTACGCGATCTTGGTTATGATGTGCTGAAACTGTCATAAAGAAAAAAGGAGGGAAAATCATGTCTGTCAAAAGAGGTGCTTTGGAAAACTGCCCGAAATCTGTCCTTGCTGCTTTCAAAGAGCTGGACGCAGTCTTGCCGGTGGTACGGCGTGTACATGGCGGCGCTCATCCCGAGCTTGAAAAGGTCGGTTGGCTTGTCGGCAATCTCCATGCGAGGCTGTCCGAAGGAACCGATCGCAGCGAACTGAACAGGATTCTGGATCAGCTACGTGAGGTAACTGGCGGATATACCGCCCCTTCCGACGCCTGTGAGGGGTTCCAAAAGGAATACCAGCTGCTTTCACAGATTGACGCCGGTATCCGAACGGAAGTAAAGTAATGAAATAAGCAGCCAACGGACGCCGTTCTGCTGGTCGGCTGCTTGATTCTATATTGTTAGGAGGGGGGAGGATCGTGCCAAACCATGTGTGTGCGGAACTGGTGCCTATTTTTAACCATCTGGATCATGAGAGCCTGGTAAAAATCAGCGGTATAACGCGGCACCGGAACTTCCGCCGGGGGGAAACGGTGTTTTCTCCCGACCGGCAGAGCGGACTTATCATTATTTCCCGCGGCCGTGTCAAGGTCTATCAGCTTTCCGGATCGGGGAAAGAGCAGCTTCTGCGCGTGTTGGAGTCTGGTGATTTCTTTGGGGCGGAAAGCCTGTTCGGATCCGAAAATCCGGCCGGCTTCGGCGAAGCGCTGTCGGCGCTGGAAGTCTGTACGATCGGTCGGGAAGATTTCATGAATCTGCTGGCGCAGTATCCGTCGATCAGTATCAAGCTGCTGGAGGAATACAACCGGCGCCTGGTTGCGGCGGACCGCCTTATTACCAGTACGGCAACCGAATCCGTGGCGTCCCGTCTGGCCGGATATCTGCTGGATTTGATGAAGGTAGCCGAATCAAACGAAGTGACACTTCCACTGCCCATGAAGGAGCTGGCCGCATTTTTAGGGACGGCCCCTGAGACATTGTCCCGAAAAATAGGGAAATTCGAGGAAGAAGGCCTTTTGGAGCGCAATGGTAAACGAATTCGCATTTTGCAGCCCGACACGTTAAATGACATCGAATAATCGCGCGTGTCTGTGCATTCGCATAGGCGATTGCAGGTATAAGTCCTATCGTATAAAAATGACGGAGGTAAAAAAGATGGCAAAAAAATTGACGGATAAGGTAAGCTGGGTTGGCAAGGTCGACTGGGAGCTCACCCGGTTCCACGGGGACGAATATTCCACGCACAAGGGCTCCTCATATAATTCCTATCTGGTGCGCGACAAAAAGACCGCCCTGATCGATACGGTGTGGCAGCCTTTTGATAAGGAGTTTGTTGCCCGCCTGAAGCAGGACGTCGACTTGAAAAGCATCGACTATATCGTTATGAACCATAATGAAATCGACCACAGCGGATCCCTTCCGGAGCTGATGCGGGAGATTCCGGACACCCCCATCTACTGCACAGCGAACGGCCAAAAGATCATTCAGGGGCATTATCATCGCCCGGAATGGAACTTTGTCACCGTCAAGACCGGGGATACGCTGGATCTTGGTGACAGCAAGCTGATTTTCGTGGAGGCGCCGATGCTCCACTGGCCGGACACCATGTTCACCTATCTGACAGGCGAGAACATTCTGTTCAGCAACGATGCCTTCGGCCAGCACTATGCAACCGAGTCCCTGTATGACGATACAGTCGATCAGGCGGAGCTTTTTACCGAGGCCCTGAAGTATTACGCCAACATTCTGACCCCGTTCAGCAAATTCGTGACCAGGAAAATCCACGAGGTTCTCGACCTGAAGTTGCCGCTGAATCTTGTCTGCCCCAGCCATGGTGTGATCTGGCGGTCCCACTACGCCCAGATCATCGAGCAGTACCTGAAATGGGCGGATGATTATCAGGAGAATCAGGTTACGCTGGTTTACGATACCATGTGGAATTCCACCCGCAAAATGGCAGAGGCCATCGCGGCAGGCATTCGCGACGCCGATCCTTCCATCGCCGTTAAATTGATGAATTCCGCGAAAGAAGACAAGAACGATATCATCTCCGAGGTGTTCCGGTCCAGGGCCATTCTGGTCGGTTCTCCGACCATCAACAACGGGTACCTGTTTTCAATCGGCGGCATGATGGAGATGATCAAAGGGCTCAAATTTAAAAATAAGCGTGCCGCAGCATTCGGAAGCTACGGCTGGAGCGGAGAAGTCGTAAAACAGCTTACGGAGGAACTGAAAAAAGCCGGTTTTCAAATTGTGAACGAGGGGCACCGGGCTTTGTGGATTCCGGATGAAGCGGAGCTCGCTACCTGCAGAGAGTATGGCAAACAGTTTGCGGAAAGTCTCTGAACTCAAAGGCAACAAGCGAAAAGCAGGTTTTTCAGCGAACCGCAAGAGGAAACGTTCGCCCATTTTCCCATCCTATTCCTCCACATCCACCATCACGCCAGACTTGAATTCCACAGTGAATTTGTCCTCGTAGACGGTGACCTTTTCAATCAGCCTCCGGACAAGCGGTTCGTCGTATTGGGTCAGGGCGGCGGGTTGCTCCCGCAGGAAAGTGCGCATGTCGGCGATGCGCTTCTTGACCTCGTCGCGGTTGGCGCTGGCCATCAGGGTCTTCTGCTTTTCATCCCGCAGGCGGTAGATTTCATTACCCACTTTCTCGTAATCCGCATTGGACGCGGCCAGCTTCAAAAGCTCCGCCTGCAGTTCCTTCAAGCGCTTTTCAATGTCGGCGAGCGCCTGGTCGTTCCCTTGGCTGAGGACAGTTTCAATATTTCTCTGCAGGATTTTGAGAAAATCATCCTTGTCGCAGAGCGTCCGGTTGATGGCTTTGACCAGCACCTGCTCCAGTTGGCTCTCCGGAACGGTGCGGGCGTCGCAGTACAGGCCGGTGTTCTCCAGCCGGCTGATGCACCGCCAGACAATCGACTTCTTGCCCCGGTTGTACCAGTGAATTCGGCGGTAAAACTCCCCGCAGCCGCCGCAGTAGACAATGTTCGACAGGCAGTGACTGCTGCTGAACACCCGGTTTTTCCCGTTCGGGCTTTTATGAACCAGCCGCCGGCGCACCAGTTCCTCCTGTGCCTGCATGAAAATCTCACGCGGAATAATGGCTTCGTGGCTGTTTTCCACGTAATATTGCGGAACAATGCCTTGGTTTTTGACGCGCGTTTTCGTGAGAAAATCCGTGGTATAGGTTTTCTGCAGAAGAGCGTCGCCGATGTATTTCTCGTTCCGCAGAATCTGACTGATGTTGCTGGTGTGCCAGTGTGAATTGCCCGCGCCGTTTAAAATGCCGTCCGCTTCCAGACCGCGGGCAATTTTGAGCATACTGGCGCCCTCAAGGTATTCGCGGTATATGCGCCGCACGATTTGGCTGTGTCAAGAGAAGTTCGCAATTTCAGGGCTCCGGAATATGAATCAGGC
>ENA-UOOM01003800-UOOM01003800.1-fermentation-metagenome-genome-assembly--contig:-NODE-3800-length-10541-cov-6.966336_pt1 | contig 10541 bp, 11 predicted proteins | sample MGYA00245781_ERZ724031 | MGnify/ENA primary metagenome ERZ724031 (study PRJEB28704, sample SAMN03018317) | fermentation metagenome | biome: anthropogenic terrestrial biome; feature: soil; material... | reverse complement strand
CAAATTTTCTTTTTCTTTATTTCACTTTTTTTAAATAGTTTCGCAATTACCTATATAAATATCTCCACGTGAGTCAATGTCTAATATTACTAAACTATTATCTTCGTACTGATATATTATACGATACTTTCCAACACGTAACCTTAATTCATTTCCTTTTCCTTGTAAAGGTCTTATATCACCTTCCGGCGGCTCCTTTGTCAATCCTTCAATTCCCTTCAAGATTCTGCCGGACAATTTTTTGTCAATAGATTTAAGAAACTTGACAGCAGGCTTTTTATAGATAATTTTCAATTGTACCTCCTGAATTAATATGAATTATTTTTTAATATGCTATGATTGTGAATTATTTGATGTCTCATGTAATTTTCTTTGCAAATAATCTTGTATTTCAGGCAAATCAACACCTCTTGCCTTCGCAATTCCTGCATATTCAAGAAATCGATTAGGGTTAATGTAGTATGTCCAACGGTCTCCATCTTCGTCACTTTTCCATGCTTCGCAAAAGTAATTAAATTTACCGTGTCTTAGCGCCTTCCTCAGTCCTATAGGTGACATTCCTAAAATTGCTGCAGCTTGTGCTACCGTAATTTTTCGTCATCAATTGTTATTGTTCGCTTTGCCATAAATTCTCCAAATGTTTAATTATTGACCTTTTATTATTCTAAAAGGCATCAATCAAACCATATTCCTTTAATATTTTACAAAGAGCTTCATGAGTATCTGCTTTAATATCGTCAATTATATCTCTGTCGACATCTGGTAATGCAAGGTTTAGAATTCCTTGTAATTCGTTAATCAGTTCATTTGGTATTTCTATGTAGTTCTTATCCAAAATTATTCACCTCCGTCCTTTTTGGAATCTTCTTCAAAGACTCCTTCTGCTTCGTGAGCTTTAGCTAAAGCTAATTTTGTGCTTATATCTTTTATTAAATCATTATTTTTATTTGTTTTCAATAATTTCATTAAATTGTATTCTGTAAAATTTCTTACGTCTTCAAATAATTTTTTGAAATCATAAATATCGATGGATTCATCAATATCTGGGAAAGTACTATTTAAAAAATGAAAAAAATGAGTTATAGAACTTCCATTAACTCCAAGCAGAAGATCATTAAAATCCTTCGATAAAGATGATACCGATTTTGTAAATTCTTTAATATCCATAGTTTTTTGTAAATTTTCAAATGCTTCTTTGTCCGTAATTTTTGAAGGATGTTCTTTCAGAACTTTCAGATTTTCTTTGTACTGTAATTCTTCTGGACTTAATTCTTTATCGTCGGTGTCTATTTCCCATCCCATTAGGTATGATGGGGAAGTTTGAAGAGCCTTGGCTAATTTTTCAATTTTATCCGAAGGTATGTTTGTAATAAGATCGTTTTCGTATTTATAAATTGTTTGCTTAGTTGAATCGATATACGATGCCAATTCTTCTTGTGTCAATCCTTCTTTTTCTCTTAATTCTCTAATCTTTTCCCCTATGGTAGCCATGATAATATCTCCTTAATATATGAAGTAACTTTATTATATCACAAAAACGTTATACGTCAATAAAAAAATAACTTGACAGGTTACGAGTAAGTGCTTTCCTTTGATTCGTGCCTTGGCAATTTCAAACTGTATTCTATCAAGAGATGCAAATTCTTGAATCGTATTCTCTTGATTGATTCTTCTAAAGTTCAAAATAGCAGGATAATTTGGTAGGACAGCGTCTAACCACAATCGGAAAAATCTTTTTTGGAATATGGGCAGAATGTAACTGGGTGCTATTTTTTGTGCTTCAATTTTTCTTCGCATGAAAGTACTTTGAAAACCTATTGAATAATAAATTGACATCATTAATAATTTTTGATAATCTTATATAAAATAAAGGTAACAGGAGAAAAAAATGATATTAATAGTTGATTTCGGCGCACAGTACAGTCAGCTTATTGCAAGAAGAGTAAGAGAAGCTAACGTTTATTGTGAAATAGTTCCATATACATATACAATAGAACAAATAAGAGAAAAAGCTCCTATGGGCGTTATTCTTTCAGGAGGTCCCGCCAGTGTTTATGCGGAAAATGCTCCAAAAATAGATAGGGGAATATTTAATTTAGGAATACCTGTTTTAGGCATATGCTATGGCGGACAATTCATAGCCCAGGAATTCGGAGGTAAAGTAAGAAGAGCTGATTTCAGGGAATACGGCAGAGTAAAATTGAATATACTTTCCGATGATAAATTATTTAAAAATATCGCTCACCCGCTTTGCTGGATGAGTCATACAGATTTTATTGAAATTGCACCGGAGGGATTTGAAATAACGGCAAGCACCGAATCCTGCCCTGTTTGTGCCATGAAAAATGAAGAAAAGAAAATTTATGCGGTTCAATTCCATCCCGAGGTTGAGCATACCGAAAAAGGGAGAGAAATAATAAATAATTTTCTTTTCAATGTATGTGAAATAAGTAAAGACTGGAATATGGGAAGCTATGCCAAAGATTCTGTTGAAAGAATAAAAAAACAGGTTGGAGACAAAAAAGCTCTTTGTGCCTTGTCGGGAGGAGTTGATTCATCTGTTGCGGCGGTTATGGTTCACAAAGCAATAGGCTCAAATTTAATTTGCGTATTTGTCGACCACGGTCTTTTAAGAAAGGATGAAGGAGACCAGGTAGAAAAAGTATTCAAGGAAAAGTTTAACATGAATTTAATCCGTGTTAATGCTCAGGAGAGGTTCTTAAGCAAATTAGCTGGAGTAACCGACCCTGAAACAAAACGAAAAATAATAGGCAATGAATTCATCCGAGTATTTGAAGAAGAAAAACGAAAGCTTAAAGACAAATTCGGGCACATTGACTATCTTGTTCAGGGTACAATTTATCCGGATGTTATTGAAAGCGGAACAGCAACGGCTTCGGTAATCAAAAGCCACCATAATGTGGGAGGACTTCCCGAGGATGTTGATTTTGAGCTTTTAGAGCCCCTTCGTCAATTGTTCAAGGATGAAGTCAGACAGGTGGGAAGAGAATTGGAAATTCCGGAAGAAGTAGTTGAAAGACAGCCCTTCCCCGGACCGGGTCTTGCAATCCGTGTATTAGGAGAGGTAACCGAAGAAAAACTGAAAATAGTAAGAGAAGCAGACTTTATTTTCAGAGATGAAATAAAAAAAGCAGGTCTTCAAAATAAAATATGGCAGTACTTTGCGGCACTTCCCAACATCAGAAGCGTAGGGGTCATGGGTGACGAAAGAACATACTCACACACTGTAGCCCTAAGAGCAGTTAATTCAACAGACGGCATGACCTCTGATTGGGCAAAAATACCATATGAGGTGCTTGAAAAGGTATCAAACAGAATAGTAAATGAAGTCGACAATGTGAACAGAATAGTTTATGATATCACATCAAAGCCACCGGCTACTATAGAGTGGGAATAGACGTTAAAATGCCTCTGAACCCGGTAAAACAAAGGGTTTCAGAGGCTTAATTTTTGTCCGTGGCAGCAGAATGGAAACATTATTCAGAATTTCCAGGATACTTACCCATGCTTAACGGGGTACAAATGGGCGTAATGCAGCCGCATGAAAGTATTAAATTCTATGCCTTTGATGTTCTACCCCATTTTTATTTGTAATTTATCGAATATTATATAGATAGAAATATGACTTTTTCTTTAAACAACATTCTCATATTTTTTATTGAATTAATTATCCCCAAGGCTTATTATAAAAATAACACAATTATGAAATCGAGTGAGGCATATGCACTTTGAGGAAAAAGTTTCAGAGGCAAAGACAAATCACAAGGCCTGTAATGAACTGATACATGAATATAATAATTTTATTTTATCTGTTACAAGCAAGGTTACAGGTAAGTTTGTTACGGAACATGATGATGAAGCTTCCGTTGCAATAATAGCTTTTCATGAAGCAATACAAAAATATGAGTCTGATAAAGGAAAGTTTTTATCTTTTGCGGCTTTGATGATAAAAAGCAGGCTGATTGATTATATGCGGAAAGAATATAAAACTGCAAAGGTAATACCCTTCAGCTCTCTTTCACAGACCGATGAAGATGGTGGTGAGGTTGAATTTGATGTTGAGGATAAGAACTATGAAGGAAATGACATTAAATACGAAATAGAATCTCTTACAGAGGAACTAAAAGTGCATGGTATATCCTTTTTGGATCTTTCAAAGGTGTCACCTAAATCCAAAAAGACAAGGCGGGTCTGCTTTAAGATTATAAATTATATTTTAAGCCAGCCACAATTGATTACAGAGCTTAAAAAGAGCGATACATTGCCTATAAAAAGCATATTGGAAAACATAGATGTTAATAGAAAGACAATAGAAAGACACAGAAAATATATAATTGCAGGTTTGATTATCCTGACAGGTAATTATTACTACATAGCAGAGTATTTTAGTGAAGCAAAAGGAGCGATCTTATGAAATATGTTGTAATGAAAACAGGAAAATATCATGCGGTTGTATTGAGTTGCGGCGGGGAATTTATTAAAATTAGAAATAAAAATTTTACCGTGGGGCAAGAAATAACTTTGCCAAAACATAATTATTCATCAATGGTTGCTGTTGCGGCAAGCTTCGCAATTGTTTTCTTGTTTTTATTTTCAGGCTATAGGATTTATTCAATTCCCGAAGGCTATGTAAGCATTGATATTAACCCCAGTATTCAACTTGCGGCAAATCGTTTTAACAGGGTTATCGATATCCAGAGCTTTAATAGCGACGGTAAAATAGTTTTGGAACAGAGCAAGGTTAAACATAAATCGATTGAGGACAGTATCGAAAGAATAATTGATATCTCAGTCAGCTTAGGGTATTTATCAGAAGACAATCACAATGTTGTGATTGATGTGGTTTCCGGTAACAATAACACAGTAGAGGCATTGCAAAATAAAACGGAAAAGTACAAGGATGAATCAATTGTTATAGAAATTGAACAGACTGATGAAGAAATGTTACAGCTTTCAAAGGAACTCGGAGAATCAGTTGGAAGGGCTAAGGCAATTTATGACTATACAGGCTCAAATGGCGGTGACATTAATGAAAACAAGAAAAAATTAGAAAATGAATCAGTCGCAGAAATTAAAAACAGTGGCAAGCCTAATAGACAAGAGTCTGGTAATATTGAAAAGCAGTCCAAAAAAGAAGAAGATATATCTAAAAATAGTAGCGATGATAGGTCTGAAAACAGCAACAACAATAGAACCAAAAATAACACCAATAATAATAAATCTAAAAATAGCAGATTTGAAAATAGCAATAAGAACGATAAATTTAAAAACAGCAGCAGCGAAGATAGCAGATTTGAAAATAGCAATAAGAACAATAAATCTAAAAACAGCAGCAGCGAAGATAGCAGATTTGAAAATAGCAATAAGAACAATAAATCTAAAAATAGCAGCAGTGAAGATAGCAGATTTGAAAATAGCAATAAGAACAATAAATCTAAAATCAGCAATAATAAAAATAAAGGCAAGTAAGGAAAACAAGAAAAAAGCCCATTGTTACAATCATATTACAAGATATTATACGCCCCTAAAATTTTAATTGTTTATTCGAATAGTATGATATATTAAAAATTAGGAGGTAGTTATAATGACTAAAAGAATAATTTCAGCTGCTCTTGTGGGTGCTATAGTTTTAACCATGAGTACAACTGTCGCATTTGCATCACAAAATAAAAATGAAAGAGATTGGCTTCCCCCTGGAATTTCAAAAAAAGTGACTAATGATTCAGGAAATGTTTGGCTCCCGCCGGGAATTGCAAAAAAAGCGTTTGATGATGTGGATAAATTCCCTTGGGCACAGAAGGCAATTGAAAAAATGAGGCTTAAAGGCTTAGTTAAGGGAAAAGAAGAAACAAAATTTGCTCCCCAAAGCTCTGTTACAAAATTAGAAACAATTATTATGGCACTTAGAATAATGGGGTGGGAAGAGGAAGTTTCAAGAAAAACTACCTTGCCTAACAAATATAAAGGAAAAGAAGTAGGTGAATGGGCAAAGGGATATGTTACGATTGCCTTTGAAAAAGGATTACTTGATGATGTGGATATGATGTACTTCAGTCCCAATGAACCTGCAAAACGGCATGAGGTTGCAAAATATATTGTAAGAGCGATAGGCTACGAAGATGAAGCACAAGACCATATGGACGATGAACTTTCTTTCAAAGATGCACCCGCTATTCCGCAAGGTTCGGTAGGGTATGTATATCTTGTTAATGAAATGAAGCTTATGATTGGCAATGACGGCAAGTTTAATCCAATGGGCACATTAACCCGTGCTGAAATGGCGGTTCTTTTTGACAGACTTGACGAAAAGGTTGACAATAATGTTGACGAAGATGAATACGAAGGAGAAATATATAGGATAAGTGACAGTAAAATTACTATTAAAATTGACGGTGAGTTGAAGTCATTTGATGTAAGTGATGATGTTGTAGTTTATTATAACGATAACCAAATAAGATATTCTAAATTAGATGTTGGAAATTATGTTTTAATTCAGCTTGAGAATGATGAGGTTGCGTATATTGAAGTTACTGATGGAAATAGTAAAGATGATAAAATAATTTCTCAATATACAGGAGTTGTAACAGATATCACAGAAGGCAGACCTGCAAAGCTGACGGTGCAAATTGATAGGATGCAAGTTATATTTGAAGTAAATAATAATGCGCTTATATACTTTAAAAACGTAAAAGGCAGCTTTGATGAAATAGAAAACGGTGATACCGTAAGTGTTACAGTTGACGCAAGAAACAGGGCAAGGGAAATTCGGGTGAACCGAGATGCGAAGGAAAATACAATAAGTGAAGTTAAAGGAACAATTACAGATGTTGATTTAGTTGGAACCTATAATTTATTTATCAACGGCAAAAGTTACCAGCTTTCTCAAGATGCTAAAGTAAGTATACCGGGAAAAACCAATGTTGATCTTGAAGATTTGGAAGTAGGATATAAGGTTGTATGCGTGCTGGAGGATGATATTATAACAACGGTGGATGTTGAAAGTGCATTTGCAACTGTATCGGGCGAGATAGAAAAAATAGGAACAAAACTTACCCTGATTGCAAATGGAGTGAGCAAGCGGTATGAATGTGCTGAGGATATTGTGGTTACAATTGATGGACAAAACAGCAAATACAGCAGACTTACAAAAGGAATGACTGTTGTACTGAAAATAAAGGACGACTTGGTTTACCAAATCGATGCTGAAAATATAGAACGTAAGCTCGATGGAAAAATAACATCCATAACTCAAGTGGAAGACGGTTATAAATTAACCCTGACAGTTAATGACAAGGAAATTGAATACCTTGTAGCAGATGATGTAAAAATTTCTGTCGTAGGTGTATCTGACAAAGCAATTGAGGATTTAAAGGTTAATCAAGAAGGCAAATTCTTAGTTGAAAATAACCTAATTAAAAAAGTTTATATAATTGCCGATTAATCAATAATGCAGGCAATGTGGTACGAAAAACGGTTGAAACTTGAGTTCTCACTAGTCTGAATTGGTAAAAACTTTATGTAGAATGATTAAAATCTCTTTCTTGGCAAAGGTTAATATATAAAGCTAAGAAGGAGATTTTTATATACCCAAAGTAAATATTCATCTTAACTCATAATGTATTTTTCCACAAAGAGGTCTCTTTTATAAATTCAGTTAAAACTTCATATGAGTTGTCCATGAAGCTTACAAAATAAAATGGACGATTCGAACAAAATATAGTATAATTTGGATTACAGTAAACAATGATGTAATTTTCTATAATAATAGTAATAATAAGTGCTGTGGTTAATATTAGGAGGTTTTAGCGTGACAGATGATGAACTTAAAATTAAAATGTACTCATTTACGGTGGATTGCAAGGAACCTTATGAATTAGCAAAATTCTATGCGGAGCTGCTTAAGTGGGAAATACCGTTTCATGATGAAGAATGGGCATGCGTAGGTGCTCCTGGAACGGGTCAGGGGGCGTATCCCGGTATATTGTTTCAACGGAATCCTGAGTATAAACCGCCCGTGTGGCCGGAAGAGCCTGAGGCTCAACAGCAAATGGCACATATGGACTTCGCAGTTAATAATTTGGAAAAGGCAGTCCAACATGCAATCCATTGTGGAGCAACAATCGCAGATGAGCAATTTTCCGATGATTGGACAGTTATGCTTGACCCTGCAGGGCACCCTTTTTGCTTATGTAAAATGAAATCAATTTTTGAGAGTGAACATTTTGCATTGTTATAACAAGGACTTGACTATTGGAATGAGCGAAAATGTATTTTGGAATAAAAAGAGGTACAATATGATTACATATAGACAAGCGGCAGTAAACGATGTTGATATAGTAGCTAATTTTGGCTGTATGCTTTATTCATCGGATAATACCTTTGAAAAACTTCGTAATGAAGCAGATGTCCATTTTCGCTCCGGCAAATGGACAATATTTCTTGCCTTTGACGGAGATGCACCAATCGGACTCTGTGAAATTTCTCTTCGCAGTGACTATGTAGAAGGTACGGAAGGCGGTGTTGTCGGATATATTGAGGGCGTTTTTGTATTGCCGGAATATCGCTGCAAACATATCGCAAAATCTTTGATTAAACTTGGAGAGAATTGGTCTCGGGAAAAAGGCTGTGTCGAATTTGCCAGCGACTGTATTTTGGACAATACCGACAGCTTGCATTTTCATTTAAAGGTTGGTTTTGAAGAAGCCGGGCGAAATATTCACTTTGTAAAGAAGCTGCAGGAGGAGCGTAAACATATTTAGAAAAAGAGAGAAAAATCAAACAGCCGATAGAGCAATTGATTTAGAAAAGCTCGTAACTTTTAGAGAGTAAATATGTCAATCACGTATGGGGCAGAGAGCCAAAACGGTTCTCTGCTCTTAAACTTATATTTTCTTAGCCGGTCGCGCCATTCTTGCACCCATTTGAGCTGATGCTCCGAAATTAAAATAGGGTGCAAGTTCCGGGGCATACTGCCATCCATATTGTGTCGGGTTGTAGGTGCCCATAATTTCCCACAACGTTCCGATTGCTTCGCCGAAGTCGTTTTCGTCTTCGTAAGACGCACCCTGAAAATATAACATGGTGCAGGGCGGCAATTCAATCACATCACAACCCGTTGGAATAGGCTTGTTGTAGTCAAGCGGCACCTCCACGCCGGGCGCCGTATTGCCGGTTCCGGGCTTTATAAGATTTTGGGGAAGGGTAAGAAATGCGGATGTGTCAAATTTTTCAGAAATACTGTTAAAGGCTCCCTCCCAACTACATCCCATTTCTTCGCAGAATGAGAAATATTCGGTTGCATTGACCGAGCGCACTAAAATCAGCTTTCGTGCCGGGCGTTCAACCGCAGTAACAGTCATGGTTCTTGAAATCGATTCTTTTGACATAGGCTCTGTACCTTCTTTCAAATTATATTTCCTCTCCTTGATACCGCTTAATCGGATTGTTGGCTCCGCATAATATATGAACAGCCTTGAGTATCTCATCCTTACGGGCAACAGCGTCTTCTTGCCAAATATCTACAATAATGTCCTCAACCTCCGGCGTATAACGGAATTTTCCCACTGCCGCACCGCAAAATTCTCCGTCAATCAGTAGGTAATAAAGTGTGTCGGGATATGTGTGATGATATATTTCTTTAAGGATATGTTCATTGGATTTTACAAGAAAATCGTTTCGGTGCATTGCATAAACAGCTTTTGGGATTTCACCGGAATAAGATTGAAGCATATCATAATCATCCTTCAATAAATATCCGCCATCCGATTCTATTAATATTTTCTCTGAAATCAGTGATTCTATTGCCACCTTAATTTCTTTCGCAGGCAGCTTGTAAAATGATTTAGCCATATCTACATCAAATATTACATTACGGTAAGAAAACCGCTTAATCAATATTTTAAGTGCATCAATCCGAGAGTATTTCATCAAGTTTACATTGGGAAACATTTCGGTAAATTTATACCAACCGCGATCCCATTCACCGTCATTTTGGTCCTCATATACAAGAAATGCTTCCTGTAAGCGGTGAAGTACAGGTGTGATTTCCTTTACCAGCATACCGGAGGCTTCCTTCATATGTTTGATGCTAATGGGCCCTTCACGCTCAATCAATTCCAATAATACCGATTGACGTTGGTTTGGCTTTAATAGGGGCTTAATAAATGCGCAAGCAAAAAGCTCCAAGTCCTCCGGCTCAATCCAGCCGAGATTACCGCCGCAGAACCGACCTTTAATCAGCTTTCGTTCCCTTTGCCTCTCGCGATTGTATTCAATATCGTTAAAATCGGCACGGTAGGTCAGGCTCGGCGGGTCGCCAAAACCGTTCCAGTAAACATTTTGACCGGGTTGAGTGTCGCGATACAGCGCATTGTATTCGTCTTTACCGGCTTTATTGATAAGATGCTGTCTTTCCATGCGGAGAGCTATAATGTTTTCATATGATAATTTCGGCATAATTTATCCTCACTGTTTATTCCGTTCTGACCGGATTTAATGCTGCAATGACTCCGGCTTCCGCT
>ENA-UOOM01003798-UOOM01003798.1-fermentation-metagenome-genome-assembly--contig:-NODE-3798-length-10546-cov-3.314365_pt1 | contig 10546 bp, 23 predicted proteins | sample MGYA00245781_ERZ724031 | MGnify/ENA primary metagenome ERZ724031 (study PRJEB28704, sample SAMN03018317) | fermentation metagenome | biome: anthropogenic terrestrial biome; feature: soil; material... | reverse complement strand
CAATATAAGAATAAGAAAAAGTTACTAAAACTTCAGGAGTACAAAAAATATGTCCAAAAAAGAAATGAGAGTTATTAAGATATTCATCAGTAGTTTTAATATAATCAACAACATCATCAATTATCTTATCATACAAAATATCGACTCTCTCCGATAACTCACCTACCTCGCGAATTCGGTTGCAATCAAATTGAATATCACTGAGCCGTGTCTCACTCTCTTTATACAATTGAATATCTTCTTTTAGGCTCATTATAAAAAGCCCCACACACAAACATCATCAACACCAGTTTCTGCTATTAACCGAAATTCTAATAATTTCTTTTCTTCCTGCGATATTCTGCTAATATTAATAATAATACCATTATCACTTATTCTAACTCTTAATCTTGGAGGAATAATATGTAATAAATAGTTATTTTTATATTCAGAACTATTTTTTACAAATTTCTTTACATCTTCTATTAATTCTTTTTTTAAATAATTAATTTCGCTAAGCAGTTTTTCGGCTTTTAATAAGTTTTCTTCAGTATAGGGAAGCTTATTATACAATACACAATCCTTATATAATTGCTCAAATTCCTCTTTCATTATTTACACCAATCAAAATCTATTCTAATATACATTGTCTCATCTTCTGTCTTATAAGAGAGGTACATAATATCATCAATCTCCAAATCAATCCAAAAACGCACATCTTTATTACCAAAAAACAGCTGGTCGAGTAAAAACTGCTGTGCGTTCTCTGTTTTATTAATAAACTCGACCCTGCTCACCTTAGCGATATGCACAACTATATCATCGTTAAATTCATTCAACATCTTATGCCAAAATCTAATATCTATATTGTTACCTACATAAATCATAAATATCACAATTGTTATATTTTCTCTTCAATCCATTATAATATAAGAGAAGGCTTGAAATATCTTCTTCAAACCTATTAGCTCTTTCAATTTCCTGAGCAACCAAAATAAGCTCACTCATAATTTCTTCTTTATTCATCTTTCACCCTATCGATATATACATTAGTTATACTATTTTGAGGAGTATTAAGTAACTTAATAAGCTCCGTAATCTTATATAACGCTTTCTCATCATCTTCTTCACTTAAAATCATATTTAAAGAAATCATATATTTATTCACTTGTCTCACCCCACGAATTGCCTAATAAATAATCAACCGAACAACCAAATAACTTCGCGAGTGAGACAAAGCTCTCATAATCAACCTCTAAAGGCCTAAATAAGAGCCTTATCATAAAATTGCTTGTCTCACCCACTTCATCAATAACTTGCTCATCAGATAAATTATTTTGTCTCATCATTTTATTAATACGATAATTTTTTAATAAATTTTTCTTATCCCAAACTTTAACCTGCAATTTATGAATATCTTGAGGAGTATCTTTAAAATTCTCATCAATATTAGAATGCCCCCAATACCTAAAATCACTTCTTTGCATATTATACATTACTCCATTAAGAAAATAATAATCATATCGACCATCACCTAACATATGATAATGCTTTAAATTTAAATAATGGCGATTATGATATGGATAATTAAGCGAATAAGTATCAGGATACATCGTGCTGTCTCACATAATCTTCTAATCTATCAAGGCTTCTAATAACTGCAAAATATTCCTCTAACTCAACATGATAATAATTATCGAGCAAAAATTCCAATAAATTATTCATCTTTCCCACTTCTTAAAGTAGATAAGAATAAACCTAAACTAAATAAACAAATAATCATTTCAATACCTGCATATAAAACATTATTAGGGGCAAATAAAGTTAATACCCAAATAATTATCCAACACACTAAAATAATCGCAAATACATTATTATATTCCATCAATATCACTTAATCTCACAAATAAATACTCTTTTAATGCCTCATAAAGTTGTTCGTCATATAACGAACTAAATTCTTCATCAGTTAGTTCCTTATAATCGTGTCTCATCGCACTCAAATTCTTAATCTTGCTCTTAGAAATATAATCTTCCTGCTTACCGTAAGCAGTCAATTCATTATTAATCTTCTTAGATAAGAAATACTTTCGCTTCTTACTTACGTGGTTTAAATCATTAATAAACATCGCTGTCTCACTCCTTGTTCGTAGGTAAACGAACATCTTCAGTAAATATTTCATCAAAATAATTAGTCAAATTCACACCCACCAAAAAATTCAATCTCAATATATCCTGCTATAATAGAATAAATCCTAATATAAGAATCTTCAAATATATATACAAGCTTAGCTAAATCTTCAGCATCTATTTCTTTCACACTAATAGTGACAGAGGGATTATCCCTATCAAAATTAATATCTTCTATATCAACTATTTCTTTAATACAATTTGTAATATCATCTAATTCCATTATATCACCTTTTTATATTCACAATTTAAATTACGAGATAATGTAGTATAATCATTTATACTTTTAACTTCATTCAAAATATCGACCATATTAGTTACTCTTTTTTTAAATTTACGAGAAAGCTTAAAATCTTCAAAATATCGACTACTCTTTTGATTAAGCCTATCCTCAAATATGATATGAGTTGTCTTACTTGTCTCATCGAAGTAAAAATTCAATCTCATAAATTCTTTCCTCTTAAATAAACCATTAGGCTTATAATCCATATCAATCTTCATTAAATACACTTGTCTCACTCTTCTAAATATGCCCAATCATCTAATTCTAACTCAATTGCAATCTGACCCATCATAGGAACAATCACATAGTCGCAATTACCAAAATAATTAAACACATTATCCAATTCCATCTTATAAAGAGAGCGACCCATTAAAGTCAATATTGCCTCATCTTCATTAATAAAGACTTCAAGGATACTCATCATACCAAAATCAACTTCATTCATTAACATTTCTTTTATTTCATCTTGTGTTTTATCTTCAAATCTTTCATAATTCTTCATCATAATCACCTAAAGGACACCAATCAGGAACTTCTTTATCCCCATGCCCAGATTTTGTACCAGTAATTTCCTTATTAATTTTACAATAATAGTATGTCTCACAAGCATCAAAGTCCCAATCTCGACTCTCCATAGGGCAGTGCATACACATATCAGGCTTTTTAATAACATTCTTAAAAAAACACCAATCAGGGTCATCAATAACAATCTCACGAAAAGCCTTACGAGGAATAAGTGTACAAGTAAATAAAGGATTAATTAATTGACTATATATACCACAATGCTTATAACGGTGTCTCATCATATCTTCAAGATTTTTCTCTTGCTTTTCAGAGGTATCCCATTTATTAATGATATCATCAACTTCTTCATCACAATTACCACTATAAATATTCAAACAAATATCATCAATAATTTCAATAGTATTTGCATTATGATACCAATCCTCAAAGAAGTGCAAAATAATATTATCTTCTTCATCAACAATACAAGGAAATCCGTAAAAAAAATTTCTATCAACACCTTGCAAAGTAACTATTTTCTCAGGAACTACATATATCAATATATAGACTTAATGATATATAAACATTTCCTATTATAATCCGATAAAAAATATCGGCAACCGATATTTACTGTACGAGCTTGATGATATCATCTTTCCCCAAATAATTTCTCAAATAAATAAATAAGCAAATAATTAAATAATTAATTAATAAGGAGGGACTTCAGATATATATGATATGATTAACTCTCGCTCAAAGAAATAATTTTTAGAATTGACACAAATTGACTGACATACCTACTCCTACTACTACACCCTCCCCCCAATATTTTTTTTTCACTTCTCATTTTGCAGTAGAGAGTATAGGTATGTCAATTTTTAACTTTTTTATTCTTCTTTTCTTCTTTATCATATTCATTCTCTCTCTTTTTAATAAAAAAAGAAGAAAAATAAATAATATATAATATAGAGGAGATGAGAAAACTAAAAACCGAAAAAACGAAACGAGAGGAGAGAACTTTTTAGGACAAGGGGCGAAGAATGGGGTTTTTATGACCCAAACTAAGACATTTCTGACCTAATTTTATTTTTTATTTTTCAATTTTGTGCCACAACTTGTTCGTATTTATACGAATATTTCAATAAAAAGTTAAAAAAATTAATTCGTATCTATACGAACTAAAATTGTCATAGATTTTTTGTGACAAATAATTTATAATGATTAATCATGATAGATTTTTGCATGATAAAAAAAATTACATTATTTTATCAAGAATTTGTTGGAGTAAGTTTTGAATATTTGCGAGAATATCGGAATTATCAGGTATTTGTAAAATTTGATTTATACTTCCACCAGTTGAATTTATTTGGGGGATATTTGTAGAACTTGGTACTGCAGTAAAAGTAGTTGATATCATATAGAGAAAGTAACATATTATCAAGATTATAATTATTGCAAAAATCCCGATTATAATGTATTTTCCTATATTAGAATTTTGTTTTTGTTCGACATATTTTACTACATGGGTTTCATAAGGGATTTTAGCTCCACAACAAGTACATCTATAATTATTTCTTTCCAATTCTTCTTCTGTATTTTCTGCTCCACAATAGGGACATTTTTGATATATCATTTATTTCACCTCACACTAATATATTGTTTTATTATTATATAAATATTACCCCCAAAAAACCAACAAGTATATATATTATAAGAAACACACAATTTAAATAGGTGACAAATTATGAAAAAAGACCTAATTCCAATGCCAAGTGAATATGCTATTCAGCATTATAATGAAGAAGATAGTACCAATTTATTTTATAAAGATATGTTCGAGCAATTCGGACAAAGTGATGATGAAGAAATGTTTTGGGACTATTATTGGTCAAGTGTCTCATCAAAAGATAATGATGTAGCTCTTGAAGTATATAAGATGAACTTAGAGAACTTAATACAAGATTATCAAGAAAAAGATGAATGGGAAGAATATTATCATAAGATGATTGAAAGCGATATCAATAATGATAAACCACAACTTGATAAAAATAAAGATATTACAATAAAATTTGATGATATCTTTAAGACTCAAGCAAAATATCGAAATGTTTTTCCTAATGATGTAGGATATGAAAAAAAACATATTGATACAGATGAATTTTCTGATAAAGAAAAAATTATTTTACATAGAATGTATAGTGAACAAGTAAGAGCTTCTAAAAGACAAACTAATTTAGATAAATATAAAAACACAATTTATATTCAAAACCCACAAAATTGTACAAAAGAAATAGCTCAATATTTAATGGATAATTATGGTATGTTCTATGACCCAAATAAGGGTAGATTATTTGTTAATAACTTTATGGGCAGTTATGAAGAATTTACTATCAACTCTAAGCATAATTGGTTAGAGCAATTAAATGCTTGTTTGTATTCAACAAAAACTATGAAAGATGGAAATGAGATGATAATATCTGACATTACTACTACAAGAAAAACATTAGAAACCTCATTACCTAATTTTGTTGATAGAATAAAAGAACCACTATATACTAAAATTGGTTTCAAAAATAATGTATTAGATACTGAAACATATGAGATATCTCCTGCAGGAACTAATCCAATATATACAAAATTAACAGTTCCATATGATTATAACCCTAATGCAAGAGGTGGAGAATTGGAAAGATGGTTACATTATGAACTTGATAACCCTGACTCTGAAATAGACAACGTACAAGGTTTATTAGAATTTTTAGGCTTCACTCTTATCGAACCGGGTCATGTAAAGCACCAATGGATGTTATTCATATTCGGAATAGGTGGAGCAGGAAAAAGTATGTTATTAAGATTTATTTCTCACGCATTAGGTGAAGATAATACTTGTACTATTTCATTACCAAAAATTTTGCATGATAATCGATTTGAATACTCAAATATAATTAACAAAACTTTAGTAAAAATTGAAGAAGTAGATGGAAATAAAGTACAAAACTTATCATGGTTCAAGGAACATACTGGTGGAAATCCAGTTTCCGTAGAAGAAAAAGGCAGACCACAAGTAACTATACCAAGTAAAGATGTAGCTAAGCTTATCGCTATCGGAAATAGACCTATGGAAATTGATAAAATGGAACAATCATTTATTCGCCGAATTTTATTATTAGAATTCCTTAGAAAACCAACACAAAAAATGCTTAATGATGTAGATTTTGAGCAAAGAGTATTAAATGATGATGAATGTATGGAATGGTTACTATATCAATCAGTTCAAGCATATAAGAATATGATGGATGAACACAGAAAATGCGTTTTAGAAAGAAACGATGATGAATTAATGTCTACTTTAGCAAAACATGCTCATTCTGAAAAGATGATTATCGATAAATACTTTACTTGTATTGATAGTATGGAAGAAGATATTAAACTAACTAAAAACTTATTTAACGGTTTAACAAAAATATTAGCTATTGAAAATGGTGTCGATATCCGTAATGACCGAAGTAAAATTTGGAAAGAATTGATATATGAATTAACTGGTAATAAACTTAATTTTAAAAGAAATCGTAGAAGTATTAATGGAAGTACATATGCGTATTGGTATGATGTTGCTCCAACACCTGAAGTATATGAAAAATATCTTAGAAAATGTCCAGTATGTAAAGAATATACATTAAGAGATAAACCATGTATTTATTGTGGAAGTGAACCAGATGAAAATGTACAAAATTGAAGTATATGAGTATCAATATAGTAGAGCCACAAGACAATATGAGCATCAAATTAGCCAATTACATTTTGAACCATTATTAGAGCTATATATCGAAATTAATAAAAGCATACGTGATTTAACATATATGATTAAAAAAATTATACAACCATATGAGGGAAGACCATTAACTGATATTACTAAACAATCAGTTATATCTACCATTTTATATGAATTACAAGAATATGGATTACGCAATATGGAATATGATAGCAATTTCGCAGACGCAGAAATCAAAATGTACCCAATGTTCGATATCCAAATTTATTATATCGGCGATAATGGTTTGAAACAGATAGATTTATATACTGAAATAGACTAATATATAAGTAAATAATTCCAAGAATGGGATTAAAGTTTACTTGATAAAAATTCAATTGAGGTTTAGAGCATGAATATAGCGAGATACCGATTTAAGAAGCTGTCTCATGATAATAACATGATAACTCAACAATTAATTAATTTCTGTAATAGATTAGATAATGTTCCTTTTGACCTTAATACTCAAATACTTTATTCATTTCAACAACTATTGGGATTAATTATATTATTTGGCTGTTCAAAGGAATATTTATATGGAATATCATGGAACGAAGACCTAAAACCACAAAGAGATTTAGGTCAATATTCTGCAGAAGATTTAGTTGAAATAGTACGAGAAGAAAATTTTAGGAGTTAAATAATGAGTAAGAAAAAACTTATGCCATTAAAAAATTGTAAAAATTGTATTTTCTATTGCGAGGGCATCGAAAATGCTGTTTGTACACAGACGAACTATATATTAGATTTTGGATTTGATGGAGAAATCCCACTCAACTGTCCTTTAGAAGAATTCAATTGTCCTTTAGAGGGAGAAATATATAAACATTTTGAAGATAGATTTTACAACTTATTAGACCCTTTCCATGAATTAAATAAAAAATATTGGGCTTTAAAGAGTAAAGAATGGCCTAAATGCTTTCATGAATGGTTAGATGGAGTTGAAATTAGTGGTGATGATGATATGTTAAATTTTCATGGTATAAAACCAATATATGACTTACCAATACCATTTGCAATTTTTTTAAATAAAGAATTTGGTTTTGATAATATTTATTTCGATGATGAACTTAATACAATATCAGTATCTAAAAGTGATGACTAATGTTAGGCTACAAAAACACAATATTAAAAAATTTAAAATGTGATAATGGTTATAAACCATATGAGTATGATAATCAAGCAGATATAATATCAATTACAACTGATGATTATCAAAATTTTTCTCGAACAATCGAATTATTTAATGATATTATTCTTGATATAAGTAAAACAGATGATATCATTGGAATTGAGATATTAGACGCGAAAGATAAATTCGATATACCAGAGAAAGGGAAAATGTTTATTGAAACATATAATGATACAATAATTTTTAAGGAGGAAACAAAATGAGATAATCAGCTTAAAGATATTGTTGATGTATTAACTATTATTGAAGCTAATTTGGTACATATGGTATTAGAACGATAAGTTTATATATAAAAAAATATAGAATATATATAATGATAGTTAAGTTCATTTCTTTATTAACTATTATTATGTGTGTTTCAAAATGAGGGGTATTTAACCTTTCATTTTTTTTGGAGGTGAATTATGTATTTATATAAAGTAATGACATATGTTGATTACGATTATTTTGAATATTCTTATTATCAGAATGAGAAAAAATATACTAATGAAGAATTTTTTAAAATAATTGGTAAAATAATAAAAGAAAGCAAAAATGAAAATTTTTATTCAGATGGATTAGGATATTTATATTCTAAACTTCAAGATAAAATACAAGCTTATGGGTTTATTCCATTAGAGTTTGATGAAGAGTTTTTTATTCCAAGCGAAAGCATTAAAGAATTAGATAACACAAATAATATTAGTAATAATTTATTATTATTAATAGATGAGTCTGGATTTGATGTTATAAAAGAAAAAGAACTTGAGTTCAAGAAACAAAAATTATATGAAAGAATTGATAAAATAGATACTTTAGAAGAAATTTTAAAATTTAATGAGGTGATGAATGGTGTATAATTATTTAGTCGATTTATCAAGTGGACACGGTGATGATGGTAGCATATATACAGTATATTTTAAGCATAAAAAAAAATTTACTAATAAAGAATTTTCCAAAATTATAGCACAATGTGTATTAAATTTATCAAAAACAATTAATATACATAAATCTACTACCGGTACATATATTCGCAGAATTGAAGATGAACTTATTAAATTTGGATTTAAACCATTAGAATTTGAAGCCCAATTTAGTATTCCTAATATTAGTTTCGGAAGATTAAAAAAGACATATCAAAGCGAAAATGTTAAAATATTTACAAAAATAATACAATATGAAGAAAGAGACTCCGAAGAAGAATTTGATGAAAAATTAAAAGAATTAAAGAAAAGTATTGATGATATAGCATGGCACGCTCATAATAAAGATGTAAATAGAGCCATAAATGCAATAGATTGTTTAATATATGGTATAGAACGTGATTTAGATGATTAAATCTGCAAATAGATTAGATAAAATGTATCAATTAGGCGAAAGTGGTACACTAAAATATATTCGCAATTTTTTTGAAATCCCATATCTGTCTTGTACTATTAATCAAGAGAATAAACAAGATAGCATTACTATGTGGACATTTGAAAAAATTGATGAAGATGCAATGGCTTCCTTAATAAATTTCTTTAATTGCCCATTTGATATTGCTTTGGGAGATAAAGAAGAAAAACCATGTATTATGATTAATTTTTATATACATGATTGGGTATATCAAGTATTTTATGATTATGGAGAGATGAATGTGTGAATAGATTAGAAAAAATGTATGAATGGGGCGCTGAGGGTACTGAAAAATATGTTCAACAATATTTTGATGGATTTTTGAATATACGCTGTACAGTTAATCGAAAAAATAGACGAGATTGTGTAACTATAGTGGTAATGGAAGACTTAATAACTGAAGAAGAAATTGAGGATTTTTTAATATTCTTTGATTGTCCTTTTGATATCGAAACTGGGCCTGCTCCAGAAATAAGAGGAAATTATATACAACTCAACTTTTATATACATGATTGGGAAATGCAAGAATATTGTTGCGATAGTGATTTTGATGTATGAACAAGATTTATTAGACCCTACTAAATTATTAAATAGGCGCATTTCTCAATTAGAGAACGAACTTATTGAAAGATTTAAGTGATTTATTTAGGTGATAATGTGGTTGAATTAAATATTAAGAAAACTGAAGATAAAGATATATGCAAAATTAATTCAAGTAATACAGAAATTGAAAATATAAATGATGCTGTGCATGAGTTGTTAATTCGAGTAAAAGAGTTAGAAAATAAAGTAGAAAGTAACGATATATATAAAGCTAACTCATATAATACACAACAAAATACATATAATTCTGTTGTTGAATTATCGGCTAAAATAAATCAATTAATAGATAGATATAAAAAAACAGAAAGAAAAGCAGATATATTATGGGGCGCATGGAGGAGTTAAATGTTTACTAATAGTATTGGTTTTTTAGGTGATTCAGATTATATGAAAGACTTAGAAGACTGGGAAAATTAGGTGATTTTTATGAAGTTTGATGAAGAAAAAATTTGTAAAAGAATGATTTGTTTGCGTAGAAGTTATCATATTCCTCAGGAAATACTTGCAGGATATTTAGGCATACCTAAAAATCAACTCGAGGCTATCGAAAATAATTCTCAAAAACCAAATCTTAGAATTATAGATAAGCTTTGTGATTTATATGGGT
>ENA-UOOM01003795-UOOM01003795.1-fermentation-metagenome-genome-assembly--contig:-NODE-3795-length-10551-cov-3.362900_pt1 | contig 10551 bp, 5 predicted proteins | sample MGYA00245781_ERZ724031 | MGnify/ENA primary metagenome ERZ724031 (study PRJEB28704, sample SAMN03018317) | fermentation metagenome | biome: anthropogenic terrestrial biome; feature: soil; material... | reverse complement strand
ATCCTGATCCAGGAAAATTGCCGGCCTGGGGCTCTTGCCGCGTAACATAATGTAAAAGGATTATAAATAAAGATCTTCATATATATTTTAGGTTAAATGATATAATTTCAGACGCTACCTAATCCTCCTTATACTTGATTTTGATCAGCCCATCAGTAATAGTTGGGGTGAAGTCACGGTTATTGACTTTCACTGGAGTTGTATTGGATGACCGTATGCCAAAGTTGATTCGTGGTTGTCCAGATACCTGAAGGTCAAGTACATTGTCGAGTTGCCGACTGATTACGTTCAACTTTGACAGTGAAGACAAATAGAAGGTGTTGTCACGGTGGAGCATACTGCCATGGCAAATAAAGATCTCCTTGCTCTGGGTCGGATCACTTCCCGGGGTATAGCTTATGGCCAGCAGATAGGCATCTGTAGTCCATCCATCGGGATGAATTATCGAAGGTTGGTCCATGCGTCTACCGTCGGCCAATTGATTGAGATATATGTCGGTTATCTTATTTTGGGAGGTAACGCGTACCCCCATCCAATTCTCTCCTTGCCGGCGTTCAATTACAGGTAGTTCTCCCTGACCTGCACTCTCTTTAAGTATGATTGCAGACATGCTCATCACTTTGTTAACCTTGGAAGGGAGATGGAACGAGTAATACTCCTCGGTACCTTCCAGATGATCCTTAGGTGCAACAATTTTTTCCCAATAGAGGGATTCCCTTTCTGAATCGACAGGCGATAACGTCCGCGGATATAGCGGGCGGACAACAACAGACGAATTGCCATTGGTTATGGTCATCTCCATCTCTTTCATCTTAACGTTTCCACCTGGGTGCCAGAGCCATTCGAAATGGCCAGCCTGATGACTTTTTATGTCGTCAATAATATATATTATGTTGTCAATCCAAAGGAAATGTCTGTAATTGCGACTAAAAAGATCTGAAGTGGGACCAGTACCGTTGGCCAGAATATATTTGATGTTGTCTCCGTCCAGCATCGTACACAGATAGCCTGGCAACGTCGATGCAAAGTCCTGTTGTTCGTGCGGTTGTCCCTGTCCGTTGAACTTAACCACGTTGTGAGCATCACTTTGAAAGAAATAATCGCGGTATTCTGGTTTGCCGTAGTTACAGGTGCCGGCATCTTTCAGTATATCAACACCATTATGAAAAATTATAAAAGAGTTGGCGTCGGCATGGGCATGGTTCCATGAAAAACCAGATTTCACAGCAAGGAGGGTTGCATCCTTCTCCCATGAATTTCTCATGGTGGCCCACCCAAAATCAGCCCATAGTTGAGATTTAGGAAGATTCGGGATGGGGGAGGTATACTCGCTGGCATCAATGGCGTAGAGAAAGCCGATTGGGGTGTTGAGACCGTACGCTGCAGCATGTTGTCTGGGAGACATCTGGTTGAGATACCACAAAATTTCAGCTGATTCATATCCCATGGCGTAGGCCAGTAGCAATGTCCTTTTCCCGGTATCATATATGCCATGGTCACCGAAGTTAACGCTTCTGAAATCATTGTTGCCAGGGTAGGCAACATGACAGAAAAAGTTGGCAAGTTTATTGATCTGCGGTATTTCTTCCAACTCCGAATCAGGATGAACGTTCATCCAGGCCAAACGAAAGAGCAATGCATTGGATATTCCAAACTCTGCATATGTTACACTTTCGTAGAGGCCACCTGCTTTTCGGTCGAAGTTACTGGGTCTGATTTGCAGCTCACTCCCTGCAAATTCAAACCATTCAGGTAACGCTTCCAAAACGGCTTCTGCTCCCTTGCGGGCCTCTTCAGATTCGTTGCTCATCGCCAATGCCAACAATCCTCCATTGCAAGCACAGACTGTCCACCAGTTATGTCCCATCGAGTTCAAGGAATGGATTCGGGTTGTTCCTGTTACCCAGTCACCCAACAAGGGTTCAATTATTAACCTGTAGATGCCGTCTGTTATTTCTTGACGCTCTTTTGGGGTGAGATAATTGTAGATTGCATCATAACCCATGGCAATCTGGTATGCAGCATGAGCCATATTCAATTCGCTTCGCCAGGAAGGGATCCTTGTAAATTGTTCATGATCGGTCCATGGCTCTCCGTTGGCAATTGAAAAGAGAAGTTTCTTGATCTTCCTGGCGTAACGGGAGTCGTTCGTCATAGTATAGACAAAAGCAAGCCTCTCCATGCTGTGTAAATTGTCGCTACCGAGCTCGGTTTCGGCACCCTTTTTGATTTGCTCCCATGCCTGGGCAAAGGGAGGCTCAGACTCAATCCGTTGCTTTGCCGACATGATCCGGTCGGCCGTGAAAAGCAGTGACGGATGGTTGATCTGTTGCGCGGTTGCAGTGATGTTTAGACCCATCAGAATGGCTATTGCCAGATGTTTTACGTGATAGATAGGGTTCCTCATATCGATATATTGTTAATTTTTCAGTAATGATATTTTGATCGGTTTACGCCTGAATGCTTAAGGATATGGGCGGTACTTTGGATCGTTTGATGTAAATGTGTGCGGGACAGTTATCCTGTAGAGATATCTTCCAGTTTCCAGTCGCACCCAGGTGTCGAATACCTCCTCGGATTCTGTTGATTCGATCACACGTGCTCCTCGACATAGGGCGTGATAGGTGTTCAGCCCTCCTGAAAAGTGACCATAGGCAAGAGCAATTCCCTGATGATGGACCACATAGGAGTTGTCGTGGTCATGCCCGACAAAGACCCCCTTTACGTCTCCACATTCGAGGAAGGCGGAGAAAAGTCCTGAGTTGTAGGCACCTACACCCTCACCGTTATCTAATCGCCAACCCATAATCTTTGCGCCCGGAGCAGTTGCCGCAAACCTGTATTCATGCAGTGGAATATGAAAAAAAGCGAGAGCCGGGTATGGTTTCCCCATGTTTTCCTTTGTTAGCGCTTTACTTTGGTTGAGATACCATTCTATCTGGTTGCTCCTGATCCAATCATCCTTGACAGCAATATCAGGCAAATTGTGATAGTCGTTCGAATCGAAAAGATAGATAATATTTGCCTTTTCATCTGGATTGACTGATTTGTAGATCGGGATTACCTGGTTTGAATATCCGTATACCTCTTCTATTGATTCTTTTTTGGGTGTATTGAGACAACCCTTTAATCCGGTTACAATTTCATAAATCTTATCTCGGGGCACTCTACCATCCGAATCGTGATTTCCCAATGCGACAGCAAAGGGAATGCCTCGGGAAGTGGGAATATTGGCAACCTTCTCCCATATTGCCTTTGGATTTTGATCGGTTGTGACAACATCACCGGTATAGATTACCAAGTCGGGCATTTCGATGTCCAGTATCCGGTTCATGATATCGTAAGCATGATCGGTTTCCCCTTTTTTCTCGATAGCGTGTATATCTGTAAACTGGACAATTTTAAACTTTCCCTCTCTGTTGAAGGATAATTTTCTACCAGTTGCATTGAACTCATTTTGTTCTCCAACCATAATACATGGGGATAAGATTTTGGAAGGTGCAGCAGAGGGTGCAAGCCCAAGAGTGCCTGCCATAATTGCTGTTTTTTTTATAAAGTTCCGTCTGCTAAGTTTTCTACTCATATGATTAAAACTTTTTTCGTTGTATAGGTGATTGAAGAGACGCATTGTTTCAAACCTATGGCCGGATGATCGATATCGTTTCAGTTTCTACAGTTTTTTCAACGCCTCTTTCAGACAAGGGACACAGTTTGTTTCAATACCGTCCACTTTAAGATCGAGCAATTTTTTTGCATCATCAGGGTTATCAACTGTCCAGGCATAGATTCCCATTGCCAGGCTGTGAACAAAGTCAACAATCTCCCGATTGATCAGGGAGTATTTCATGTCAATGGCGTCAATATTGCTCTCTGCGGCTCTTTTAATATTCTCCTTCAAGTTATCCTCTTTGCCGATTAGGTAATGACAGCTGTGGTTCGGGAACATTTTCTTTGCTGCAACTATCACATCAAAATCAAAACAGATGATTGCCAGTTGACCTTCCGTGGAACTCTTTTCAATCACCCGTTTCAAAAAGGGTAACCCCTCCACGCCACATTTCAGTTCAATATATAATGTTTTTGATGGGGGCACCATTTCAACAATCTCTTCAAAGAACGGAATATGTTCATTCCTGTACTGTTCGCCTTTGAAACTGCCAACATCCAATAGTCTCAATGTATCGGAGATAGTCTCTTCAACAATGTACTCTTTTCCGGAGGTCCTTTTTGTATTGGAGTCATGGATAACCATGAGACGATTGTCTTTCGACAGGCGCACATCAATTTCAACTGCATCAGCTCCCTGGTCCCAGGCAAGTTTTACTGATGCCTTCGTGTTTTCCGGGGCATGGAGTGATGATCCCCTGTGAGAACTATACTCCACCTGGGCCTTTACGCTATGGCTTAAGCTGATAACAAGCAATGCGACAAGAAAATTTTTCATACATTCCTCTTTTAATATGTATAAATGTCATCTTTTCAATAAATCAGGCCATAAAAGTCTTATGGCTTGATAAACCGGCTGAAGAATTTCCATATCTCTTCGTTGGTGTCCATGTCATCCCTGCCCGCCTCCGACAATCTCATACAGCCACACTTCACTGCCGTTAGTGCCGCCGGAAAACCGGTGTTTGATAATCTTCCGGTTGTTTGGTGCTTTTCCGGTTATGGTGTCGGTTTGCATGACTGTGCAGCGATTCTTTGCCGCACAAAAGTGTACGGCAAGCGGCACGGGAAGATATTCGCCCCATCCCCCTTTATTTTCTGGATCGCCCAGCCATTCTGAAGTCCTGTCTTCAGTACCATGGATCTCAATAAGTGAAACAGGGTGAGTGGAGGTGTCGGATTTGTAGAGCCAGTTTAGCATGAGACCTGCGACAGGTGCTACGGCTGCAAACAGTTCAGGGCGTTGTGCTGCCAACTGATAACACATCTCTCCACCGTTTGACATGCCTACACAAAATGCATTGTGGCGACTGAAACCATGTTTGTGTTGTAAATGACGTACCAGTTGGGTCAAGAATTCCACGTCATCAATCGTCATGTCGTGCTGGAAAGGGTAACCAACGTTCCAGCACATTTTGCCTCTACCGTCTTTCTCTCCCTGAGGATAACAGACGGCAAACTGGTGACGGTCTGCCGTCTTGTTAAAAATTCCCGGGTCCGGTCCCCCGTAACCGTGCAACACAATAACCAGCGGAGCATTCTCCGGTAGATTATCGGGAATATGCAACCGATAAGTGCGTTCCAGCCCACCACACTTCATGGTGTATTCGGGGGTGTTGTCGGCTCTTGTAGTGCCGACTGTTACGACAAATAAAAGAAGGCTGCACAGTGCGCTTCTTGCTGCGATGGATTTAGCAAATACTTTCATCTATTTATACAATCTAATATCTTATTATTAACAGTAGTTTCAGTGGATTTCGATGATCTGTCACCTTGTTTATGGCCGATCTTCTTTTGCTGTTCCAAATGTACGCGACGGAATGTTGCCCATCTCCAATTCCAATGTCCCCCCTTGATTGATATCCTTGAAATGGATATAAGATTTTGTATAGGGCTTGCCGTTTAATCGGGCCGATTGGATATAGATGTTCTCACTGCTGTTATTATGAGCAATCAGCCTGAACTCCTTTCCCCCTCCCACATTCATGGTTACTTTGTCAAAAAGTGGTGTGCCGATGATGAATTTTCCTCCCGACGGCTCGACCTGGTAAAGGCCGATGGATGATAACACATACCAGGCCGATAACTGTCCTGCATCCTCGTTGCCACAGATCCCCCGGGGAGTGGCTGCATACAGCTTAGCCATGACTTCACGCAGGTGATGCGCTGCCTTCCAGGGCTCCCCAGCGTAATTATAGAGGTAGATGATATGATGACTCGGTTCGTTACCGTGATAATATTGTCCGATGACACCCCCTTCATTGATGGTATTCGGTACTCCGAACCCCCCTTCGATGATAAAGATTGAATCCAGTTTTTTCACAAACTGCTGTTCACCGCCAAATAGTTCGATCAATCCATGCGCATCGTGCTGTACATGCCATGTCCACTGCCAGGCGTTGCCTTCGGTATAGTCGCTGCCTGCCCCCTGCGGAGCCAGGCAAGGATCGAAGGGTTCCCTGAATTTCCCCTCGGTTGTTATGGCTCTCATAAAGCCGGTGGCCGGGTCGAAATGCTTTTGATAAGAGAGGCTCCTCTTAAGAAAAAAGGTGTAATCTTCTTCTTTCCCAAGTAGGTTGGCCAGTTGTGCACCACTGGCATCGGTCACGGCGAAATCCAGACATTGGGCAACAGAATGAATACTCTCTTTATCGTAAGGAATAAAACCATATTCATCCAGGAGAGGTTGTCCTCGTTCCTGGAGTAATGCCGAAGCCTTGATTGCATTATAGATTGCCTCCTTGTCCACATCAAAGCCTTTCAATGCAATATCGGTAATTACTGGAAAAGAGGGATTCCCGGACATGCAGAATGTCTCATTACCCATAAGGTGCCATAAGGGTAACCTGCCGGTTTGTTCGAAGATTTTCAACATCGTGACAGCAAAATCTTTTTGTCGCTCAGGATGTATCAATGTTGCCAGGGGATGAACAGCCCGGTACGTGTCCCAAAGAGAGAGTACCGAATAGTTCACGAAATCTGCATTCCGGTAGATTTGACCGTCAGCCCCCCGGTAATCTCCATTCACGTCGCAGAATACCGCAGGGGCGACCATGGTATGGAAGAGGGATGAATAGAATATCGTACTTGCCTTTTCATCATTGGTGGTGATTCTTATTTTGCTTAGCTCTTTTTCCCACAGCTGATCTGCCTCAGCAACAACTCCATTGAAATCCCAACCACGATTTTCCCGCTCCATGTTCAATTTGGCGTTTTCCACGCTTACTGCAGATAGCCCAACTTTAATTTGCAGGCTCTGATGATCTTGGAGGTCAAAAGAGAGAATGCAAATGGTGTCGTTTACCATCTTTTTATTAAGGATGGGCAGTGAAAACAGGGCAGAATAGAATACCTTTTGATCTTGAGCCCATCCTGTCGAGAACCGGTAGCCGGAAACTACCGTATCGTTCTCCTGCAACAGGCAACAATCTGTCATTCTATCAAAACCGATCCCTTGTCGTAAATTCAAGACTACTTTGCCGGTATCCACACCTGTCGGGAAGGTATAACGATGAAAACCGGTACGCATTGTTGCCGTCATCTCTGCCCGGATACCGCTCTTCCCTAAAACGACAGAATAGTAGCCTGGCTTGACCAACTCATCGTCGTGAGAGAAAAGCACTTCACGCTCTCTTTCATCCAATACCGGCATGAGCGATATATCTCCCAAATCTCCAATTCCCGTTCCGCTCAAATGTAAATGTCCGAAACCTATCACTATCGAATCGGAGTAATTGTATCCGGAACACCACTCTCCGCCACGTGGAGGACGTGAGTGTTGTGTAGGTCCAACCTGCACATGGCCGAAAGGCACATTTGCTGCCAGGAAGACATTCCCAAATCCGGCAGTTCCGATATAAGGGTCTACATGGCTGGTCAGGGGGCCCAATTCAGTGTGTGAGGTGTTCTTATGTATGCAGGATGATATCAGTAAGCAACAGATCACAATGCCAAGAGATGGATGCTTCATTTTCTTTTTGTTAGAAATTCATTCTTCAATTTGGTATATTGATCGTAGAACATGACTGCGGAACCCAGTGCATATTCCGTCCCATCTATCACTTTCCGCGCATAGTAATAACTCTTGTCACCTATACATGTACCATAACAAACGTTCGTAACGGTCAGGAATGCTCCTGTATCTTTTAAACTGTATTTCTCTATCCCCCTGAATGTGTTTTCAATTAGGGGGAAGTATCTATCGGCGTCCAGAATTCCTTCTGTAACTCCTAAAGCCATTGCATAGGCAAACATTACTGTGGAAGAGCTTTCGATAAAATTGCCTTTTTCACCTGGATAGATGGGTAATTGGTACCAATGGCCAGTTTTTTCATCCTGAAGTTTGGAGAGCGTCTGCATCATCTTGTCAAATTTAGCTTTAAGCTCTCTCTTCTCCGGCATGCTCTCCGGCATTACCCGCAAGGTATTGGCCAAGGTCATGGCTACCCATCCGTTGCCCCGACCCCAGAATTCATTGTTCCGCCTTTTGGGATTATCTGCCCATCCTGGCATGCAGCATTTGTCGTCGAAAGCAATATCGTCATTGTCCCATCCATGGTACCATAATCCGGTAGAGGGATCCTCAAGTTTTTCGGCGTGTGTTCTCAATTGCAAGGCTACCTCTCTTAAAAAGTTCTCATCTCCCGTCAAACGGTACATCTCTATAAGAAAAAGGCCGATCATGTAGACCGTGTCGTCCCACAGCTCAATCACGTTATCTCTGTGCGAAACGCCACCGTTAGACGATCTTGGGATTTTGAGGTATTGATTGTACAGGTCGAATGCTTTCTCCCTATATTGATCTTCCCCTGTAACACGTGCCAAAAAGGCTATCCCGAATCCCGAGGCAAGCGCATTGGGGTGGATGCCGGAGGCTCTCTCCATATTGACATCCATTGCCTTACGGATATAAGCCAGCATGGTCTCTTTTTGGATGTTGTTTTCCCAACGGTCGACAATCGACCGCAAAAGGGTTGCTTGAGACCAGTCCCAGTGATATGTCTCTGCCGGGTGATACTGCTTGATTGCATAATCCATGAGCTTATCGCCCCACTCGGGAATCTCCTGCCGGTTTAAAGCGAAGGTTCTGCTTTTGGAATTCCCATCCAGTCCCAGTTGAGGATAGACTGGATACCCCACGGAGAAGGATGCTACATCCATTCGATATTGGTGGTTTTGCATCAGGCAGACCTTTTTAGTGCTGGCGGGGATCGTAGTTGAGTATATGCGTATTTCACCTGGTAGTCCAACGATAATCTCTTCCCTCCAGTCACCATATATGTCGGCTATCAGTCCGCCTTGAATATCCCTTTCAAGTGTATCTCCATTAAACTTGAAGAGTCTCCCGTTATGCCATAATTCCTTTGTTTCATCGGCATCCCACCATAGAGGCAATGCATTATCCATTCTTGCAGGATCGGGCAACCGTTCACCTTTACTTGAGTAAAAGAAGGGTCGGGTATCCCCGCGGTCGGGTTGGGTATAGCATTCCATTCCAACCTTCGTGGGGTCATAATCTCCCACGGTTGCACGGTCATGAATGTGATTGGTAGGTTGATCATAGCCCCAGATAATTTCGCCAGTGGCAGCATCCACTAGGCAGACACCATTTTTCTCGGCACCTGTCTCGATATTGAAGAAGATCTCCAGACCGAGACGTTCGGGGTCGATATCGGCAATCACTGCACAGTCGTTATGGTTCAATCCAATTCCCCATAGGGCTGTACCGTCATGATCGAGTGCAAAAGTACCGGGCACTACTTCGTCTTTTCCGTCTTCATCAATATCTGCTATGGCCATTCGATGACCACCCTGTCCCCAGTATCGCCTGTTCATCTCCGAGCTTTCCCAGTACCATTCCGTTTTCAGCTCCATATCCATCGCTTCTACCCTGATGTGACCGTAAGTTCCCCGTTGCATCAGCAGGCTGGGTTTTTTCCCATCCAGGTAAGCCAAACCCAGAAAATTTCGACTTGTCCAGTCGTAACTTCTTCCGATTTCAATATTTCGTGGTAACCACTCTCTTTTTTTCACTATTTTCCCCGTCTCGCCATCAAGCTTGACCAGGTATTCCGGGCCAGAAATGACCCGACCATCAGGTTCACGAGGGTCTTCTTCTCCCGCCTTCGTATACACTTCCGCTTTTCCATCACCGTCGAGGTCGAATACCATGAATGGAGCAAACCATACGCCTGTCTCTATGGCCCAACCCATATCATATCGCCACATAAACTCTCCCTTTGAACTGTATGCTTCCAGTTTGTAGGTATCCCGGCTTCTTTGCCAACACCCGATACATGTTCCCGGATCAACATGTACCATGGCATCACGAAGCACCACAAAATCGTACGCCCCGTCACCGTCCAGATCACCGATGCCAATTTTTATAACCCCAACGTTCGGATTCTCCAGAAGGATTGAACGCGAGTTGTTGTTGCCCTGATTGAAGAAAACATATACTTCCCCTCCTGGAATCTCTTCTTCTTTTCCATTTATAATCCTGGTAAGTTTGTACAGGTGTGCTTCAAATAATTTAGGCATCTCCGCAGCTGGTCCGTGATATTCGCATCCCCTGTCTATATAGTTTGTTGAGTGGGTAATAGGTTGATCGTTGACTTTTACGTAATCGTTGGGTTCAACTGATCCAACCATTTTACGGTACAGATTGAAGGCAACATCTGATGGATCATCCTCCAGCAAGCGCCATCCGATATAGATCGAAGTATCACTGCGCGTAAGGGCTATCAAACCCCGGTCGAGATACTCCTTCTGCAGATCACCGCTTTCGTGGCGAAGCGATGACGTTTTGTCTGCACAACTCATGTTTCCGTGCAGTAAAACGATTAATAATACTATTTTCCCAAAATTAAACAATGTTTTATTCAT
>ENA-UOOM01003794-UOOM01003794.1-fermentation-metagenome-genome-assembly--contig:-NODE-3794-length-10551-cov-3.971989_pt1 | contig 10551 bp, 9 predicted proteins | sample MGYA00245781_ERZ724031 | MGnify/ENA primary metagenome ERZ724031 (study PRJEB28704, sample SAMN03018317) | fermentation metagenome | biome: anthropogenic terrestrial biome; feature: soil; material... | reverse complement strand
AGGGGCATGAACTGGGCATCGCCAGCAACCACGGCGATGTGATGCACTGGTTCCCCAAGCACGGGAAATCTATGGACACCTTCCGTGCGGAGGTTAAAGCTGGGTTGACGGCAGCGGAAACGACCGCTGAATCTGACACGCCGAAGAAATACTACCGTATCCAACTTGGCGCGTTTTCTGTCAAGTCGAATGCCGATGCTATGCTCAAAAAGATCAAGGCGGCTGGTTTCTCTGACGCCTTTGTTAAGTACAGCGAATAAAGAATAGTCCGTTTCCCGCCACAAATTCATAAACCAAAGGTTAAGACGTTGATCTACAGTTACAGCCCGCCGAGGAATTTTTCTTCAGCGGGCTTCTTTTTTTCGTCAAAGCGGCCTTTTCATGTCCAGCGAGTTTTGAGGAAGGCTCCTCAGAACGGAGGACAAGGTTATGACGACCGACCAGAAAAACCAGATTCATGAAATGCGGCAGCGCGGCTGTACCTACGCGAGCATTGCGGAGATGCTGTCAATTTCGGAAAACACGATAAAGACTTACTGCCGCCGGACCCGTCTCAGTGAAGAAACCGTATCCACCGCGCCGGTCTGTAGGCAGTGCGGCAGGCCCATCAAGGTAAAGGACAAGCACAGAGCACGGCAATTCTGTTCTGACAAGTGCCGCGCGGCGTGGTGGTATGCCAACCGTGGCAGTAAGTCCCGAACAAAATACCACCTGACATGTGCGAACTGCGGTCAGTCCTTTGTGAGCATAGGGAGCAAGGCGCGAAAATATTGCTCCCACCAGTGCTATATCGCCGCACGGTTCGGAGGTGTCAGCCGTGAATGATCGTATTCTTGGCTACAAATCCGCTATGGCACAGGCGCGTCGGATGCTGTCGGAGGGTATTATCACCGAGGCTGAGTACGTCATAATTGATACAATGATGGCTGAGAAATATGGCTTATCTTCGTGTAGTTTATTCCGGGATAACGACTTGCTATATAGTAGTATCAGAGGTAATATGTCACACTACGAGGGGGTGAAAATATGCCTAAAACAATAAAAAAGGTATACTATCCACCGAAGCTGAAGCGAAAAAAGCGCGTCGCTGCCTATGCCCGCGTATCCAGCGGCAAAGACGCAATGCTGCACTCGCTCTCATCGCAGGTCACGTATTACAGTTCGCTGATACAGGAGCACGGCGATTGGGAATATGCCGGTGTATATGCTGACGAGGCGATTACCGGCACCAAGGAATGCCGTGACGAGTTTCAAAGGCTGCTTACCGACTGCCGCGCAGGGTGCATTGATCTGATACTTACCAAGTCCATTTCCCGCTTTGCTCGAAACACGATTACTCTACTGGAAACCGTGCGAGAGCTGAAAATGCTGGAAGTGGACGTTTTTTTCGAAGAACAGAGCATACACACGATGGGTGCCGAGGGGGAACTGATGATGACCATTCTGGCATCCTATGCGCAAGAAGAAAGTCTATCAGCAAGCGAAAATCAAAAATGGCGTATCAAGCGTAACTTCGAAGCTGGAAAGCCGTGGGATTGCACGATACTCGGATATCGGGCAAAGGACGGCGTTTTTGAGATAGTGCCCGAAGAAGCCGAAACGGTACGGTTGGTATTCAAATGGTATCTCCAAGGGCTCGGCAGACAGGCAATCGCCAACAGGCTCAATGAGTTGGGCGTTCCCACGCGTTTTGAAAGAAGATGGCACCAAGATACCATCAGCAAGATGCTGCGAAATGAAAAATACGCTGGAGACCTGCTTTTACAGAAGACCTTTCGCACCGACCATCTGACAAAGCAAACACGGATTAACCGCGGAGAGCTTCCCATGTACCACGTTCAGGATGCCCACGAGCCTATCATCGACCGTGTGACCTTTAATGCAGTACAGCAGGAGCTTATCAGACGGGCGGACAGCGTTAAGATTAAACCCGGCACGACCACAGCCTTCACTGGCAAGATACGTTGCGGTCTCTGCGGAAAAAACTACCGCCGCAAGACCACGCCCACCTGTATTACTTGGGTCTGTTCCACTTATAACACTAAAGGCAAAAAACACTGTGCTTCTAAGCAGATACCAGAGAACACGCTCAAAGCCGTTACCGCCGATGTGCTCGGCTGCAACTCCTTTAACGAGAACATATTTGCTGAGCGCATTGCCTTTATAACCGCACTGCCGAACAACAATCTGGAGTTTATATTTACGGATGGGCATACGGAAAAAGCTACATGGCAAGACCGCTCACGTTCCGAGAGTTGGACAGCAGAAATGCGGCAGGCAGCAGCAGAGAAAATGAGGAAAAGGAGTAAAAAACCATGCCAAAATCAGTAACAACAATACCTGCCACCAAAAATCGCTTCACGGCTCTGCCGGCGACTTTGGTGGCGAGGCGCAAGGTGGCTGGCTATGCCCGCGTGTCCACAGACAGCGAGGAACAGCAAACCAGCTACGAGGCACAGGTGGATTACTACACGCATTACATTCAATCCCGTGAGGATTGGGAGTTCGTCGGGGTCTATACGGATGAAGGTATCTCGGCGACAAACACCAAGCACCGCGATGGCTTCAAGCAGATGGTCAAGGACGCTCTCGCCGGTAAGATTGATCTTATCGTCACGAAATCGGTCAGCCGATTCGCCCGCAATACCGTGGACAGCCTCACTACCGTCCGGAAGCTGAAGGAGCATGGCACGGAAATCTATTTTGAAAAGGAGAACATTTTCACCTTCGACAGCAAGGGCGAGCTACTCATCACGATAATGAGTTCGTTAGCTCAGGAGGAAAGTCGGAGCATTTCGGAAAATGTAACTTGGGGGCAGCGAAAGCGCTTTGCAGACGGCAAGGTCAGTATGCCGTATAAACAGTTTCTCGGCTACGAAAAAGGAGAGAACGGTATACCTGTGATAAACGAAGAAGAAGCCGCAATTGTTCGGCTCATCTATAGGCTATTTCTTGAGGGCAAAACGCCCGCTGGCATCTGCCGATACTTAGAGCAGCAGGGCATTCCGACACCGTCCGGCAAGCAGAAATGGAGCCAAACCACAGTAAATAGCATTCTCTCAAACGAAAAGTACAAAGGCGATGCACTCCTGCAGAAGAAATTCACGACTGACTTCCTCACCAAAAAGATGAAGGTCAACGAGGGCGAGGTTCCACAGTATTATGTGGAACACAGCCATGACGCTATTATTGAGCCATTTGAATGGGACATGGTGCAGACAGAGATTGCGCGGCGCAGGTCACTCGGTAGAGCGTACAGCGGCAACAGCGTGTTCTCATCGAAGCTGGTATGCGGTGATTGCGGAGGATTCTTCGGTCAAAAAGTGTGGCACTCCAACGACCCATACCGCAAGATGGTATGGCGGTGCAATAGCAAGTTCAAGGGCGAGATGAAATGCGCAACGCCGCATCTGGACACGGAAACCATCCAGCGGAAGTTCCTGATTGCCTACAATCGCCTGATGGGAGACCGAGAAAACGTTATTTCGGACTGTGCTTCCATGCAGCGGGTGCTTTCCGACACTACAGCGCTGGACGTAGAACTGGAAAGCCTAAACGAGGAAATTACGGTTGTGGCGGAGATGGTCAAAGCCTGTGTCAGGGAAAACGCCTCTACGGTACAATCGCAGAAAGAATACGCTAAGAAGTACAACGAGCTCCTTAGCCGCTACGAGAAAGCGACAGCACGTTTTGCTGAGGTGACCGCCGAGAAAAATCGAAAGTATGACCAAGACCGAGAGCTCCGGTTGTTCATCGAGGCACTAAAGAAACAGCCACTCGTCCTCGATGAATGGGACGAAAGGCTGTGGATTGCACTGCTCAATAAGGCTACGGTTTTCCACGACGGCAGGATGGTATTCGAGTTCAAAAACGGAACAGAGATTGAGGTTGGGTTGTAAGGCTCAGCCTCTTTTTATCGGGATAACTAAGCGTAAGCGCGGGTATGAAACTATTTTTGAGCGAAAAATGAAACCCCATGAAAAAAGTGAAACTATTTCGAGCAATCGAAAGCATCGGTGCGGGTGATGGCTTTGATTCGGTCGAAAACGCAGCTTTTCAAAGGTAGACTATCTGCGTTTAGAACCCCACAAAACACAAAAAAGCCCGTAAGCACAGGCTTTTCGGGCATAAAATAAGAACGCTAATATTGATACGGTAAGTATCAATATTAGCGTTCTTATATGGTGGAGGCGAGGGGAGTTGAACCCCTGTCCGAAGATATATCGGCGAAAGCATCTCCGAGCGCAGTCAGCATTTTGACATTCCCTCCACCCGGCTCCCACTGACAGGATCCGGGCTTCAGTAGCTTCATCAATCCCACCTGCTGCAAAGCTTAAGCAGGCTGGTTCCCCGCCTTATCGTCGCCCGGCACCTATAGCGCGGGAACTACAGGGCGAACGTCACAGCGTTTAAGCTGCGAGTGCTAAATTATTATCGTTATTAGCGTTTGTGTTTAAGCTTCAGGTTGTTGACGCGGCCCCGAAATCCGCGGCTCGCTTCTCGCGCTTCTACTATCCCCGTCGAATCCAGTACGCCCCCATATTTAAAGCTTCTGGTGCTCCCGGAAGGCCCGCTCCATGTCACGCTTCGCATCACGTTTTGCCATATCCCTGCGCTTATCATAGAGCTTTTTCCCTTTGGAAACTGCCAGCTGCATCTTGACCAGGCCATGGGACAGATAAATCTGCAGCGGAATCAGGGAATAGCCTCTCTGCTGAATATAGCCGATAAGCTTGTTGATTTCCCGCCGGTTCAGCAGTAGCTTCCGGTCCCGCAGCGGATCCCGGTTAAAAATGTTACCCTGCTCATAGGGACTGATATGCATATTGTGCACATAAACTTCCCCTTGCTTCACATCGGCATAGCTGTCCTTCAGATTCACCCTGCCAAGACGGATGGATTTCACCTCTGTGCCGATCAATACCATGCCGGCTTCGTAGGTTTCCTCGATAAAATAGTCATGGCGAGCCTTTTTATTCTGTGCAATTATCTTGATTCCATCCCCTGCCATGATCAATCCACCTTCATCGGAACCAACATTATAAAATCAGCAATATTCTGCCGCTAACATTGGATACTATAACATAATTCCGGATATCTGTCAACGAACGAAAAAGCCAGGCCAAGCCATCAACATGCCTCTGTATGCGCTTTCCGGTGCTCTATGCCGGAACAAAATCCACATTCCTGGCGGCAAGATCCACATGGGACACCCGGATACGAATGGTGTCCCCCAGATAATAGGTCTTCCTCCGGTGTTCACCAATCAGGCAATAATGTTTTTCATCATAGACATAGTAATCATCGTCCAGATCAACCATCCGGATCAGGCCTTCCACAGTATTGTCCAGCGCCACGTAGATGCCATAGTTCGTTACGCCGGAAATAATGCCGTCATATTCCTCCCCGATCTTGTCCGCCATGAATTCAGCCTTTTTCAGATCTTCCGTGGCCCACTCTGCTTCGTCGGCCACTTTCTCCCGTTCGGAACAGTGATCTGCTGCTTCCGGAAGACTGCCGGCCAGCATTCCCCTGTGCTTTTTATCCATCCGTTTATGAATAAAATCCTTGATAATCCGATGAACGACTAAATCCGGGTATCGGCGGATGGGGGAGGTATAATGGCAATAATATTTGGCAGCCAGCCCAAAATGCCCTGCATTTTCGCTGCTGTATCTCGCCTTCTGCAGGGAACGAAGCATAACGGCGCTGATGATGCCTTCTTCCCTGGTTCCATGAACTTTTTCCAGCAAATTCTGAAGGCTCTTGGGATGGATCTTTTCTCCGCTCCCCTTCAGATGATATCCGAAATTATGGATCAATTCATTGACTTCCTCCAGTTTCTCCGCCGTGGGATCTTCATGAATCCGGTACAGAAAAGGGACTTCATTCCCCGTCATATACTCCGCCACGGTTTCATTGCAGACCAGCATGAACTCTTCAATGATCCGGTTGGATATGCTGCGTTCATAGGGCCGGACATCAACGGGTTTTCCTTTCTTATTCAATATGATTTTTGCTTCATCCAGGTCAAAATCAATGCTGCCCCTGCGCATTCGTTTCTTCCGAAGGATCCTGCTCAGGATTTCCATATTGCGGAAGTCGTTGACCAGGGGACGATATCGTTCCATCAATTCCGGATCATTTTCTTCCAGTATTTTGGTTACATCCTCGTAGACCATTCGTTCCGAGGAACGGATCACGCTTTCTTCAATCCGATGGTCCACCACTTTTCCCCTATGATCGATTTCCATGAGCACTGACAGGGCAAGCCGGTCTTCCTTTGGATTCAGGCTGCAGATGCCATTGGACAGTTCCCTGGGCAGCATGGGGATCACCCGATCCACCAGATAGACGCTGGTCCCCCTGGCATAGGCTTCCCGGTCCAGCTCACTGTTTTTCCTCACATAATAACTCACATCGGCAATATGCACTCCCAGCAGGAAATTGCCATTGTCCAGCGGTTCAACCGATACAGCATCATCCAGATCCTTTGCATCGGGACCGTCTATGGTCACCATCCGCATATTCCGCAAATCCTTCCTTCTCCGGATCTCTTCCTCCGGTACAGTCTGTGGAATCTGCTGCGCCTCCCGGATCACCTTGTCAGGAAAATCCTCTGGCAGCTCGTATTGTCGGATGATGGACAGGATATCCGTCCCCACGTCGTCCTTATGCCCCAACACCTCCTTAATGCGCCCTGCCGCATTTCTGCGCTTATCCGGCCACTTCAGGATCTCGGCAACCACTTTGTAATTGTCCCTGGCGCCATTGATGTCATCCTTCGCAATAAAAATATCCTGACCAATTCTCTTGTCGTCCGGTACAACAAATCCAAAACGCCGATCTTTTTCAAATGTCCCGACGACCGTCTGATTGGCATGCTCCAGAACCCGGACCACCTCTCCTTCCCTGGATTTTCCGTCGTTTTTCAGCAGTCGGACCATAATCCGGTCGTGATGCATTGCCCCGTGAAGATTCTCAGCCGAAAGATATATGTCTTCCTCCCCGGCACTGTCCGGGATCAGAAATCCAAAGCCCTTGGCATTTCCCTGCAGCCGACCCGTCAGATAGCCAAGCAGCTCCGGCAGGGCATACTTCTTCTTTTTGGTTTGGATGAGCAAGCCTCTTTGCGCCATATCATCCAGCCGATCCAGGAAGACGCCTTCCTCAGACTCCGGAACTTTCAATTCCTTCATCATCTGATCCGGATAAAGGGGGATCCCTTCTCCGGAAGACAACAGACTCATAATTCTTTCTTCCTTATCCCCGTCCTCCTTTCTTTCCATTTTTCTTTCTTCCTTTTCCTTTAAAATCATTCCATTCCTCCAAATTCAAATTAATCGGAATCACTTCTTGTCAAAGCTCCTCCTCTTCCATACTTTCTCTATTATTTAATTATTTACCCAATAAACTCATTGGGGAGTCCTTCAAAAACTGTTCGAAAAAACATACCATCCGGACAGGCAGCTTCCATGAATGATACATCAATCCATTCTGCTTAAAAGCTATTCTGTTTATAGGATAACCACCCAGGGCAATATTAAGCAAAAATGTATCCAATGAGAACGATCGGAGAGTAATACATCAACAAATGATAGTACATAACAGTGAAAGCAAAGACGATGAACAAAAACGCGGTAAACTCAGAATAAAAAGTACAGTGCAACGCAAAACCAAAATACGGCAAAAGGACTTTTCCCCCTGCCGCATATCCATACTTATTGAAGGATTGACAAAACAATCGCAAGCACAATAAATCCAATCGCCGAAACTTTCGTCAACAGACGAAGCTTTCCTTCATAGCTCCTGGCTTTGTGCTTTCCGAAGAAAGTCTCTGCTCCACCTGAGATCGTCCCGGATATTCCCGGGGTCTTGCTCTCCTGCAAAAGAACCACTACTATTAAAAACAACTCCATAATAGCCAATACAACCGTCAATGTAATTCTCAGCGCACCCATCCATATCCCTCCCTATGTAGTCAGCAGTAATATTTTAGCATAGGAACATCAGAAAAGCAAGAATAACATTCAAAAAGGGGGCATTTTGCCCCCCCTTTTGCTTCCAATCGTTTTCGTTCCACTCTTTTTCGGGCTTTCCGAAAATTTTATTTGTTTTTCAGGTTATACCATGCATCCAGTCCGAGGTACTGTGCGTCATCGCCCAGCTCCTCTTCAATGCGAAGCAGCTGATTGTACTTGGCAACCCGGTCTGTCCGGGAAGGTGCGCCGGTTTTGATCTGTCCGGCATTCACACCCACAACCAGATCAGCAATGGTGGTATCTTCCGTTTCACCGGAACGATGGGATACCACTGCAGTATAACCGGCACGATTGGCCATCTGAATGGCATCCAGTGTCTCGGTCAGGGTTCCGATCTGATTGACCTTGATCAGGATGGAATTGGCGGTCCCGTTCTCAATCCCCTTTGCAAGTCTTTCCGTGTTGGTGACAAACAAATCGTCGCCGACCAGTTGAATCTTTCTGCCCAGTTTTTCAGTGAGCAGCTTCCAGCCGCCCCAGTCTTCTTCCGCCAGGCCGTCTTCCAGGGAAATGATGGGATATTTGTCCACCAGCTTTTCATAATATTCCACCATCTCTTCTGCTGTCCGTATCACGCCTTCTCCCGGGAAGTGGTATTTGCCGTCCTCCTGATAAAGCTCACTGGCTGCCGTATCAATGGCAATGCGGATATCGTCACCTGGTTTGTAGCCTGCCTTCTCCACTGCCTTGAGAATGACCTCAATGGCTTCCTCATTGGTCTTCAGGTTGGGGGCAAACCCGCCTTCGTCTCCCACGGATGTGCTGTAGCCGGCATCCTTCAGAACGGATTTCAGGCTGTGAAAGGTCTCGGCACACATCCTCAGTGCTTCGTGGAAACTCTTTGCTCCCGCCGGCATCACCATGAATTCCTGAATATCCACGGTGTTGTCTGCATGCTTCCCGCCGTTCAGGATATTCATCATGGGTACCGGCAACACCTTGGCATTTACGCCGCCGAGATACTGATACAGGGGAAGGCCCAGCTGCTCTGCTGCAGCTTTTGCAACGGCCAGGGAAACGCCCAGTATGGCATTTGCGCCGAGCTTTGCCTTGTTTGGCGTGCCGTCCAGTGCAATCAACGTCTTGTCGATTCCCACCTGATCCAGGGCATTCATGCCGATAATTTCCTCTGCGATGACATTGTTTACGTTGTCAACGGCATTTTCCACGCCTTTGCCAAGGTACCTCCCCTTGTCCCCGTCACGAAGCTCCACAGCTTCAAAAGCACCTGTGGAAGCACCGGATGGTACGGCTGCCCGTCCTGCGGCACCGCCTTCCAGATAAATTTCCACCTCCACGGTTGGGTTTCCCCTGGAATCCAGTATCTCCCTGGCCAGTACATCTTCAATATTCATCATAATAAGCTTTTTTCTCCTTTCGTTATCTGATCAGACTTTCGCCTGTCATTTCAACCGGTTTGTCAAGATTCATCAACTGAAGCATCGTAGGTGCAATATCCGCCAGACATCCGTTTTCCCGCAGCATGATATCTTTCCTCCGCTCATCCACGAGAATAAAGGGTACCGGATTGGAGGTATGCGCAGTATGGGGCGCTCCGGTGGCGGGATCAATCATCTGCTCCGCATTGCCGTGATCCGCGGTGATAAGAGCTGCACCGCCGGTTTTCTGAACCGCTGCAACCACCTTTGCCACACAGGCGTCCACCGTTTCCACCGCTTCCACGGCTGCTTTCAGGTCCCCCGTATGGCCGACCATATCGCAATTGGCAAAATTCAGGATCATCACATCATACTTTCCGGAGGCAATCCTCTTTACCGCTTCTTCGGTTACTTCCGGTGCGCTCATGTACGGTTGCAGATCATAGGTGGCAACCTTGGGGGATGGAACCAGGGCCCGGTCTTCTCCGGGATTGGGAGCCTCCACCCCTCCGTTGAAGAAAAATGTAACATGGGCATATTTTTCCGTTTCCGCAATCCGCAGCTGTGTCCTGCCTTTTTCACTGATATACTGCCCGAATGTATGGATCAGTGTCTGCGGATGATAGGCAACCGTCAGATTCTCAAACGTCTCGTCGTATTGGGTCATGGAGACAAAATGAACCGGAAAATAACCATTTTTCCTTTCAAATTCATGAAATTCCGGCTCGATGAAGCTTCTGGTCAGCTCTCTTGCCCGATCCGGCCGAAAATTGAAAAACAGTACGGCATCGTCTCTGTCAATGGTTGCCACTGGCTTTCCATCTTCCGTTATCACGGTGGGTCGGACAAATTCATCCGTCTCTCCGGCCTGATAGGACTGTTCCATTGCCTGCACGGAACTTTCCGCCTGCTCCCCTTCTCCAAGTACCAGGGCATTGTAAGCCTTCTGCACCCGATCCCAGCGTTTGTCCCGGTCCATTGCATAATACCTTCCGGATACAGTTGCCACCTTCCCGAACTCCATTTCCTTCAGCCTGGAATTCAATCCTTCCATAATAGCCTTCCCGCTGGACGGAGGAACATCCCTGCCGTCCATAAATGCATGGATGTATACCTGCGGCAGCCCCTGA
>ENA-UOOM01003793-UOOM01003793.1-fermentation-metagenome-genome-assembly--contig:-NODE-3793-length-10551-cov-34.858613_pt1 | contig 10551 bp, 11 predicted proteins | sample MGYA00245781_ERZ724031 | MGnify/ENA primary metagenome ERZ724031 (study PRJEB28704, sample SAMN03018317) | fermentation metagenome | biome: anthropogenic terrestrial biome; feature: soil... | reverse complement strand
TATTTCTATAAACATAAACTGGATTATTTATAATTGTAAAATTACATGATTTAAAGTGTATTTTTATTTCAATAATGTTTTTATTCTTTAATTTTTTCATTATTGAATAATCCTCAAGCTTCATTGATCTAACAATCATCTAAAATATCTAACCGACGATTTATTTTCTATCTAACCGACTTTATATTATAAATTATAAACTAAAAAAATAAATAAACAATAAATTTCTCAAAAAGATTCACATTAAAGGAAAAATTCAAATTGATCATCTATTTAAAATCGTTAGTTAAATAAGGCTTACGTTTTCATGGTCTCCTTGTTTAAATTATATTCATGTTGCACTTTAATTTTTAACCAGAGATAAAAAATGAACTCCGAAAATTTCGAAGTTCATTTCTATTAATAAATATAAATGTTAGTCATAAACGATGAAGAAGAGGAAATATATTTATTCGCCCATAACTAAAACATGACAAACTCGGTTGCGAGGCCTATTTTGATCCCAATCTACAAAGTAGATGTAACCAACTGATCCAGTCAACATTTGACTATCTTTAATAGCAAAAGTTTGATTACCACCAAACAGAGAACCTCTAATATGAGCATCCCCATTTAATATGGTTCCAGGATCTGCTGGATAATTTGGATTCTTTTTAGCTAATTCTTGAAGAAAAGCTACGTGCTTAGGACCTGGATAACGGTAATTGGTATTTTCAGACAATTCCCTTGGTACCAATTTATCCAGAATGTGATTTAAATCTACTTGCAAGTATTCGTCGCCATTAAAGTCTTTATCATGAACATATTCTTCAAATAATACAGAACAAGTTGTATGCGAAGTTTGTACCAAAACCAAACCATTTTTAACATTTGATTTTTTAATAATACTCTTCACCTTGTCAGTAATATTAATGTAGTTTATTCGCGCTTTTGTCTTTAAATTAATGTCTTCTTGATAGATATTCATTTTGATCTCTTTGCTACTTAAATTTAACTAAAGCTGACATCATTTCTGCTATTTTAGCTTCCCAGCTAGGTGCTTTAATAATGCCACTAGTTCCACCGGTGCCATCAGCACCAAGTTGCATAATCTTTTCAACGTCTTGACCGGTACTTACACCAGCTGCCTGCATAATTAAAATATTGGGATTTATTGAACGAACAGCAGCTGTTGTCGATTTAATATAATCTTCATTACTGCTATTCCCCGTACCAATTAAACTATCAGGCTCACAAATCATGACATCCGGATTCAATTCAGCAATTGCACGGCATTGTTCAACTGTATCTGAGCAAACGATAGTAGCTAACCCCACTTCCTTTGCTCTCTTAATAGTTGCATCTAATTTTGCAATCGTCAGAGGCTTTTCAGCATGATTCAAAACGACGGCTTTAATTCCTACATGAACAAGAGCTTCTGGTAAAACATGACCCATGCCTCTACCCGGCTTTAAAGAATCCATATGTTGTGCGGTAATAATTAAATTATTAGTCTCTTTAGCTATTATCGGTAAATCTACTAACTGACCTGTAAAAATACAATCAATATCATATTTTTTTGCAAGTTTATCAGAAATTTTAGCAAGTTTTAAAGCATCGTCGCAATATAAATAAGATTTAGGGTTAACAATGAAAAATGGTTTTCTAATTTTCAAAGTTTTACCTCCTTAATTAAACACGATATTGATATTTATCAGTTTCAAAAACATGATAATAATGCTCACATAAGTCTTTAATAGCTTTCTTTTGTGCAGCGGCCATATCCGGTTCCATTACAAATTTTTGCTTTTGCGTTGCATGTAAGGAGGCCATGGCTAAATCGGTATAAATATTAACTTTCGTAATACCCAATTCGGCAGCTTTTTGTAAGTTTTGATCACCTGAAGATGAACCACCATGGAGTACCAAAGGAATCTTCATAGCCGCGCGAAGTTCAGATAATCTCTTAAAATTAAGCTTAGGCGTACCAGTTTGATATATACCATGAGAAGTACCAATAGAAACTGCCAATGAGTCAACACCGGTCTTTTCAGCAAATTCTTTAGCCGCATCAACTTCAGTATATTTACTATCATCTTTAGTAGAATTAGTACCAACATGACCAATTTCAGCCTCTACTACTACACCACGAGCATGTGCATATTCTGCAATATCTTTAGTGATAGCAACATTGGTATCAAAATCTTTATCCGATGCATCGATCATTACGGAAGTAAATCCGTCATCGACTCCCTTTTTAACTAATTCAGGAGTAAAACCATGATCTAAGTGCAAAATCACTGGCACTTTTGCTTTTGCACCAAAGAATTTACCCAAGCCAAGGGCATCCTCCATACTAATTTCAGCAGAATGCTTTTGTGCCCAAGCTAAAATTACCGGCAACTTCAATTCTTCGGCAGCTGCAATTTCAGCCCTAATAGAATTGCTATCCCAATAATTAAAGTGTGGGAAGGCATAATGGTTTTTCATAGCATCTTGTAAATAAAACTTAGAAGAAACTAACATTTATTAAGCCTCGATCTCTTTCTTGATCTTGTCATAAACTTTGTCAGCACCAACACCAGTTAAAAGCGGGACACCGTTAATTACTTTATCCTTAACATTATCTGGAACAAGAGTTGTAGAAACAACGATGTCATAATCATCCAAATGATTAACTTCTTCGGCAACTTTACTTTGATAAAGTCTTACTTTTTTGTCTAAACCCTCTTTAGCTAACCAAGATTTTAATTTACCCATAACAACAGTTGAAGTAGCAACACCACTACCACACATAACCATTAATTTTTTCATAATAATTCTCACTTTCTACTATGCTTTTGCAGCCATAGCATCTTTCCTTGCATTTCTCATCTTTAACCAGAATAAAAGCAATAAAGCAATTACAAACAGAACTGTCATACCAATCCACTGGAACTTTTCACCAGTCATAATGTAAATGAAGTTAGTCCAAACACCACCATCACTAAGTACGGAGATAGAGGCATTACCTTTCATATTGAAACTAGCAGCCTTAGCTAATTTGGTAATAACCGGAGCAAACCAGGTTGAAATATACAAACTAAGAACAATATCAGCCGCACCAGCAATAACTGTCTTTAAAATATCGCCATCAAAAGCAGCGGCAAACAGTGCAAAGAAGTATGGCAAAGTTGCTAAGTCAACGAATGGTAAAACTTTGTTACCCGGCAAGATAACGGCTAAGAATAATGTAATTGGAATTAAGATCAATGAAGCTGATAAAACACTCTGTTGTCCAATGGCTAAAGCTGAATCCATCCCGATATATAATTTCTTACCAGGAAAGTGCTTCTGAACCATCTTATTAGCAGCTTCTGAAATCGGCGTTAAACCTTCCATTAATAATGAAACCATCCTTGGCATTAACATCATAACGGCAGCCATGTTAACAGCTAACTGTAAAACCTTGGCAACACTCATATGTGCTAATAGACCAATTACTAGTCCAATAATGGCACCCATAACTGTCATATCGCCAAAAACACCTAAATGTTTTTGAACGGTTTCTGCATTAACATGAACCTTATTAAAACCAGGAATATGGTCAAATAACCATTTAAACGGTAAAGCAAATACATATCCTGGAGCTGATAAACCGTGCGGGAAGGATATTCCATCTAAGCCATAATATTCTTGTACTTTTGGTGCACTTAAATCAGCAAAGAAATAAGTAAACATAGTTACAACAACCATTGAAAAGATACCTAGCCACATATTATTGGTTAACAGGTAAATAATTGAACCGGCAAAAGCCACATGCCAGTAGTTCCAAAGGTCAACGTCTAGGGTTCTGGTCAACCCAAACAAAAGTAAAACAACGTTTACAATTACGCCGATAGGAATAGCCATCACACCTAAAGCAGTACCATAAGCAATGGCTGAAGCGGCTGGCCAACCAACATCGATACTTTGCAAATGTAATCCATAATTATGGATCATTAGTTTGGTTGCAGGCCCTAATTGACTACTTAACAAATTAATAACTAGATTCAAACCAATGAATCCAATACCAACCGTTAAACCAGCTTTAAATGCCTTGCCTGGTTTAATTCTTAAAATTAAACCAAAGATAAATAAAAGAATTGGAAGAAATACACTAGCGCCTAAGTTAATGATCCATTGAATAACTCCCATTTTATTTCACACTCCTTAACATATTAATTTCAGAAACTCATCTGCAGAAGTACATTGATATAACTTATCAACCATTTTGTTATCACCAAAAATGGCCATTAAGTTTTGTAACATTGCCAATTGTTGATGCGCTTCTTTTAAACACAGAATGAAAACCATCTTTACATCAACCACTTCTGTAGAACTGCCCATTTGTCGAAATTGAACTGGTTTATTTAAAGATAAGAATCCGATCTGATTCTCATTTACATACTTAGGATCGGTATGCGGAATTGCTACACCAAACCCAGATTCCAATTTCAATCCAGTTGGATAGCTCTTTTCTCTAGTAGTAATGGCCTTTAAAAAGCCATCATTAACTACTTTTTGATCAAGCAATTTTTGATCTAAGATCTTAAATAAATCTTCTTGATCTTTAATATCTTGATGAAATAATAATATTTTTTTTGAGAAAAGCTGTTGATCTAAACCCACTCTCATCACCTTCTTTTACTTGTTTTTGTTAATCACAAAATCTGTTAATTTGGTTAAACTATCTAATTTGTGTTGCGGGTTAACAATGATTACCACTACTTTTGAAATTACAAATTTTTTCTTAAAATAATCAGAGAAATAATTAAACGGGCTAGTTAAAGTTAAATAAATTACCGTATCTTTTACTACTTTTTTATCTTGAACATGTATTGCCAAAACATCAGAAGACATCAAACCTTCACCTGATTTATTCCTAAGTTGAATGTCAGTTTCTACCTCTTTGTCAGTAATTCCTGGAGCACATTCCTTAGCAAAATTTGCAATTTGTCTATCTAAATCAGCAGCATTTTTACATGAAGCATATTTAAAAATTTCATTTATTTTCATCATGTTCCCCCTGCAATTCATCAACTTTTCTTTGCACAATTTCTTTATCTTTTCGTGTAAAGAAAGCACTAACTACAACTGAAGGAATTGGTATTTTGTCCGAAACACGAACGGTAGAAATTATTAAATCAGCATCACCTTTTTGAAAACTTAAATCATTATTGGAGGTTACCCCAACTACTTCAAAATTAGGAAAAGTATTTTTAACTTTAATTCTTAATAATTCTGAAGTTCCTATGCCCGTGGCACACATTAGGATCACTCTTAATTTAGCCGATTGGTTCTCTAAAGCTTGCGCAAAATATAAAGTAATGTAACCTATTTCGTTATCATCAGGTCGGCCATAATTATTGGAAATAAAAACCTTTTTAGAGACATCTTTGATAATATTAAAAAGATCTTGGTACTCAATTTTGATTTGCTCTAATAAATTATTGTTAACGTGAATATGATTATCTAGACGTTTAATTAACGGTTGAATATGTTTTTCTAAACTAGTTTGAATACTAAAAAAGTCACGACCCATTTTCTTAGAAACTTCATCAATTAATTCCTTAGTAATTTCAGAAACTTCATCAGAAATACATTCCTTAGAAATATCATTATCAAAACGAGAAGAAATCAAATATTCAAAGATTGAATCTGCTTCATTTTTTTGCAATTTCAAATTCAAATAATTACTAATATCATTAACAACATTTTTACTTATTTGATAGAGAGAATGATTAGAATCAATATCTTGTTTAGGACTCTCAGCTTTTAAATTAAACTTGCTTCCCGTTTTTCTTAAACGACTAATTAAAATATAAATGTGTGAAAATAAATTTACGTTATACGGATAGGGTAAAGAGGTCTGCAATTGATCTTCAATTTTGTCTATTAGTTTTAAAACAAAACGAACATCAAACTTTGAATCAAAATCCTTATTACCAATAAATTGCCTTAAATTTACTATTTCACGATCATCAATTAGTTCTTTAATAGCATTTCTAATATTGAGTTCTGCGCCTTTAACACGTATATAACCATCTTTAACAACTAAATTTATTTGATAACGCTTAAGAATAGATTTCATTGCATGCTGATCATTAGATTGAACATTGCTACTCACATAATATTTACCAAAAGCCTCACTCTCCTTGATGCTTTGCGGAGAAATTAGCAAAAGCTGTTTCATTATCCTGTTTCGTCGCTCAACGGGAGAAACATTACCTAGAGAATTATTAGCAATTTTGTTCTGCTGTTTAAATTGCATATAGTGACGGTAATTTATTTTGTAACCAACCCCTCTTTGTGAACTGATTAACGGAATTTTACTACCATCATTAATATTTTTTATTAGGCGATAAACCGTCTTCTTAGAAACATGTAGAAATGCTGCAATCTCTTCAGCTTTAACAAAGCCACTGTTATTTAATAAATAATAAATTAAATCATTAACTCTTGTTGAATCCCTCATAATTACCACTTTCCGGCTCCTAAGTGATCCAACTATCATTTTAGTGAAGTTTTTCATTTTCAAATCCTAACCTATGTCCAGTGCAATGGACATTATAAAACCGCTTACATAATATGATATAGTTCAAAATCATATTTAATCCTGTAAAATAACATTAGTGTAAAAATTTAAGGCAAAAAAATCCACCTATCTGATTAGAAACTGTCAAATCTTTTGTGTAAATAAATCTTTCTCGTAGATTGATTTTTTTAATTAATTATTTATTCAAAATAGGATTCTAGAGTGTCTTGTACTTGACCAAAGCCTTTATGAATTCGCTTGAAATATCGATCATTGTAGCTCATTGCTTGTATTCCAATAAAAGTATCTAATGACTGTTCATTTGGAAACTCTGCTTTAGGTTTGGCTTTGCGCTTAACAACATTATTAAAGGATTCAATCATGTTAGTTGAATAGATTGAACTTCTGATCTGTTTCGGATAGTTATAAAAAACTAGCAGATCCGCTTCAATGTCTTTTACATTCTGAATTACATGCTGATAAGCTTTCTGCCATTTACTATAAAAGCTATGTAAGACTGTTATACCTTCTTGCTTGTTAGACTGTTGATGAACTTGCTTAAACTCGTTCATAATTGCCTCACGGTCTTCTACACGTACTTTAGCGCAGATATTACGCATTACGTGAACCAAACAGCGCTGGAAGTGAGCTTTAGGATAAGTTTGCATTAGTGCAGTTTTCATACCCACAACACCATCTGATAAAAATAATTCAACTTGTTTAAGGCCTCTGCTTTTCATATTTTGAAGCAACTCCGTCCAGACTTCGATATTTTCGCTAGGAGCTATGCAATAATCGATCACTTCTTTGTGACCGTTGGGCTTGATACCAATGGCAATATATACTGCTTCTCGTTCAAAAGTTTCTCGACGCAACGGTATATACGTTGCATCAAGATAAACACAAAAGAACTTATCGCTCAGCTTACGCTTGTGATAAGCCTCAACTTTAGGAATCATTTGCTTAGAGATATTAGACACTTGAGCTGGACTATAATGACTGCCATACATTTTTTCGATCAAATTAGCTATTTCTCTAGTGGTTACACCTTTAGAATAAAGCTTTATAACCATATCTTCTAAGAGATCAGTATGTTGTTTATAGTCTGGCAGAGTGTGTTGATGAAACATACCATTGCGATCTCGTGGCACTTGTACCTCAATTGATCCAAACTGGGTATCAATTTTACGGAAATACGCACCATTTCTAGAATTACCAGTATTCCAGCCATTTCTAGCATAAGGATCATAGCCTAAAAAGGCAGTCAGTTCAGATTCTAACAAGTCATTAACAGCTTGTTGGATTTCATGACGAAGCAAATCATTAATTTTATCTTGATTGAATAGAGCTTGAGTTATATTTTTGGTAAAATCATTCATGAAGGAGTTCTTCTTTCTGTATGTGTTTTTTGTTCAAACCAATCATACGAGAAAGGAACTCCTTTTTCTAATGTTTTAGGAAATTAAATTAAGGAATAATTCATCCTTACACAAACTATTTTACGGTCTCTCTGATTTAAGATAGGTGGAAAAACATTTTAATCTATAATAGTTAAACTATTTAAAATAAATTTTTACATTATCATTTTCTAAATATTTTCCTATCATTATTTATTTTCTAACAGACACTACATTACTTATTTAATAAATTTCTTAAATATTTACACTGCTTCGATAATTTCTTAATTTTCCTTACAACTGTTCCAATACGCATCATAATGTTCTTTCGCATTTAAATTAATGAATACATCTTTAAATGCTGTTAATAACTCACATTTATTTCTATTAGAAAGATCAATATCAGTTTCATAACCTACATGTGAATTTGTATTCAATGATTTTAAAAGACTTAAATATAAAATCTTATTATCATTGTTAGGAATTTCATCATTCAATTCTCGGGGTTTATCATTTGAATAATAAAAATTATTATATGTTTCAATTATTCGACGCATAAGATTCCACATAAGATTAATTTTATTATTTTTATATGAAAAATATAAATCACTCCATAATTCTTCATATATATTTTTTAAATCTTCTGATGATTTTTGAATCATTTTTATTTTTGTTTTATTATCAATTTTAATTAACTTATAATATCCACGCATATCGTAATGAGGATTAGTAGGTCTAATTTGAATATAAAAATAATTATTATGAGTCAATAAAATTACTTGATTATCTTTATTTTTAGATACTTCAAACATAAGATCCTGGATTAAAGCTATTACTAAATACTGTGAATTATCATCATTACTATTTACAGGATCATCAAATATTATTACTTTTTTTCTGTTGTCCTTTATATCTACATCTTTTAATTTGAACATAAACAATAAAAAAGAAAGAATATTCTTTTCACCCGTACTCAAAGTATTAATTTTCCTTTGTTTACCATTTTGGTCAAGAATTATATAGAGACCTCTTGTGTGCCCCCTTTCTTTTTATATTTTGCAATTTAAAACTATTATCGCCAAGTTTACTGATATATTTATTAATATCATTTGCTGCTTCAATCTCATTTTTAGTTTTATTAATTTCATCTTTTTTTATATTTTGTAAATTGCTTATAATTTTTTCTTTATTTTTGATTTTTTCTTCTAATTCATCTTTTTTTCTTTTATTTTCTTTAATCTCTTCAATTTTATTTCTATAATCAAAAGTAGAAATTTTATTTAAAACTAATGCATTTACTATATATTTTTTTGCCCGTTTCTGCATTTCTTTTAAATTATTATTAATTTCAATATTTTTATCCCAAAGTTCATTTATACTGTTAAGATTTTCATCATAATTTTTTGGTAAAACATCTTCAACTTTTTTCATTGATTTAAATATATTCAATTTTCTAGCTTCAAGTTTTTTAAGTAACTTGTCTAAATAAATGGATGTTTCATGCCTACTAATATTTATATCTTTTTCAATATTTGACAATTCTTCAAGTAATTCAGGATGCCACATTGTTGTATTAAATCTTACTTCTTTATTAACTTTTTTACTGTATCTATTTATTATTTTTTCTTTATTTTCAATATTTTTTTGTAAATTATCAACTGCCTTAGAAAAATAATTATCTAATAATTCCCACCGTTCTTTTGTAATTTTATTACCACAAAACGCACAAATTTCATTTTCTTGGCGTTTATGTATTTTCATGCCTTCCAAAGCAAATTGCTCTTTTTTTGAATTATTTTGTAATTCTTTTATAATTTTTTGAGGCTTTATTGAAGCAACTAATATTGAATTTACATCATCTTTTAAATTATTCAAATCTGATTCTTGTAAAATAAAAAAATTGGGCTTTTTAGAGGCATCAATAACTTTATCGTCTAAAATTAATTTATAATTTTTAAACCTTTTATCATTAATATAATTTTCTTTTGATTCATATGCTTTCTTCGCTTCTTTAACATCTTTTTCAAAACCATTTATATTATAAAAGACCCCAAATATCCGTGGATGCTCTTGCTTTAATTTACTTGCAGACTGCGTATAAAAAGTCTTTAATTTTCTATTCTCTTTCTTTATTTTATCTTCGTATTCATTATCATCTTCTTTTAATTCTCCTAAAACGCCATTAGTTATCTCTTTGATTTCTTTATTTATTTTTTTAATTTCTTTTTCGGTATTTTTATTTTCATTTCCTAAAGAAATTGCTTGTAATCCCTCATTTTCACCAAATAAGTTTTCAAAACCATCAAATTTACAAATATTATATTTATCTCCATATTCATACTCAATTGCATCAACTAAACTTGATTTTCCTGTACCGTTTTTGCCATAAATATAATTTACACATTTCAAATTTTTTATTTCTTTATCTTGGAAAATATAATTTTGCCTTTTTAAATCTACTTTACTGATCATTTTTAACCTTTCTTTCTTAAATAAGGAAATAACTTATATAGTTTATTTTCTCTTAAAATCGCTTTCATTACAAACAAACATTCTTCCTTTCTTCTCACCTACTACTTGTATTACAATTAATCTATATAACTAACTATAGAAAGAAGA
>ENA-UOOM01003791-UOOM01003791.1-fermentation-metagenome-genome-assembly--contig:-NODE-3791-length-10552-cov-8.278079_pt1 | contig 10552 bp, 8 predicted proteins | sample MGYA00245781_ERZ724031 | MGnify/ENA primary metagenome ERZ724031 (study PRJEB28704, sample SAMN03018317) | fermentation metagenome | biome: anthropogenic terrestrial biome; feature: soil; material... | reverse complement strand
GCCCATTCCCATGGAAGAGAATTTTTTCATCATCTTGCGCATTTCTTCATATTGTTTTAACAATGAATTAACCCTTTGAACCGATGTTCCGCTTCCCACAGCAATTCTTTTTCTTCTGCTTCCGTTGATTATTGAAGGATTCATTCTTTCCTTCTTAGTCATGGACTGAATAATTGCTTCAGTATATACCAATTCTTTTTCATCAACTTTAAGTCCCTTTAACTTTTTGTTTCCTCCAAGCCCGGGAACCATTTCCAAAAGCTCGTCTAAAGGCCCCATGTTCTTCATCTGCTGAAGCTGTGTCATGAAGTCTTCTAAATTGAAATCCTGAGTTTTCAATTTCTTCTGAAGCTCTAATGCTTGTTTTTCATCAAAAGCATCCTGTGCTTTTTCAATAATTGAAAGAACATCGCCCATTCCCAAAATTCTTGATGCCATTCTGTCGGGATGAAATGTTTCAAGCTGATCCATTTTCTCTCCTACAGACAAGAATTTTATAGGTTTATCTACAACATTTCTTATGGAAAGAGCTGCTCCTCCTCTTGCATCACCATCAACCTTTGTAAGTATTACTCCCGTAATGTTTAAATAAGAGTTGAATGTTTCCGCTACCTTTACTGCATCCTGCCCTGTCATTGCATCCAATAACAACAATATTTCATCCGGTTTTACCGTTTCTTTAATCTTAACCAATTCATCCATCAGGTCGTCATCAATGTGAAGACGTCCTGCAGTGTCGATGATTACCACGTCATTACCATGTTTCATGGCATGCTTAACAGCTTCCTTAACAATTGTTACTGGACTTATTTTGTCTCCCATTTCAAAAACAGGAACACCTACGCTGTCTCCAACTACCTGCAATTGCTTGATTGCTGCCGGTCTGTATATGTCGCAAGCCACCAATAAAGGTCTCTTGCCGTCTTTTTTAAGTTTTTTTGCAAGCTTCCCTGTTGCGGTTGTTTTACCTGCACCCTGGAGTCCGCACATCATAAAATATGTTATGTCGTTTGAATTAAACTTAAGCTTGCTTTCACCCTGACCCATTATTTTTACAAGCTCTTCGTGAACTATTTTTACAACCTGCTGCCCGGGAGTCAAGCTTTCCATTACTTCAGAGCCTAAGGATCTTTCCCTTACACTGTTTATGAAGGCTTTAACAACCTTAAAGTTAACATCCGCTTCAAGAAGTGACATCTTAACTTCTTTCATAGCCAAGTCAATATCTTTTTCGGTTAATTTTCCTTTACCTCTAAGCTTTTGTAATGCACTTTGAAGTTTATCAGATAAATTCTCAAACATTGCTACCCCTCATTAATTATTTTGACCGCTTCAAGCTTAATTTTTTCTACAATATCCTTATATTTGTCATCATCAATTTCTGAAGACAGCCGTATGATATTTTCTGCCGCCTCGCTGAATTTAACATATTTGCTATGAAGCTTTATTTTATCTTCATATTCCATCAGAGTTTTTTCAGCCCTTTTTAAAGCATCATGGACTCCCTGCCTGCTGATGTTAATTTCTTCCGCAATTTCCGATAAGCTGTAGTCTAAGTTATAATACAATTCAATTATAGTTGCCTGATTGTCTTTAAGCAAATTTCCATAATAATCATACAGGATACTATATATAAAATTTTTCCCCGACATATCCACCTCTGTAAAGTATTTTGCTTGACAGTGAATTGTACCGCATTATAAATACTTTGTCAATAGTTTTTTTAATTATTTTTGCGTATACTCATTTTTGCCGGATATGTTTCCGGTCAAAAAAATCTTTAGTCATTAAGGTTATTACTTCTCATAATATTGACAACGCTATACCAAGGATATAAAATTAAAATAACCCAATAATGGAGGGGATATAATGGAGTCTATAAAAACAAATATTCAAAACTTCCAAATTCGTTCTGCGGAAAAGAAGGATGCTTCTTTAATAGTCAAATACATTCGAGAGCTTGCCCTTTACGAAAATGAATTGGATGAAGTAAGCGTAACTATAGAAACTTTAGAAACATATATGTTTGATAGGTGCGGAGCCGAAGCTCTTATAGGTGATTTCTTTAATAAGCCTGTTGGATTTGCATTTTTTCATAACAGTTTCTCAACATTTTTAGGCAAGCCAGGAATTGCCCTTGTAGATTTGTATATTGAACCGGATATGAGAGGACGAGGATTTGGCAAGGCTATGTTGTCACGATTAGCTGAAGTAGCCAAAGAACGTGATTGTGAACGCCTTGAATGGTGGGTTCACGATTGGAATATTTCCGCTATTGACAAGTATATCAAGTGGGGAGCAGAAATGGTTAAGGACATAAGAGTGTACAGAATGAGCGGCAGCACGCTTGATTCCTTTTCCAAAGAATACATAAAATAAATTGCTTATTTTATTACTTAAGTGCCGGTTGGAACAATTACCAACCGGCACTTCTTCATAACTATTCAAAAATCGCATTAACGAAGTCTTGGGCGTTGAAGTCCTGAAGGTCATCTATTTGCTCTCCCACACCGATATATTTAATTGGGATTTTCAGTTCATTTACAATTGGGAACGCTATGCCTCCCTTTGCTGTTCCGTCTAATTTAGTTAAAATCAGACCGTTGATATTGCATGTTTCTTTAAACAGCTTAGCCTGCACTATGCCGTTTTGACCGGTTGTTGCATCTATTACAAGATATACGTCAATGTGCGCCTCGCTGAATTCCTTGTCAAGAATTTTGAAAATTTTGCTTAACTCATTCATGAGATTCTTCTTGTTGTGAAGCCTTCCTGCAGTATCGCATATCAATATATCCGACTTTCTTGCTTTGGCTGCCTGTATGGCGTCGAAAATTACCGCTCCGGGGTCTGAGCCCTGCTCGGATGCTATTATATCAACCTCTGCTCTCTTGCACCACTCCTTCAGCTGTTCAACTGCCGCAGCTCTGAATGTGTCTGCAGCAGCAACAATCACCTTATTGCCTGACTGCTTTAATCTGTATGCAATTTTTCCGATGGAGGTTGTTTTGCCCACACCGTTTACTCCGACTATCAATATTACTCTTTGCTTGTCTGTTACATCATGTGTTTCATTTTCTTTAAGTACATTTATCAAGTATTCTTTGATTACATTTTTAATTTCTAATGTATCTTCTAATTTTCTCTTTTTTGTTTCTTCCTTGATATATTCGATTATGTCCATGGTTGTTTCCACACCCATATCGGATGTTATAAGTATTTCTTCCAATTCATCAAGAAAATCATCATCTATTTTTTTATGCTGAAATATAATGCCTTCAATTTGCTCCGTAAGATTTTGTTTTGTTTTGGAAAGTCCTTCTTTTAATTTGGCGAAGAAGCCTTTTTTTTCATTGTTCATCTTTTCCTCCGTATTGATTGTTAGGGGTAAGCCTTAGTTTATGGCATCTGATAATTTTAATGATACTAACTTTGTTACTCCCTTTTCTTCCATTGTTGCTCCATATAGGGTATCAGCATACTCCATGGTGCCTTTTCTGTGAGTTATTACAATAAATTGGGTTTCTTTTGAAAACTCCTTTAAATATTGAGTGAATCTGAAAATATTCAAATCATCAAGTGCCGCTTCAATTTCATCCAAAATACAAAACGGCGTAGGCTTTGTTTTTAATATTGAAAACAATAGAGCAATTGCAGTCAGTGCTTTTTCTCCCCCGGATAACAGGGAAATTTTGCTTAATTTTTTCCCCGGCGGCTGCACTGCTATTTCTATGTCGCTGTTTAAAGCGTCTGCCTCATCTTCCAAATATATGTCTCCGCTTCCTCCGTTGAAGAGTTTTTTGAACACTTCTCCGAATTTTGCTCTTATGCTTGAAAATTCCTCGACAAACTTTTCCTTCATTTTAACTTCAAGCTCTTTGATTACTTCATTAAGCTGCTCAATTGCATCCGTAAGGTCCTTCTGCTGTTTTGACAGGAAATCATATCTTTCCTTTACTTCCTTATATTCCTCTATGGAATCTAAATTTATATTTCCTAATTCCTTTATTGCCCTTTTGCAAGAATTAACTTCGCTGTAAAGCTTGGTCTGACTTATACTTTCATCCTTGTATTTCAGTGCCATCGCATAGTTTATTTCATAGTCTTCCCACAGTTTTGACGAAATATCTTCGATTTTCGAACTTTCTCTTTCAATCTTAACGTTCATTTTCATTTCATCGTCAAGAATGTCAGTTATAAGTTTATTTGCTTCGTTGATTTTATTTTGGTAATCGTAAATTTCATTCTGATAATTTTTAAGGTTTTCTTTTTCCTTGGCATAACTGTCATTTAATACTTTTATTTCTTCCGACAATACCTCTGTTTTAGCTGTGTATTCAATAATCGTATCCTCGGCTGTCTTTATTTCGTTGTCTATGGTGTCTAAGCTTTCCTCCTTTGATTTCCTTGCATTTTCGTTTCTTTCAATTTCAAGCCTGATATTGTTAAGTTTTTCTTCCATAAGCTTGATATTTTGAGTAGTTTCTGAAACTTGATCTCTTTGCTTTAATATTGCATTGTTATATTCGTCATATTTTGACTTGTTGGAGTTGTTTTGCAATATGGTTGTTTCAATATTTTTTTCTTTTTCTTCAATCAGTAATTTAAGCTTTTCCGTTTCTGCATTTATATTGTTTAAATCATTTTCATATTTATCTTTTTCTGCTTGTATAAAATTAATTTCTTCTCTATATTTGTTTATGGCAGCAGATGTTTTTTCATTTTGCTCCATCAGCATTTTTATTTTTGAATTATTCATTTCAAAATAATTGTTTTTTTCGTTTATTATACCTTTAACTTCTTCTAATTTGCCGCTGTACTCCTTTATGCTAATAGTCAACTGATTTAATATATTATTTTTCTCTTTCAATTCCTCCGATAACTCTTCGAAATTAGCTTTTAATTCATCGATTTCTCTTTTTCTTCCCAAAAGATTTTGATTTGAGCTTATATGACCGCCCGTTACAGAACCTCCCGCATTTATTACATCTCCCTGAAGTGTTACCATTTTAATGGAATTCCCTAACCTTTTAGATATTTTAAAACCGTTATTCAGATTATCAACAACTATTATTCTCCCCAATAGGTTTTTAATAACATTTTCATATTTGGGATTTGTTTCAATTAAGTTGTCTGCTGTGTCAATAACACATTTATCCTTAAGCACTTCCCTTTCATAATTGCTTAAGCTTCTTTCCGCAAGCATATTAATAGGAAGAAATGTAACTCGCCCGATTTTGTTTTTCTTTAAATATTCAATTATTTCTTCAGCTTCCTTATCTGTATTGACAATTATGTTTTGTATGGCAGAGCCTAATGCTATTTCAACAGCTGTTTCATATTTCTTTTCCGTCTTTATGACATCCGCTACAGTGCCTAATATAGACCTTTCTAACAAGGGCTCCCTGTCCTTGTTGTTCATTACCGTCTTGATGCTTTTGTAGTAACCGTCATAATAAGCTTCCATATTGGAAAGAATATTTATTTTTGATTTTGTGCCGCTTAATTTCTCGCTTAATTTAGTAATTTCCGAATTTACTGTTTCTTTGTTCTTTTCGCCGCTGCTTAATGCTTCGGATATACGGTCAAGTTCCGCCTTCTTATTGTTCAGTATTAATTTTGTTTTGTTTTGTTCTTCCCGGAGCTCATTAATTATTTCTGTTTTGTTTTGTCTTTCTTCTTCTTCTGAATATACTTCAGAGTCTAAATGCTTAATTCTGTCCCCATTGTTTATTATTAATGATTCAATTGTATTTTTACTTGAATTGTTTTTATTTATTTCCTTGTGCAGTTCAAACAGTTCATTTTTTTGCTGCTCAATCAATTGTACAATTTTATCGATTTCAGCTTTATATTCTTTTATTTCAGTATTTAATGAATTGAATTTTTCAGTATCTTCTTTATATATTTCTTCAAGTGAAGATTTTTCCTGAATCATCAAATCGATATTTTCAGTTAATTCCAAATTTCTTTTTTTTAGAGCATCTATTTCATTTTTAACACTTTCTATGTTTGAACCAAACAATAATTTCTTTTCCTTATGAACTTGGCTTAAGCTGTTATAGTTTTCCAGAATCTTATTCTTCGAATCCCTCAATGCTTCTGTTTCATTTATTTTGTTTTGGAGAGCATTTATCTTTTCCTTTTGAGATTCAATAATTTCTGTATAGCTGTCCCTTCTTTTTTGAAGCCTTATCTTTTCCTCTAAGGAAACGTCTCGTTGGTTTGTCAAAGCTTTAAGCTGCTCTGAGTGTTTTTCATATTCATGGGATAAATAATTCAACTCGTACTTTTTTAAGTTACCGCTTATTTCAATAAACCTTTGGGCACGTATGCTTTGCTCATGGAGAGGTTCAATTCGCTCCTTAAGCTCATATATTATATCTTCAACTCTTTCTAAATTATTCTTTGTTTTTTCAAGCTTTCTTTCAGACTCCTCTTTTTTTGTTTTAAATTTTACAATTCCTGAAGCCTCTTCGAACACCTGTCTTCTAACATCAGAATTAGGGCTTAAAATATCTTCTACCCTGCCTTGTCCAATAAATGAATAACCGTCTCTGCCTATTCCGGTATCCATAAAAAGCTCTTTAACATCCTTTAGTCTGCACTGCTGTTTATTTATATAGTATTCGCTTTCACCGGTCTTATACAGCTTCCTGCTGATGCTTACTTCCTTATATTCCAACGGTATTATGCCTGATTCATTATCAAAAATAAGCCTTACTTCAGCATAACCTAAGGGCAATCTTTTTTCTGTTCCGGCAAAAATTATATCATCCATTTTACCGCCTCTAAGAGATTTTGCACTTTGCTCTCCCAAAACCCATTTAATAGCATCGGAAATATTGCTTTTTCCGCTTCCATTTGGTCCTACTACGGCTGTAATACCCTTTTCAACCTCAATTTCAGTTTTTTCCGCAAAGGATTTAAATCCATTTACATATATTTTTTTTAAGTACATAAATCCCCCCTATTGCTTTGTCAGATAATTTTGATATATTTCTGATTTATGAAAGCTGCTTAACTTTTTATTATCATGGTATATTTCAATTATATCATCTTTTTTCTTTTTAAAGGACATTTGTTTTATTGATAATTCTTCTTTTAATTTATTTATGTTAGCCCTATTTTGACCCGCGAAATAGCTTATTAAATTGTCAGGCGAATGAATTACAATATGCTTGCCTTCTAAATTCTTTTCACTTAAACAAGACAGCAATGCAGTATAGTAAATTCTTTCTTCCACCAATTGTCTGAAGGCAGGATGAAAAGGACCTGCTTTAACATCTTCACCTTCATTGATGGAATCTGTGTTTTGAAGTCCTATTCTTATAACATTTATATTATTAACTTGATAAAGACTGTAAATATACGCTGATATTTCTACCGCCTCATATAAGGTGAGAGGCTTATATAAACCTTCTTCATACATATCGTATAGTCTTGTATCGTTAATTATGAGGGTTGGATAAATTCTCACCATGTCGGGCTTCATTTCAATTGACTCAATGCATGTTTTTATGTCTTTTTCCCTGTTGCTTCCCGGAAGCCCGGGCATAATCTGGTGTCCTAAAATAAATCCATGCTCCTTTATAAGGCGGCTTGCCTCCAAGGACTGTCCTTTATTGTGTCCCCTGTTTGACAGTTTTAAAACCTCATCGTCAAGGCTTTGTATTCCTAATTCGATTATATCCATTCCGTACCTTTTTTGTAATTGCAATATTTCGTCATTTATTGCGTCCGGTCTTGTGGAACATCTTATTCTGCTGACAAGGCCTAAATCCTTGTAGTGTTTGGTAACACTCAATAATTCTTCCTGAACTTTTATATCTATTGCCGTAAAGGAGCCTCCGAAAAATGCAATTTCTTTATCTGTATCTTTGTCAATGGTTTTAATGTATTCTTCAACAATACTCCGTACATATTCCTTTCCGGCGACAACATTTTTCTGTCCTGTTATTCTTCTTTGGTTGCAGAATACACAGTCGTTGGGACAGCCTATATGAGGTACAAAAATAGGTATAATTTTCATTTTTTTATTCATTGAACTGCCCTTCTTGCGACAATGCGTCTTTAGCGGCATTTTGCTCGGCTATTTTTTTGCTTCTTCCGACACCTTTACCTGCCACATTTTTGTTCACCACTACATTTACATGAAACATTTTTTCGTGGTCAGGTCCTTCTTCCTTTGTAACTACATATCTGATTTTGCAAAACTGACTTTTCCCCTGATAGTATTCCTGAAGATAGGATTTAAAATCCGTTACTATTTTCCCTTTAACCGCAAGCTTAATATATTGAGTTAAGTTCTCCAATACGAATTTCTCAGCCTGTTTATACCCTCCGTCCAAATATACGGCTGCAATAACTGCTTCCACCGCATCTGCCAATATGGATTTTCTTTCTCTGCCTCCGGACGCTTCTTCTCCTTTTCCTAAAAGAAGGTATTTCCCTAAATTTAAATTTGCTGCTACCAAGCTTAATGTATCCTCGCAAACAACCTGAGATCTTAATTTAGTCAGATCTCCCTCCGGATAATCGGGAAATTTATCAAAAATAAATCGGCTGACTGAAATGCTTAAAACCGCATCGCCTAAAAATTCCAGTCTTTCATTATTTACCTTGCAATAAGCTTTATCTTCGTTTGAATATGAGCTGTGTGTCAAGGATTTTTCCAATATTTCAATATTGTTGAATCTATAATTTATAATATTTTCAAACTCATGCAATTCTTTGGTATCTATTATCATATTTTCCTCCGGCTTATAATTGCTTATTACTATAATGAACAGTTTCATTAAATTAATAAACCATTATAATCAATATTGCAGTCTCTTTCACCAATTTATTTGACTTATGTCGCATAAATTGGTGACTCGCAGACAAACGGGATTAGGTCATACATTGGGACGCATTGCTGCGTCCCCTTAATTTCTATTAACTTAAATTATAATTTCTTCTAAGTAATTAACTATATCTCCAACTGTTGCAATTTTTTCAATACTTTCATCATCAACTTCAATATCAAATTCGTCTTCAATGGCCATCACCAATTCAAACAGGGTTATTGAATCTGCCTCTAAATCATCTGCAAAGGATGTTTCCATAGTAATTTCCTCAGGGCTGACTCCAACCTTTTCAGCTATTATGTTTCTTATTCTTTCAAGCACATCATTCACCTCCTCATTATGCTTTCTTCAATTAATTCATTCACATTGCTTTCACAGCAGATTTTTGCCTGGCGTATTGCATTTTTAACAGCTTTTGCATCAGAACTGCCATGTGCTTTTATTACGGGAGCTTTTACTCCCAAAAGCGGAGCACCTCCATGCTCGGAATAATCAAATTTACTTTTGAAGTTTTTAAGTGCCGGTTTTATTAAAGCCCCGCCGATTTTAGATCTCATACTTGACATAATCTCTTCTTTCAAGCCCTTCATGATCTCTGAAACTGTACCTTCCATAGTTTTCAATATCATATTTCCCGCAAAACCGTCACATACTATTATGTCGGCTTTTCCCTTAAGTATGTCTCTTGCCTCCATATTTCCCACAAAATTAAGCTTTAAGTTTGAATTTTCAAGCAATTCGTATGTATCAACCGTCAGCTTATCTCCTTTAGACTTTTCTGCGCCTATATTTGCCAAAGCTATTTTAGGAGAATCGATATTCATAACTTTTTTCAAGTAAATATCTCCCATAATGGCAAAGTCATATAAGAATTCAGGCTTTGAGTCCACATTTGCTCCGGAATCAATCAATAAACACAAGCCGCCCGACATATTAGGTATTAAAGCACCTATGGCAGGTCGTTCGATTCCTTTTATTCTGCCTATGAGAAGGGTGCCTCCGCTTAATATAGCTCCCGTGCTTCCCGCGGATACTATTGCAGCGGCTTCTTCATTTTTTACTGCATTAAAAGCTTTAACAAGTGAAGATTCCTTTTTACGCCTTATTGCCAAAACAGGTTTGTCATCATTTGATATAATATCTTCCGCATTAATGATTTCAATATTACTGAATTTTGATGTGTTTTTTTCTAATATTTTTTTAATTTCAATTTCTTTTCCGGAAAGTATTATACCAAGGTTATATTCATCCCTTGCTTGTATACTTCCTTGTACAACTGCCTCAGGTGCGTTGTCGCCGCCCATGGCGTCAATTGCAATTTTCATATCCACCTCTGTATCTTATATACTCATAAAATAGTATATAGTAGTAATATTTGTTTTGCAATAAAAAAATAGTGCCCGGCACTATTTTTTTTAAAGCCCTAACCCTATTTTTTAGAGTCTTTTTCTAAAAAACAGCGGTAGGTCTGATGCAGCAAAATCCAAATTTATGCGACCGACAGGAAGCTAATAAATTTGTGATGTAACCTGCTTAGTTTTATTCAACAGCTACTACTTCTGAACCTTTATAATATCCGCATGCCGCGCATACTCTGTGAGGTAGCTTTGGTTCATGACATTGCGGGCATTCCACAGTATTTGGAACGGTTAATTTTGCATTAGCTGATCTTCTTGAATCTCTTTTGGCTTTGGAAGTTTTTC
>ENA-UOOM01003790-UOOM01003790.1-fermentation-metagenome-genome-assembly--contig:-NODE-3790-length-10552-cov-21.119748_pt1 | contig 10552 bp, 5 predicted proteins | sample MGYA00245781_ERZ724031 | MGnify/ENA primary metagenome ERZ724031 (study PRJEB28704, sample SAMN03018317) | fermentation metagenome | biome: anthropogenic terrestrial biome; feature: soil; material... | reverse complement strand
TTTATACCACATACGGGTACGAACTTTGCTGTTTTCGTTCTTTTGGGTATTTGGTTGTACCCTCGTTTCGGAATCACGTAAGGTTTCGTACCCTTTTTTATTTAATAAGAGGGTCCTATACAATAATAAACTAGTAACTATTTAGTTATGCGAGATTTGTTTACCCCCGACAAGAAAAAATCAGCCAAAGAGAAAATAGCTCATGAATTATTTAAAGTTTTTCTTAGAGAAAGTTTTGAGAGGATTACGATTCGTGAATTTGAAAAGTATATAGACAAAACACGAGGAAGTGTATATCATCATTTCAAAGATAAAAATAACCTTTTTTATTTTACTATTGACACATATTTTTTCTCAAATCTCAATGCACTTTATTTTGTTAGCGATATAAATACAAGTTTAAGCTTAAGAGAATATATACTATTGCGCGAGAAACACTTATCCGATATTTGGGCTTGGTTTGCCAAAGAATATATTAGTTTAAATCCGCTCAGTGGCTTTCATCATTTATTATTGCAAGCAAATAAACATTATCCCCTGTTTCAAGAGAAGATCCAAGAAGTTATCAAAAAAGACATCAATGGGTGGTCAGATGCGGTTTGTAAAGGAATAGCCGATAATGAATTAAAAAAAGAAATTTCCCCAACTGAAGTTGTTGAATTATTTCAAAACTTATACTTTAGCAGCTGCGCTAAGAATGATGTTTATAGCAATTCGGTCGATTTTATCGAAGCAGTTTTTAGTCCTTTATGGACATTCTACAGTCACATTACATTGTATAAAGACCTGTCTTTTAAACCTTAGTCTGTCTATACACCACCCTTGTAATTATTTATTTTCGTTCCTGAAAGTTAAGTGTCCCCTTTTATTAGGACAGTTTTTTTAATTTGTTAATATTTTATTTTTCAAAGAACTTAAATCTTTAACTTTGCAAAGTTAGAGATCTTTTTGAAACTTTCAAGTGTTTTACACAATTTTTCTAAATAATTTTTCAAGTGTTTGATAATCAAGTGATTGATGTTTCCTTTCGCAATTATAAAACTTAAAATATTGCTCTAATCCCTGGTATAGTTGAACTCCATTTTCAAATGCATTGAGGTAAATACATTCGTATTTAACGCTTCTCCACAATCTTTCAATAAATATATTATCCAAAGCTCTTCCTACAGAGTCCATGCTAATCATAACACCTTGATCTTCAAGAATATTTATGAAGTTAGGAGAAGTAAATTGACTCCCTTGATCAGAATTGAATATTTTTGGTTTACCGTGATGTTGTAGTGCATCCTTTAAGACTCCTATACAAAGTGCTGTATCCATGGTGTTTGAAATATTCCAGGAAAGGACATATCGAGAATACAGGTCTATAATCGCGCAAAGGTACATGTGTCCTTTGGGCATTGGAATGAATGTAATATCTGTTGCCCAAACATGATTTTTACGCTCTATTTTCAAGTTTCTTAATAGATATGAATAAACCTAATGTTCTTTATTAGGTTCACTTGTATTGGGCTTCTTTTTGGGATAAATTGCCCCTATTCCCATCTTAATGTAATAGGATCTTATCGCTTTTCTTCCCACATGATAGCCCTTTTCCTTTAAATGGTCTGACATTCTCCTAGTCCCATAAAATGGATATAAAGTGAAATATTTATCTATCTCTAACATGATCTGTAAATCTAACTCACTCTCACTAGCAGGCTGATAATAAACCCCTGATCGACTAATAAATAACAAAATACATTGCTTAACAATGCTTAATGTTGGGTCCTTGGGATCCACCATCGCTCTGCGCTCTTTTACAGATAGGGTTTTAATTCTTTTTTATAGAAATCATTATCAACCTTTAAACTGCCAATGATTTTCAATAATTCCTCCTTCTCTTTTTCAAAATGTTTCTCCCTAGACTGACTTTTCCTCTCAAACAGTTCCGGCATATTTTCTATAAGAACTCGCTTCCATTCTGATACTTGAGACGGCTGTAATCCGTACTCGGAAGCAATCTCGTTAATCGTTTTTAACCCCTTAACAGCTTCTAATGCCACTTTTGATTTAAAAGAGGAGCTAAACTTTTTTCTTGAACTTCTTTCCATAAGACAACTTTTAATTATTTATACGTTAAATTTTTAATTTTGTTGTCCTAAAAAAGGGGACCATTATAAACAAAACATTCGTAAATACAAATATTTTTACTTCTTTTTATTTTAGTTATTTATATGATATATTGGATTATATAATATTTATTTGAATTAAATCAAAAAATAATATACGAATGTTGTATATTTGTTGCGTAAATTAGATGTTAGGCACAAGGCTACGAGACCAGAAACAACAGCGATAAAATGGAGAAATTTTTGTTTCCTGACACACGAAAAAAGAGAAAGGATTGCCGACCCACAAAGCATAAGTTTGGCAGCCCTTCCCTGCAAGCTTCGCTTCGCTGCCAAACACATGCTTTTTTTGCCACCGCGCGCAGATTGAGCGGAATTTGTACCAATTATTGAACCGAAAATTGTTAATTTGCGAGATTATTAAATAAGGATTTTAGAATATGCAGAACTTACAAAACGAACTGATAAATATACTCCAACACGAAGATGCTTTGGTAGTTGACGGACAACTAAACAAAAACAAGATTGTTGAAATGGCATTACAGGTTGACCCACAACTTATTAAGCATTTAATAAAGCACGACACATTTAAAACTCATTTTTTTACTGATGTAGAAGGCGTTTTGGTATTCGACAAAATTAAATTTCAGCGTTTTGTAAATAATAAGTCTTTTTTGCCCGACAGTTACACCGCTTTTAAAAACAAGATTGGTTTAACCATTAACGATGGAACAACCGACAATTACATTAGCACTAAAAACGATGTAGTGTTGGCATGGCCACATAAAGACTGTGTTTTGGAAGGCGGACAAACCAAAGAAGACCAAAAGCGAAACGAAATATTTTGGAACGAAACCCTTGCCCCCGATGAAATTGACCGACTGCTTGACCCTAAAGTATTTACCAACTGGAAAAAGTACGACCAACAGGGCGAACACGAAGTAACAGAAATTAGCGATAATGATAACCTGTTAATTAAAGGAAATAACTTATTGGCTCTTGCTTCTTTGAAAAAACGTTTTAAAAACAGAGTTAAACTGATTTACATTGACCCTCCATATAATACAGGTAGTGATAGTTTTCAGTATAATGATAGTTTCAAACATAGTTCTTGGTTAACTTTTATGAAAAATAGGTTATCATTTGCAAAAGAACTACTAAAACCTAATGGAGTTATTGCAATACATTGTGATGACAATGAGCAATCATATCTAAAGAATTTAGCAGATGAAGTTTTTTTACCTCATAACTTTGAAAGTACAATTGTTGTTAAATCTTCTACACCAAGCGGAAGAAAAACAACACATAGGGATAAAAAAATTCTAAAGCAAAAAGACTACATTCATATTTACTCAAAAGGGGGAATTGAAAAAATCAATCCCCAATATGCCAAAAGAATAAAATGGGATACTCATTTTTCAAGAATATTAAATGTTGAAACACTTGAAGTTTATAATTTAGTTGAAGTATTAATAAAAGAGGGGCTGTTACCTGAAAAATCTACTATTAATGACATTGATATTGACAATAAGAGAATTAAGGAGTTTTATTTAGCAAATAAATCAACCATTTTTCAAACACAACCATCAATATCTGACGAGGGAAAACAATTATCTCTTGATAATCCTGATAAAGTTATTAAGTATTCAAAGAATCCTGATGAATTTGCTTTAAATGGAAGACGGTTAGTTTTTCTTGAAGATTCTATAAGTAAACTAGATACAGGTGAGGAAGATTTATCTACTTTATTGTGTGATTTTTGGAATGATATTGATTTTCAAAATACTCAGAATGAAGGTGGTATTTCATTTCCAGCTGGGAAAAAACCAGAAGCATTGTTGAGACGATTTTTATTTCTGTTTACCGATGAAAATGATTTAGTAATGGATTTTTTTAATGGTTCTGGCTCCACTACAGCTGTATGCCTTAAACTTAATAGAAAATTTATTGGAGTTGAACAATTGGATTATGGTGATAATGATTCAACAAAACGCCTAATAAATGTTATTAATGGTGAGCAAAGTGGCATTTCAAAATCTATAAACTGGAAAGGTGGAGGTTCATTTATCTATTGCGAGTTAGCTAAATACAACCAAACCTATGCCGACCAAATTTTAGAAGCAGACAGCAAAGAAAAGCTAATTGCAGTTTGGCAGAAAATGAAAGAAAAAGCCTTTTTGAGTTACCAGTTCGATAAGCAAAGTTTTGATGAACGCATTGAAGCCTTTAAAACGCTTTCACTTGACGACCAAAAGAAATTTTTACTTGAGGTGCTAGATAAAAACCAGTTGTACGTAAATTTCTCTGAAATGGCAGATGAAACTTTTGAAATTTCAGAAGCAGATAAAAGACTCAATAAGATTTTTTATAATATTTTGTAAGCATGAATGATGTAAGAGGTTCAATATGGCGAAAGTGGGACTTTCATATTCACACTCCATTTTCTGTTTTAAATAATGGTTTCGGTGACGATTTTGATAACTATGTGAAAATATTATTTAAAACAGCCATTGAAAAGAACATCGCTGCTATAGGGCTTACAGACTATTTTACTATTGATGGTTACAAAAAATTAAATGAGGATTATTTAAATAAACCAAAAAAACTACAAGAATTATTTTCAGACGAGGAAATAGAAAAAATCAACAAAATTTTAGTTTTACCCAATATTGAATTTCGATTACATGATTTAATAAATAATCGCAGAATTAATTTTCATGTGATTTTTTCTAATGAAGTAAGCATTTGTGATATTGAAGAACACTTTTTGCACGATTTAGATTTTGTATATGAATCAGAACCTTTTGATAAAGACCACGCAAGAAAACTAAAAAAAAGCAATCTTTTAGATTTAGGGAAAAGGCTAAAAAAAGAACAACCCGAATTTGTTGGTGATGAACTTTTTGTTGGCATGTCAACAGCTACAGTTCAACACAAGGATATTTCTGATAAACTACAAGATAATAGATTTAAGAATAAATATATTATTGGAGTGCCACCAGATGAAGACTTGTCAGATTTAAACTGGTCTAGTCAGGAACATATGATAAGGAAATTAATTATTCAAAAATCGAATTTTCTCTTTGCATCTAATCATAAAACTATAAAATGGGGATTAGGTAAATTAGATACAGAAGAAAAATTTATCAGTGAGTTCAAATCCCTTAAACCATGTTTATGGGGGTCAGATGCACATAATTTTGATAAATTGTTTGAACCTGATTTGGAACGATATTGTTGGGTAAAAGCAGACCCTACTTTTGAAGGAGTAAGACAAATCCTTTTTGAGCCAGAGGAAAGAGTTTTTATTGGCAAAGAGCCTGAAATTTTAAATCTAATTAAGACTAATCCTACTAAATATTTTAACAAACTTGAAATTAGGTCTATTGATTCCTATAATGGAAAAAATGGTAAATGGTTTAATGATACTACAATTGAGTTTAATAATGGACTATGTGGTATTATAGGAAATAAAGGAAAAGGGAAAAGTGCAATTGCAGATATTTTGGGTTTATTAGGCAATACACGTGTTTCAATAGATTCATCAAAGGATAAGTTATTTTCTTTTTTGAACAAATCAAAATTTTGTAAAAGAGGGTTTGCAGAGAACTTTAATGCAATATTATATTGGAATGATAATAGTACTTCTAAAAAAAGTCTTGATGATGATATTGATGAAACTGAAATCGAAAAAATAAAATATATACCTCAGAAGTTTTTTGAAGATTTATGTGCTACTGAAGATGATTTAAGTTTTCGTGAAGAATTAAATAAAGTTGTTTATTCAAGAGTAGATAATAAAGACAAACTAGGCAAAAATTCGTTTGATGAATTTATCGAATATAAAACTGAATTAATAAATGCCGAAATCAAAAAATATAAAGCTACCATTGAAGGATTAAACATTCAAATAACAGAACTTCAGAAAAAAAACACCACAGAATATAAAAATACAATAGATAACAAAATAAAGGGGAAAACAGATGAATTAAACGCACATAACAAATTAAAAGAAGAAATAATTGAAGTAAAAAATCCTTCCGAAGATGAAAAACTTTCCAATGAGCAAAAACTTAAATCTGAAAAAATTTCGAAATTAGCCGAAACCCTCAATACCATTCAGGAAAAAATTGATGATTATTCTTCAAAACAGCAGTCATTAGAAATAAACAAGCATGAAATTGTAAGATTATTAGAAGATGTCGCTGAATTGAAACGCTTTGTAGAAGAATGGAAAGAAGAAAGGAAAGAAGTATTTGAAAAGTATGAAATTGATATTGAGAAGATAGTCACACTCGATTTAAAAATTGACTCCTTAAATTCCTCAAAACATGCTGTAGAAAAAGAACTTAAGAAATTAGAGGATTTTCTTTCAAAAGATTCAATAAAAAATGATGATGGTAAAGAAATTAGCCTTGTTGTTCAGTTTGGTGTACACAAGACAGAAAAAGCAAAATTAGAAAATGAGCTAGATAAGCCATTTAAAGATTATCATGATTACCTTCAGAAATTAAAGGATTGGGAAAAAAAGAAGAAAGCAATTGAAGGAGAGGTAAACATTCCGGACACACTGAAATTTTATGAAAAAGAAAGAGAGTTTATAGAAAATGAACTAGGAAAAGAGCTAGAATTAAAAAATAAGCAGAGAAATGAAACAACATTATCCATATTCAAGAAGAAACAAGAAATCCAAAACATTTATAACAGTATCAAGAAATCCATTACAGATTTACTAACTCAATATTCAATTGACCAACAAATCACACTAGAAACATCATTTAAAGTTGAACCATTCTTTTATAGGAATTTCTTTGAGCAATATGTTAAGCGGTATAAGGAATTTTATCAAAATGCCGATTCTTTTTTAAAGCAGTTAGTTGAAAATTACGATTTTGATAAAGCAAAAAATATAACGAGTTTTATTGATGAGATATTAACTAAAGATAAACTATTAAAGGAAAGCACAACTGAAATTGAATTTTTAAACTTCATGTTTTCATTAGATTACTTAAATCCCAGATACAATCTTAAATTAAATAACAAAGGTTTAAGTGAACTTTCGCCAGGTGAAAGGGGTGGATTATTGCTGATTTTTTATTTAATTCTGGATAAAGATGATAAACCTTTGGTGATTGACCAGCCCGAAGACAACTTAGACAATCAAAGTGTTAGCGAAATTTTAGTTCCTTACATACGTGAAGCAAAAAAGCGTAGACAAATAATTATGGTTACTCACAATCCCAATTTGGCTGTAGTTGCCGACGCTGACCAAATTATTAGAATGGATATTGATAAAGAAAATGATTATTTAGTATCTAATGTAAGTGGTGCAATTGAAAATCCCGAAATAAACAAAACAGTGGTTGATATTTTAGAAGGGAAAATGAAAGCATTTAATAACAGAAGATTAAAGTATTATACGAAATAGTTTATGGCAGAAGAACGTTTAGATAAAACCTTTGATGTTTTGGTGGAGAATGAAGTTATTGAACTTGTTCTGCCCGACAATATCAAACAAAATTTACGATACGAAGCACGACCTTACCAGATTGAGGCATTTGCACGGTTTACCTATTATCTCAACAAATACAAACACCGCCGAAAACCAAGCCAGTTGTTATTTCACATGGCAACAGGTAGCGGAAAGACTTTGATTATGGCAGGTGCAATTGTGGAGCTTTACAAAATGGGCTACCGCAATTTTATTTTCTTTGTAAACACCGATACCATAATTCGTAAAACCAAAGAAAACTTTTTAAATTCGGCATCGCTGAAATATTTGTTTGCACAGCAGATAAACATTAACAATCAACCTGTTTCGGTTCGTGAAGTGGATAATTTCGAAAGCGTAAACGACAACGATATAAATATTCATTTTTCAACCATACAAGGCTTACACTCCCGATTGAACACCCCACGGGAAAACAGCGTAACATTTGAAGATTTTACCAACAAAAAAATAGTGCTGATTTCGGATGAAGCCCACCATGTAAACTCACTCACCAAACAAAAACTAACAGGCGAGGAATTGGAAGTTGAGCGTTCATGGGAAAATACCATTACACGCATTTTTGATTCTAATTCTGATAATGTAATGTTAGAATTTACAGCTACTTTGGAACTTTCGCACCCTTCCGTTGCTTCAAAATACAACTCAAAACTTCTTTTCGATTACGACCTTAAAAAATTCCGTGAAGATGGTTATTCAAAAGAAGTAAAAACCCTACAAGCCGACCTTGAAGCGGTTGACCGTGCATTGGAAGGAATAATCGTGAGCCAATATAAAAAGAAAGTGTTTTCAAAATACGGACTACTGATTAAACCTGTGGTAATGATGAAATCAAAAACCACGGCAGAATCGGCAGAAATGGAACAGCAATTTAAAGACAAAATACAAAATCTTTCTGAATCGGACATTAACAAAATCAGAGGTTTAAAAGGCAATGAAACCCTGCAAAAAGCTTTTCAGTTTTTTGAGGAATCAAAAATTTCAACTGCCAACCTGATTGATGAATTAAAAGATGATTTTTCGGAGGATAAAATCATTTCGGTTAATTCAAAAAACGATACAGACGAAAAGCAAATTGTCATTAATACCCTTGAAGCAAAAGACAATGAATATCGGGTTGTATTTGCCGTTGATAAGCTAAACGAGGGTTGGGACGTTTTGAACCTTTATGATATTGTACGTTTATATGAAACACGAGATTCTAAAGGAGGGAAACCAGGGAAAACAACCGTGCAGGAAGCACAGTTAATTGGTCGTGGTGCAAGATATTTTCCGTTTAAAATTTCAGAAGAACAGCCGCTTGACCAACGAAAATTTGATACCGACCTTGAAAATGAAATGAGGATTTGCGAAGAACTGCATTATCATTGTTCTCACAATCCAAGATACATACAAGAATTAAACACCGCTTTACAAGAAATTGGAATTGTTCCAAAGGAGAAGAAAGAGGTTTTTCTTGAACTGAAAGACGATTTTAAAGAATCGAAATTTTATAAAACGGGTTTTGTATTCATTAACAAAAAAGTTGAGAACGACCCACAGTTAAATTTTGAATATCAGGAGCCTGCAATCCGTAAAAAACATGAATACAAATTACGGACATTGGCAACCGCAGAATCTGTAATTTTTACCGAGCAGGAAACCAAACAAGTTGACCGTAAAACACAATCATACAAACCGATACTTTGGGATAAAGTGATATTGAAAAAGGCAATGAATAAAATTCCTTTTTATCACTTTAGCAGTATGAAACGCTATTTTCCATCGGTAAAATCGGTTGATGATTTTATTGCCAAAAAACTGGCAGAAATTGAAGTTGATGTAATCGGACTTGAAAAGGATATTAAAAACCTGACCCCAAAAGATAAATTGAATGTTTGCTTATCGTTGCTGACTTCAATTTCAGAAGAAATTAATCAGACTTTCGGTGATTATCGGGGCACAAAAACATTTAAAAGAGAGCCGATTCGTAAAGTGTTCCGTGACAAAAAAATGTATTTTGCCATTGAAGAAAATACCGACAAAGAAACAGGTAAGCCAACCATGCGTACCGATATTGACGAAAAATATTATCTTGACTTAAATTCAAGAGATTGGCACGCATACAAAGAAAATTTCGGTTCATCGGAAGAAAAATTATTGGTAAAATTCCTTGATTCGCAGATGGAAGAACTTGAAAATCGTTTCAAAGATATTTACCTGATACGCAACGAGAGATTTTTCAAAATATTCAGATTCAGCGATGGAAAAGCAACCGAACCTGATTATGTACTTTTTATGACAGAAAAGGAAAGCGGAGAAAATCTTGTATATCAGTTATTCATTGAGCCAAAAGGAACTCACTTGATACCGACAGACGACTGGAAAGAAAAATTCTTTGCAGACATTGAAGAAGAAGCAATTTTGCATGAAAATGATAAAATAAGAATCATTGGAATGCCATTTTATAATAAAACAGAAAGGGAAACGCAGTTTAAAGAAAAATTGACGGAAATAGTAAGTGGATAGCCATCCCTTCGCTTGTATGCACATTGGCAAAACGCACAGAGCCAACGCTCCAACCAAATTTTGCCAAAAAGCATCCAAGCCCTTCCGCACAGAAAGACTACCGACCCTGAAAGAACAAAAATTTAGAGATAAATGAAGCGTAACATCTTGATAATGAACCAAGCCCAGTGCCGGTAATGCTCCAGATCGGGAGTTGTCAAAAAAATCATCTGATTATCAACAATAATTTTAATCTATAGGTATAAAGGCAGGGATATATTCTCTGCCTTTCGCTATTTTTACGATTAAAAACAATGAAAAAATGAGTTTACAAGAACGTTTCGGTACTTTATGCTCCAGATTGGGAGTTGAGTTTTTATGTCCGCATTGCCACTCTAACAATATTATCAAAAGTGGTAAAAGTAGTACAGGTAAACAACGTTAC
>ENA-UOOM01003787-UOOM01003787.1-fermentation-metagenome-genome-assembly--contig:-NODE-3787-length-10558-cov-13.967914_pt1 | contig 10558 bp, 7 predicted proteins | sample MGYA00245781_ERZ724031 | MGnify/ENA primary metagenome ERZ724031 (study PRJEB28704, sample SAMN03018317) | fermentation metagenome | biome: anthropogenic terrestrial biome; feature: soil; material... | reverse complement strand
ATGATACATAATTCAGCATTTAACTTCATATTTAATTTTTCCTATAATTACTATTTATGTATATCTAAAACGGTTATAATTAGTAAGTTAACAATTTAACAAAGTACCATATTTAGCGTGTCAAAAACAAAAAAATCAACTGCCATTATGACAGTTATAAATACATTCTATTTTTGCGAAAATGTTATAGATACGAAAACAAAACGAAACTTAAATAACGCCACGGCACTTTAAATGTTTTTCGTCCTTTGTCAATTTCTTTGCATACGTAATAATGTATCCAGCTGTTGGAATATATTCCTACATACCTTATCGAAAGTAGTCTTTTGAAGAAATTTTTTATTAACATTTTCAAAGGAATTATTTGTTTTATGGATTTTCTGCAATTTAGAAAAAGGAATGTTTCCTTTTACTGATGCGAATAAAAAAAACAGCCGTCTGCTTTAACAAACGGCTATTTCTGAAACTTTCCTTATCACTGCGGTATAGTTCACGTTGCATCCCTGCAGAGCGTTTATCTTTAGCAGTATGACAAAATAAGTAAATAGATATCACTTTTCAAACTATCATAGATATTATCTATTTTCTTTTATCAATTATTTGGTTTCTCAATCGTGGGGCACTGTAAGAGACATGTAAAAAGTTATCGTAAATTATTAGCTGGTCGAATGCCCTCGTTTTTAAAAATGCTATTGTTAAATTTGTATTATCGGTTTTAATATCTGCTGCTTTACCTCTTTTGTGGTCGCTGTTAAGCGAACCTTTAACGATCTGATTTAACTTTTCGCATCTATAGCCTGAATTTATAATAATTTCCCCAACTGCATAACGCAACGGTTGTAAAACGTACAAAACCAAATCCTTTAAATTGTGATAGATTTCGTTTGATATAACGTATTGTTCTAATATCCCGTACGCTTTTGCTGTATCGCTACGGATGAACTCCGAAAGCATAAAATGTTCTGAAAGTTGTATATCAAATCTTGTTTTCATAGTCTGTTAGTTTAATTGTGGAACTGTTGTAAATATACTATTTATATACGCTAGTGCCGATTTCATTTGCCTTTCTCCCATGTGTATTCTGATTTGTTCATCTGTCATTCCTTTTGCGATTAGTTTTTTTACATAATTGTGTCTAAATAGGTGATTAGTACATTTTTTTCTACCAACATAAACACTTGGATACATTGTAAGCAGGGAATATATGTAATTTATCCTATCATAGTTTGGTTTTATTAACCAATTCTTTGAATATTTTAAAAAATTGCGAAAAGAGTCGGGAATATCTTCATTTTTAAAAATTCTTATATCATTATACTTTTGTGGTTTTAAAACCAAATGTGTACCGTCTAAATCATCCCACAACTGCGGAGTGGTCGCTTCTTGTACTCTAACTCCACAATGATACATTATTTCAAACATCGGTGTGCTTGCTGGCTCTAATCGCTTGCAACGTTCTATTATGTTGATTAAATTGCTGTCTATGTCCTGTATTGTTAAAATCATGATGAGATAAAAAAAAAAGCCCGGGAAACGATAAACCGGGCTTAAAATTTTGGGAAACTACCTAAACTTCACGTTTTTTCAAAATGGGAGTAGATGAAAGATTTCTCGCAGAACTGTACCAATAACCTGCATACAGGTCGTTAACTTGTATTACAACGTCCGTATCTAAAAAATTTCCATTACGCAACATCGGAATCTGTTCATCAAATAACTCTTCACTAAAAACTTCAAATTTTTTACTAGTTGAATTCCATCTTATAACGCCAAAAACGTCACCCGCTTGCATTTCGTCAATCAGTTGCGGGGATGATACATTAAAATGCGCCATGTCCGTTTCACTAAAAGAAAGATATATGGCATCGCTGTCATACTTTCCGCTACCCATTACCAGCCCAACGATTGGGGTAACTTTACCCGTAATGGCATCAACAACCAATGTCTTTGCTTTGCTAATATTCAACTTAACAAACTGATTGTAAGCACTTCCGTAACCTGCAATAACTGTAAATAAGTGTTTTACCTGATATCCAAATTGGCGCCATGCGGCCACAATTTTAGTCATTTTTTCACGTTGCTCGGTTTGTTTAAGTGTTTGAGGATTTCTCACGTATGCTGGCTTTTCTCTTGCAATTGTACGTCCTTTAATGGTTGAGAAAGTGAGATTTCCTGCGCTGTTTCGGGCTTTGCCCACTGCTAATGAATTAATAATTGCCATAATTAAAAAGGTTTTAAAGGGTTTATAAATATTTTACTAATGATATATCACCGTTGATGCTTAACGCTCTGTAATCCTTTGTAAAGATTAGAAATGTAGTATAAACCTGACTTAATATCCCGTTATGTTTTGCCTACCTGTTACTAGAAAGTTACAAATCTGGAAAACGGAATGTCATCGAAGATGTATCGGAGTTATTTCAACCTTGAAATAACATTCTCCGTTATATCCTCCTCAAACTTCTTTTCGAAATCTTCCAACATCTTCATGACAAGCTTAGTGATGAACGGCACTAAAATAGGGATGATGATGTCAGCCAGATATTTTGCAAATCTTTTCATATTGATAAAATTTATAATCAACGGCAATTTATAAACGAAAAACATAATAAGCAAACTAATAGACGTAAATTAACATTATTTATTCATTATAGATGTAATCTATATATCTGGATGGTTGTTTTTTTAAAAAGTTTGAAAAGTCGATCATATAATAAATCCATAGGTAACCGTCCTAGATTATATTTAATATTTTGTAATTTACTAATATTCAGTTGGTTTATAATTAACTGCCTGATATTGAAATAGTTGATAAGTGCTATACAACATGTAAAAACATTTGTTTAACTATTTAATTATCAGTATTTTATAGAGATTTTAAAATTTAAAAATATGAAACACTTTGTTTGCATCGGTAGGGGCTATATGCTGTCCGTCTGGGATGTCAGGGGCGGAGAAGTTTACGACGTTAAAAATTTAACTGATATCAAAGAGATTGTTTGGGATGTTCCTAAATTCCGATATGAATGTAAAGCGGAAAGCGTCCTCGAAGCTATCGAAATGTTTACCGTTGAAGTGAACCGTAGGCGTAATTTGTAGCCGTCAGGCTACAAATTACGGGATATTAACGGGTACGTCATGGCTGACCGTCAGGGCAGGGGGGAGACATATAAAATACCTGTGTTATACATTATAAAAGACGCACCGTAATTCCAGCAGCGGTCGCGTCTTAACGTTTCTAAGGTCGGCATCCATTGAGCGGGCGGGGGATGGGGGCGAAGCCCCATAAAACGGCAGGCGTTAGCCTGCCTTTGCGTTACGTCAGCCCGAGCCCGATTCAATCCGTGCAAGGGCACCGGCGCTACCGTGGCGAACGTAACATAATGTACCATTATAGGCAGCGACCCGAGTTTTTAAATACAAATAGCTGCGTATAATGGTATTATGTTTAGTGAGCGTACTGGCGAAGTGCAAAATACGTTTCAACATTCCAAGCTGAGCCAGCAGGTTGGGCCGGTGCCCTTGCACCCGATATTGAGAGTAGTTAATTACATGGAGTACGGAGCCCGCACGATGAAAGGGGCAAAAGTAAACGAAGTGAACTATTGCGCCTGTAGTCGTGCGGGCGGGTTTTTGGACTTACCGATAAACACACACTTTTTATATACGGCAACAATGAAATAAATACGGCTTACGGAGTGGGCACGTAGTGTTGCGAATGCAAACACGAAGTGTGAAGCACGCCAACACGAAGTGCCCACGGGGGAAAGTTACTTTTCGTATTTAAACAGTAAGTAGTGTAAGAATTGATTTTCCCAGTTTGTTACTTTATTTTTATACATTCTTTTTATCATTGCTCTAAAATCCAACAGATCATAGCCAGTGTCAATCAAAGCAACCCATGAATTTATCATGTTTAATTTTGTTTTTTTAATTTGTAATAGTCGTGCTCTGCCTTTAAATTCGTTGTTTAAAGTTATGTTATATAGGTCATTGACTTTATATTTATTAGGGTTGTATAATCTTATTGTTGTGAATGCTTTCCCATTTAGTTTATTATTCCAATTGTATGAGAATTTAAGTTCATTAGGTTGATTGTTTTTTTCCATTTTCCGTTGTTTTTTCGTTAATAAATTCGTGTATCATATTGTTAGCCCAGTCAATTACTTTAAATAATATATCTGGGGGACAAAATAAAAAAACATTTATAGTTATATTCTCTTTTGCGTATTGCTTGTAATTTTCTGCGGTATCGGGTAGGTATTTAACATACATTTCTATATGTTCGTCGGATATTATAATACTTGTGAAAAGGGCTGAAACATCACGGGAACAATGCCACGGCAGACGGTTAAATTCTATATCATTTTTTGTTATGTACTTTGTCAAATATGCAGTAATCCATTTTATTATTAATCGTTTATTTATTTTATTTCTTTCACTTAATCTCTCCCTATATGCTTTTCGTGTCTCGTTTTGTCGTTGTTTTGGTTGCTGCGGACTATCAACGTCAACTCCATTGTATTTCTCTACAGAACTTTGCCCCCAAGATAAAGAACCTTTCTTAACTTCTGTATTAATGGCATTTGCCATTGCCTTATTAACTTCTTGTATGTTCATTCTGTTGGTTGTCAACATATGAAAGTGTAATGTATTATTGCCTTGTCTTTCTGCGACCCATAAATATGTTTTTAAGTTATAACGTTTCCTGCAGTTTGTTAGCCATTTATTAAATATCACATAAAGGACATTATCAGGTGCATTAACTGGAAAGGATATTGAGTAAAAAGCTATAAATTTTTTAGACTGTTCAAGCCTACACAAAGCGGATATTTTTTTCCGTACTTTTGTTTTATTTAGTGTATATTTTCGCACGTTTTTGCCTGAAACCGTTCTTAGCCCGTCTGAAACGTTTCTGTACTGGATAATATCGTAAGCTTTTTCAATCCCATAAGGTTCAAAATATTTCAATGTTTCAGGGTCATAAGGCAGATTATTAATATCACAAAATTTTAATGCAGAAAGATATTTTTTATAAACATTTCCATCAATTTCCGAAAAAGATTTTTTATGTTTGTTTTTTATTAGTTCGGTCCCAATGTGGCGATATTTAGATGAACCGGTTAATTTACTGACTGATTGGCACGTTTTAATTTCTGTTAGTGAATTGTAAGTTAATGAGTACATAAAGCGTTTATTTAAGTTAATGAGTTTACTTTTTTGCTCACTCACTAATCATAAACGTTTCTATACTAATTACTTACTTTGTTTTTTCCTATAATTACTATTTATGTATATCTAAAACGGTTATAATTAGTAAGTTAACAATTTAACAAAGTACCATATTTAGCGTGTCAAAAACAAAAAAATCAACTGCCATTATGACAGTTATAAATACATTCTATTTTTGCGAAAATGTTATAGATACGAAAACAAAACGAAACTTAAATAACGCCACGGCACTTTAAATGTTTTTCGTCCTTTGTCAATTTCTTTGCATACGTAATAATGTATCCAGCTGTTGGAATATATTCCTACATACCTTATCGAAAGTAGTCTTTTGAAGAAATTTTTTATTAACATTTTCAAAGGAATTATTTGTTTTATGGATTTTCTGCAATTTAGAAAAAGGAATGTTTCCTTTTACTGATGCGAATAAAAAAAACAGCCGTCTGCTTTAACAAACGGCTATTTCTGAAACTTTCCTTATCACTGCGGTATAGTTCACGTTGCATCCCTGCAGAGCGTTTATCTTTAGCAGTATGACAAAATAAGTAAATAGATATCACTTTTCAAACTATCATAGATATTATCTATTTTCTTTTATCAATTATTTGGTTTCTCAATCGTGGGGCACTGTAAGAGACATGTAAAAAGTTATCGTAAATTATTAGCTGGTCGAATGCCCTCGTTTTTAAAAATGCTATTGTTAAATTTGTATTATCGGTTTTAATATCTGCTGCTTTACCTCTTTTGTGGTCGCTGTTAAGCGAACCTTTAACGATCTGATTTAACTTTTCGCATCTATAGCCTGAATTTATAATAATTTCCCCAACTGCATAACGCAACGGTTGTAAAACGTACAAAACCAAATCCTTTAAATTGTGATAGATTTCGTTTGATATAACGTATTGTTCTAATATCCCGTACGCTTTTGCTGTATCGCTACGGATGAACTCCGAAAGCATAAAATGTTCTGAAAGTTGTATATCAAATCTTGTTTTCATAGTCTGTTAGTTTAATTGTGGAACTGTTGTAAATATACTATTTATATACGCTAGTGCCGATTTCATTTGCCTTTCTCCCATGTGTATTCTGATTTGTTCATCTGTCATTCCTTTTGCGATTAGTTTTTTTACATAATTGTGTCTAAATAGGTGATTAGTACATTTTTTTCTACCAACATAAACACTTGGATACATTGTAAGCAGGGAATATATGTAATTTATCCTATCATAGTTTGGTTTTATTAACCAATTCTTTGAATATTTTAAAAAATTGCGAAAAGAGTCGGGAATATCTTCATTTTTAAAAATTCTTATATCATTATACTTTTGTGGTTTTAAAACCAAATGTGTACCGTCTAAATCATCCCACAACTGCGGAGTGGTCGCTTCTTGTACTCTAACTCCACAATGATACATTATTTCAAACATCGGTGTGCTTGCTGGCTCTAATCGCTTGCAACGTTCTATTATGTTGATTAAATTGCTGTCTATGTCCTGTATTGTTAAAATCATGATGAGATAAAAAAAAAAGCCCGGGAAACGATAAACCGGGCTTAAAATTTTGGGAAACTACCTAAACTTCACGTTTTTTCAAAATGGGAGTAGATGAAAGATTTCTCGCAGAACTGTACCAATAACCTGCATACAGGTCGTTAACTTGTATTACAACGTCCGTATCTAAAAAATTTCCATTACGCAACATCGGAATCTGTTCATCAAATAACTCTTCACTAAAAACTTCAAATTTTTTACTAGTTGAATTCCATCTTATAACGCCAAAAACGTCACCCGCTTGCATTTCGTCAATCAGTTGCGGGGATGATACATTAAAATGCGCCATGTCCGTTTCACTAAAAGAAAGATATATGGCATCGCTGTCATACTTTCCGCTACCCATTACCAGCCCAACGATTGGGGTAACTTTACCCGTAATGGCATCAACAACCAATGTCTTTGCTTTGCTAATATTCAACTTAACAAACTGATTGTAAGCACTTCCGTAACCTGCAATAACTGTAAATAAGTGTTTTACCTGATATCCAAATTGGCGCCATGCGGCCACAATTTTAGTCATTTTTTCACGTTGCTCGGTTTGTTTAAGTGTTTGAGGATTTCTCACGTATGCTGGCTTTTCTCTTGCAATTGTACGTCCTTTAATGGTTGAGAAAGTGAGATTTCCTGCGCTGTTTCGGGCTTTGCCCACTGCTAATGAATTAATAATTGCCATAATTAAAAAGGTTTTAAAGGGTTTATAAATATTTTACTAATGATATATCACCGTTGATGCTTAACGCTCTGTAATCCTTTGTAAAGATTAGAAATGTAGTATAAACCTGACTTAATATCCCGTTATGTTTTGCCTACCTGTTACTAGAAAGTTACAAATCTGGAAAACGGAATGTCATCGAAGATGTATCGGAGTTATTTCAACCTTGAAATAACATTCTCCGTTATATCCTCCTCAAACTTCTTTTCGAAATCTTCCAACATCTTCATGACAAGCTTAGTGATGAACGGCACTAAAATAGGGATGATGATGTCAGCCAGATATTTTGCAAATCTTTTCATATTGATAAAATTTATAATCAACGGCAATTTATAAACGAAAAACATAATAAGCAAACTAATAGACGTAAATTAACATTATTTATTCATTATAGATGTAATCTATATATCTGGATGGTTGTTTTTTTAAAAAGTTTGAAAAGTCGATCATATAATAAATCCATAGGTAACCGTCCTAGATTATATTTAATATTTTGTAATTTACTAATATTCAGTTGGTTTATAATTAACTGCCTGATATTGAAATAGTTGATAAGTGCTATACAACATGTAAAAACATTTGTTTAACTATTTAATTATCAGTATTTTATAGAGATTTTAAAATTTAAAAATATGAAACACTTTGTTTGCATCGGTAGGGGCTATATGCTGTCCGTCTGGGATGTCAGGGGCGGAGAAGTTTACGACGTTAAAAATTTAACTGATATCAAAGAGATTGTTTGGGATGTTCCTAAATTCCGATATGAATGTAAAGCGGAAAGCGTCCTCGAAGCTATCGAAATGTTTACCGTTGAAGTGAACCGTAGGCGTAATTTGTAGCCGTCAGGCTACAAATTACGGGATATTAACGGGTACGTCATGGCTGACCGTCAGGGCAGGGGGGAGACATATAAAATACCTGTGTTATACATTATAAAAGACGCACCGTAATTCCAGCAGCGGTCGCGTCTTAACGTTTCTAAGGTCGGCATCCATTGAGCGGGCGGGGGATGGGGGCGAAGCCCCATAAAACGGCAGGCGTTAGCCTGCCTTTGCGTTACGTCAGCCCGAGCCCGATTCAATCCGTGCAAGGGCACCGGCGCTACCGTGGCGAACGTAACATAATGTACCATTATAGGCAGCGACCCGAGTTTTTAAATACAAATAGCTGCGTATAATGGTATTATGTTTAGTGAGCGTACTGGCGAAGTGCAAAATACGTTTCAACATTCCAAGCTGAGCCAGCAGGTTGGGCCGGTGCCCTTGCACCCGATATTGAGAGTAGTTAATTACATGGAGTACGGAGCCCGCACGATGAAAGGGGCAAAAGTAAACGAAGTGAACTATTGCGCCTGTAGTCGTGCGGGCGGGTTTTTGGACTTACCGATAAACACACACTTTTTATATACGGCAACAATGAAATAAATACGGCTTACGGAGTGGGCACGTAGTGTTGCGAATGCAAACACGAAGTGTGAAGCACGCCAACACGAAGTGCCCACGGGGGAAAGTTACTTTTCGTATTTAAACAGTAAGTAGTGTAAGAATTGATTTTCCCAGTTTGTTACTTTATTTTTATACATTCTTTTTATCATTGCTCTAAAATCCAACAGATCATAGCCAGTGTCAATCAAAGCAACCCATGAATTTATCATGTTTAATTTTGTTTTTTTAATTTGTAATAGTCGTGCTCTGCCTTTAAATTCGTTGTTTAAAGTTATGTTATATAGGTCATTGACTTTATATTTATTAGGGTTGTATAATCTTATTGTTGTGAATGCTTTCCCATTTAGTTTATTATTCCAATTGTATGAGAATTTAAGTTCATTAGGTTGATTGTTTTTTTCCATTTTCCGTTGTTTTTTCGTTAATAAATTCGTGTATCATATTGTTAGCCCAGTCAATTACTTTAAATAATATATCTGGGGGACAAAATAAAAAAACATTTATAGTTATATTCTCTTTTGCGTATTGCTTGTAATTTTCTGCGGTATCGGGTAGGTATTTAACATACATTTCTATATGTTCGTCGGATATTATAATACTTGTGAAAAGGGCTGAAACATCACGGGAACAATGCCACGGCAGACGGTTAAATTCTATATCATTTTTTGTTATGTACTTTGTCAAATATGCAGTAATCCATTTTATTATTAATCGTTTATTTATTTTATTTCTTTCACTTAATCTCTCCCTATATGCTTTTCGTGTCTCGTTTTGTCGTTGTTTTGGTTGCTGCGGACTATCAACGTCAACTCCATTGTATTTCTCTACAGAACTTTGCCCCCAAGATAAAGAACCTTTCTTAACTTCTGTATTAATGGCATTTGCCATTGCCTTATTAACTTCTTGTATGTTCATTCTGTTGGTTGTCAACATATGAAAGTGTAATGTATTATTGCCTTGTCTTTCTGCGACCCATAAATATGTTTTTAAGTTATAACGTTTCCTGCAGTTTGTTAGCCATTTATTAAATATCACATAAAGGACATTATCAGGTGCATTAACTGGAAAGGATATTGAGTAAAAAGCTATAAATTTTTTAGACTGTTCAAGCCTACACAAAGCGGATATTTTTTTCCGTACTTTTGTTTTATTTAGTGTATATTTTCGCACGTTTTTGCCTGAAACCGTTCTTAGCCCGTCTGAAACGTTTCTGTACTGGATAATATCGTAAGCTTTTTCAATCCCATAAGGTTCAAAATATTTCAATGTTTCAGGGTCATAAGGCAGATTATTAATATCACAAAATTTTAATGCAGAAAGATATTTTTTATAAACATTTCCATCAATTTCCGAAAAAGATTTTTTATGTTTGTTTTTTATTAGTTCGGTCCCAATGTGGCGATATTTAGATGAACCGGTTAATTTACTGACTGATTGGCACGTTTTAATTTCTGTTAGTGAATTGTAAGTTAATGAGTACATAAAGCGTTTATTTAAGTTAATGAGTTTACTTTTTTGCTCACTCACTAATCATAAACGTTTCTATACTAATTACTTACTTTGTTTTTTCCTATAATTACTATTATGTTTAATCGTCTTATGAAACAATAATCATTTTC
>ENA-UOOM01003786-UOOM01003786.1-fermentation-metagenome-genome-assembly--contig:-NODE-3786-length-10562-cov-10.274293_pt1 | contig 10562 bp, 10 predicted proteins | sample MGYA00245781_ERZ724031 | MGnify/ENA primary metagenome ERZ724031 (study PRJEB28704, sample SAMN03018317) | fermentation metagenome | biome: anthropogenic terrestrial biome; feature: soil... | reverse complement strand
ATGCAAACGGGCAGGAATTTTAAGCTTAAATACAGAGGACAAATTAGAGTCAAATCCCCCCGCATTTGAAAATAATTGTACGATCTGTAAAAGCTGTGGATAGGGCTGGCCATGCGGCTATAATGAGCATTATTCCTCAATCACGTGTATCTCCAGGTAGTCGAAATCAATGGAATCTACAAAATTATCCTGGTAGAACCTGGCTTTGGCATGCTTTTTAAAGTCTGCAATAGTAGAGTCAAGCCAGATAGGTTTGCTCAAGTCAAACTCATAGCAGATAGCATCCAAGGCATTAAAAATTTTATGTGTGCGGGTTTCATCTGTCTCATCACAGATGACCGTATCACGAATTAATTTATTATCCTTAAATTCTTTTCCCCATAGACGGAACATATGATAACCCCTTTCTTTTTAGGATATTTCATAGTATAGCATTGTGAGCACAGGATGTAAATGTTTACGTTTTAATAAAAAACTAGTTTATTTTTGTGTCTGGATGCGTTATAGTAGTATCAAAGCAGATACGTAAGATAATACTTGCAACAGGTACTTACACTGCGATAAATCTATAAAACAGGAGGAATTTAAGATGAAGAAATACGTTTGTGAGCCATGTGGTTACGTGTATGACCCGGAAGTAGGCGATCCGGACAGCGGAATTGCTCCGGGAACAGCATTTGAGGATTTACCGGAAGATTGGATGTGTCCACTCTGTGGAGCATCAAAGGACATGTTTGTGGAAGAAGAATAAATCAAGAGGCATTCAAAGGTGTTCAAAGGGGTCTGACCCTTTTGGGCACCTTTTTCAGAATATTCAGAAAATAGCTCAGCCATGCAAATTTTCAGAACCGCGGAATCGAGATGATGACTGCCACCTGTAATAAATAAAAAGCTGGCAGGACAGACAAGGTTATGATAAAATACGAAGTAGTGACAAGACAAGTGTAAATACGAGGAGGATATGAAAGATGAGAAAGCTACTGGACAGGATTTTCATAGATGGTCTGGGTGGAATGGCACAGGGACTGTTCGCTACCCTGATTATTGGAACAATTATCCAGCAGATGGGTATATTTATCGGCGGGGCCCCGGGGGAAATGATGTACGCGGTCGGCAGGGTAGCGGCCGCCCTCACCGGTGCGGGGATCGGTGTCGGTGTAGCACGTAAGTTAGAGGGAAGCCAGCTTGTAGTTGCGTCGGCAGCCACAGCAGGCATGGTAGGTGCTTTTGCAGGTAAATTGCTGGCGGGGCAGGTAATCCAGGACGGCTCAATGGTATTTACAGGGCCCGGAGAACCGTTGGGGGCATTTGTGGCTGCTTATATAGCGATTGAATTGGGCATTCTCATTTCGGGGAAGACAAAGCTAGATATTATTCTGACCCCCCTGGTATCTATTGGGACAGGTTCTGCCGTAGGTCTGTTTGCAGGCCCTCCTATATCACGGTTCATGAACTGGTTAGGCTCTCTGGTAAACTGGGGCACGGAACAACAGCCTTTTCTCATGGGAATTGTTGTGTCCGTACTGATGGGGATGATTTTAACTTTGCCGATTAGTTCCGCGGCACTTGGAGTCATTTTGAATCTTTCAGGGCTGGCGGCAGGTGCGGCTACCATCGGCTGTTGCTGCAATATGGTTGGCTTTGCTGTGGCAAGCTATCGTGAAAATAAAATGGGAGGTCTTCTGGCACAGGGAATCGGGACCTCTATGCTTCAGGTTCCCAATATTGTAAAAAAACCGATTATTTGGCTTCCTGCTATATTGTCCAGTGCAATTTTGGGCCCGGTGGGCACCATGATGCTGCATATGACCAGCAACGCAACGGGATCCGGAATGGGAACAGCCGGACTGGTGGGGCCAATTATGACCTGGCAGGTAATGACTCAGACAGAACCAACGACAATCGTGCTGATAAAGATTCTGGTTATCCAGATTTTTCTTCCAGCTCTGGTAACACTTGGAATTTCAGAATTTATGAGGAAGAAAAAGTGGATAAAGCCAGGGGATATGAAGCTTGAATTATAGGGTTTCCCATAAGGAGGCAGCTATCTGCCTAGTTCTGAACAGTTATAAAAAAAGAATGAATAAGCTGACATTATGTGCCTTTTATGCTATACTGTAGGAGGTTGGAAAGGGGGATTTTTCCAAATTGAGAGGAGAACTGCAGATGCATGATGCTGTCAGGAATTATGAGGATGTAGATAGCTGGAAGACAGTCATTTTTCTATACAATGCAGCACTAAAAGAAGTAGGGATAAAACTGGAGATTCTGAATGATGAATTCCAGCATGTCCATCAGTACAATCCGATAGAGCATATCAAGACCCGCATTAAGACTCCGGAAAGCATTGTGAAGAAGCTGAAGAGGTATGGATATGAGACATCCATAGAGAATATGGTAAAGTATATCAATGACATCGCAGGAGTAAGATTGATCTGTTCTTTTACATCAGATATTTACCAGCTGGCTGAGATGATAGGAAATCAGAGCGACTTGAAGGTTCTTTCTATCAAAGATTATATCAAGAACCCGAAGGAGAGCGGCTATAAGAGTTACCATATGCTTGTCTCGGTTCCTGTGTTTCTTTCGGACAGTGTTGTGGATACAAAGGTTGAGATTCAAATCCGGACCATTGCCATGGATTTCTGGGCAAGCCTGGAGCATAAGATATATTATAAGTTTGAGGGAAATGCACCCGATTACATCAGTGGGGAACTTAAGGAATGTGCCCAGATGGTTTCTGAGCTGGATGACAAGATGCTGTCACTCAATGAGGCAATACAGGCATGTATTGTAGATGAGGCCGAGCATGCAGATAAAGAACGGCTGGACGAGGTGGCGGAAAATGTAATCGGCGGAAGGCGAATACCCAAAAAGCCGGAAATTACAGAAAAAGAATAAGTAAATAAACACCTTTAAAAGACGAATTTAAGGGTGTTTTTGTTTTTTAGCAGATATCTATTGACAAAACGCCGGTATTGTGATTATATGAACATATGAACAGTTATTCATATATAATTATAAACCGGAGGGATCACAATGGCACAACAAACATTAAATAAAAAAATATTTTCTGAAGAGTATTGCGACAAGGAAATACAACCTCAGGAACATATGTATGAGCCTCGTCCGCATGACCATGAGGAAGACTGCTGCTGTGACTGTTGTCAAGAGGAAGAGGAGTCCATGCATGAATGTGAAGAAGACTGTTGTTGTGACGGCTGCCAAGAGGAGGAGTCCATGCATGAGTACGAAGAACACTCTTGCTGTGGTCATAATGAAGACAAATGCCAGCATAAGGAATCTTTAAAGATTAACTATGAGAATAATAATGCTTTTAAAAATGTCCCTAAGCAGGTATATATAGTTGAGAACATTGATTGTGCGAACTGTGCTGCAAAAATTGAGAGAAAGATTCAGCAATTACCCCAGGTTGATTTTGCAAATCTAACTTTTGCCACAAAGCAGCTTCAGCTGGTGACAAACATTGATGAAGACATTCTTCCAATCATTCAGGAAGTGTGCTCTTCTGTTCAGAGTGAAGTTGTTGTTACTAAAAGAGAGAAGAGGCCTTCTCGCCAGGTAAAAAAACAGATTGATATTTTTAGAGAAAATAAGCGGGATTTTCTGGAAATAGTTATAGGTGCTATTTTTTTCATAGGCGGTTCCATGACTAAATCAGTAAATGGATATCTTTCTCTTGTACTATACTTAATCGGATATATTATACTGGGTGGAAAGGTTCTTCTTACAGCGGCCAAAAATCTGGTCAAAGGGCAGGTATTTGATGAGAATTTCCTCATGAGTATTGCGACTTTGGGGGCACTTGTCATAAGGGAATATCCTGAAGCAGTCGGAGTTATGCTATTTTACCGTGTCGGTGAGCTTTTTGAGGAGATTGCGGTGGCCAGAAGCAGAAGCCAGATTATGGATGCGGTAGATATGCGCCCGGAGGTAGTCAACAAAGTAAACGATGACAAGACAGTGGAAATTCCGGCGGAGGATGCCATGATCGGCGATTTATTGCTGGTAAGACCCGGGGACAGAGTTCCTCTGGATGGTGTGGTCATGGAAGGAGAGAGCAGAATTGATACATCTCCGGTAACAGGAGAACCGATTCCCGTTGCTGTGAAAACAGGAGATTCTGTGACATCCGGCTGTGTTAACACTTCAGGATTACTGAAAATCCGTGTGGAGAAGGTCCTGGAGGATTCTATGGTCACCAGAATTCTGGACTCTGTAGAAAATGCAGCGGCAGGTAAACCGAAAATTGACCGTTTTATCACAAGATTCTCCAGGGTATACACGCCCTTTGTAGTAATTTTGGCGGCAGCAACGGCCATTATTCCATCGCTGATAACAGGAAACTGGAATTACTGGGTATATACGGCACTGACATTTCTCGTTATAAGCTGCCCCTGTGCGCTTGTATTAAGTGTGCCCCTTGCATTCTTTTCAGGAATCGGTGCAGGCTCCAAGCGGGGCATCCTTTTTAAAGGCGGAGTTGCCATTGAAGCGCTGGAGGGTGTAAAAGCTATTGTCATGGATAAGACAGGAACAATTACCCAGGGCAATTTTGCCGTACAGGAGGCTATGCCGGAAGCAGGGATGACAAAAGAACAGCTTTTTGCGCTGGCCGGAAGCTGTGAGATGACATCTACCCATCCTATTGCAAACAGTATTGTGACTGCTGCGAGAGAAGAAAACATTCAGCTGAAACAGCCTGTATCTGTAGAAGAGATTTCGGGCAGGGGGATTAAAGCAGAGCTGGAAGAAGGAACAGCGCTTTGCGGAAACCGTAATTTAATGGAAGCATATCAGGTTGATCTGTCAGGATACGAGGATACCACATATGGCACAGAGGTTCTGCTTGCTTTAAATGGAGTATATGTGGGCAGGCTGGTTATTGCAGATGCTATTAAGAAAGAGGCAAAATCGGCTGTGATGCAGTTGAAACAAATGGGAGTTGTCACAGCAATGCTGACCGGAGATGCCGAAAGAAGTGCCGACAGCGTAGCAAGGGAAACCGGAATTGATGAAGTGCATGCAAAGCTTCTGCCGGATGACAAGGTAGAGGAATTAAAGAAAATCCGTACAAGCCACGGAAGTGTTATGTTTGTGGGGGACGGTATCAACGATGCCCCGGTTCTTGCCGGAGCAGACGTAGGAGCGGCAATGGGCAGCGGAGCGGATGCTGCGATTGAGGCGGCAGATGTTGTATTTATGACCTCCTCGGTGGCGGCGATACCGCAGTCACTTAAGATAGCCCGGACAACTGCAGTGATTTCAAAGCAGAATGTAGTTTTTGCCCTTACCATTAAGATTTTGGTTATGCTCCTTGGACTGGCGGGGTTGGCAAATATGTGGATGGCTGTTTTTGCAGACACCGGAGTTGCCATGTTGTGTATTTTGAATTCTGTGAGGATACTTTACAAGAAGATATAACAGACAAAAAACAGGAATTTTTTTATAATGGGAGTCCGGACAGCCGGGCTCCTTACTCTGCTGCCATTGCTTGACCCGGTGCAATATTTTTCGTATAATAAATTCAAACGGATGTTCATTGGAAGGAGATTCGCTATATGGATAAACTAGAAGTGGAAAACTGCGATGTTGTATGCGTACACGATGATGTCGTGAAGAGGGTTCAGGGGCACATGCCGGTGGAGACAGAACTTCAGGGCCTGGCAGATTTTTTCAAAGTGTTTGGAGACTCTACCAGAATAAAGCTTTTGTATGCTCTCTGGCAGTCGGAGATGTGTGTATGTGATCTGGCTCAGACACTGGGTATGACTCAGTCGGCCATATCCCATCAGCTCAGAGTGTTGAAGCAGATGAAGCTGGTGAAAAATCGGCGTGATGGGAGGACTGTGTTCTATTCTCTTGCTGATAGTCATATAAAAACGATTATGAATCAGGGAATGGAGCACATCAGAGAATAGAGAGGAACAAAGGAGTTAGTGTGAAAAATATATTGATATGTGCTGTTTTGGCAGCCTTGCTGCTGACGGGATGTCAAAATGCAGTAAAAGAAGGAACCGGTCAATTAGAGAAAGGAGAGTACAAAGAAGCAGTCAGTACCTTTAAGAAAGCTGTGAAGGAGGAAAAGGGTGCGGCTGAAGCATATAGAGGGCTGGGGATGGCTTATTATGAGCAGAAAGATTACCAGCCGGCCAGGGATGCTTTTCTTCAGGTAATAGATAACGGTGGAGATGTTACCTATGTACTTTATAATCTGGTGGGAGTCTGTTCTATGCACCTGGAGGATTATCAGGGTGCCCTGGATGCCTTTTCCAAGGGAGTTGATTTGGCGGAGAAAAGCGGGGACGCAGACACAAAAGAGCAGGATTATACTGACATTGTCCGGGAAATGAAGTTCAACGAAATCGTGTGCCATGAAAAGCTTCTGGACTGGGAAAGCGCCAGGAAGAAAGCAACTGAGTATGTCAGGGACTATCCGGATGACAAAGAGGCACAAAAAGAGGCAGCATTTCTGAATACCAGATAAATTGTAAAATGAAAGGTAAAAGGGTTTGACCCCTTTTAATGGTATTGTATGGCGGCAGTTGAGATTGCGAAAGACAAGGAGCGGGTACTTCTTGTGGGTATCCAATTGATTGAAAATGAGAAAACTGAGGAGTCTCTGGATGAGTTAGCAGAGCTTGTAAAAACTGCCAAAGCGGAAGTGACAGGACGTGTGATACAGAACAGGGAGGCTATCCATCCCACAACATATGTGGGGAAGGGAAAGCTGCTGGAAATTAAGGACATGCTGTGGGAGACTGAGGCTACAGGGATTGTCTGTGACGACGAACTTTCCTCGGTTCAGCTTCATAATCTGGAAAAGGAGCTGGAATGCAAGGTGGTGGACCGCACACTTTTAATATTGGATATTTTTGCAGCGCGGGCCACCAGCAGTGAAGGGAAGATACAGGTGGAGCTGGCACAGTTGAAGTACCGGGCCGCCCGGCTGGTGGGGCTGAGGGATTCACTGTCACGTCTTGGCGGAGGAATCGGTACAAGAGGGCCGGGGGAGAAAAAACTGGAGATGGACAGGCGGCTGATCAGAGAGCGCATCAGCAAATTGAAATCAGAACTCAGAGAAGTAGAGCAGCACAGGGAGCTTATCCGCACGTCCCGGGCAGCCTCTCATTTAAAGGTGGCAGCACTGGTGGGATATACTTCTGCAGGGAAGAGCAGTATTGAAAATACATTGACTGGGGCCGGGATTTTAGAGGATGCCATGTTGTTCTCCACGCTGGATACAACCACCCGGGTGCTGGAGCTGGAAGGGAAGCAGGAGATTCTATTGACGGATACGGTAGGATTTATCAGGAAGCTTCCCCATCACCTGATAGAGGCGTTCAAAAGCACTCTTGAGGAAGCAAAGTATGCAGATATTATTATTCATGTCGTAGATGCATCAAATCCACAGATGGACACACAGATGTATGTGGTCTATGAGACATTGCGTCAGCTGGGGGTGGAAGGAAAACCTATTATTACTCTTTTTAATAAGCAGGATAAACTGGAGGCAGCCGGCAGGTTCCGGGATTTCCAGGCGGATTATTCTATCCTGACATCGGCAAAAACAGGGCAGGGACTGGAAGAACTCAAAACGACTCTTTTGGAAATTGTACGCAGAGACCAGATTTATATAGAGCGGCTTTATCCTTTCAGTGATGCAGGGAAGATTCAGCTTATCCGCAGATGCGGACAGCTTTTAGAGGAAGAATACACGGCAGAAGGTATTTCTGTAAAAGCGTATGTCACACAAAAAATATATAGTAAAATATGATAACTATTCAGAACCAGGCTCGAAAACCTGCAGTTTTCTCGCTGTTTGGCTCTCGCCAAATAGATATATGAAAGGCACGAAATGGAAAAGACAAACAACACACTGGCTACAGAGCCGATAGGAAAATTAATCAGAAAATTTGCGGTACCGGCAGTAGTCAGTATGCTGGTAAGCTCCATGTATAATATTGTAGATCAGATCTTTATCGGACAAGGTGTCGGAATGCTGGGAAATGCGGCAACTAATGTTGCATTTCCCGTTACAATTATAGCTACGGCTGTCTCGCTTCTATTGGGAATCGGAAGCGCTGCAAATTATAATCTTGAGGCAGGGGCCGGAAAAGATGAGCAAGCTTCTGAAATAGCCGGGACAGGTCTCACATCTCTTGTGGTAAGCGGTCTGGTAATTGCAGTTATTATATTGGTGTTTCTGAATCCTCTTCTCCATGCCTTTGGCGCTACAAAAGATATTCTTCCGTATGCCAGAGATTATACAAGCATTACGGCTTTGGGAATTCCTTTTTTTGTACTCACGACAGGAGGAAATCATTTAATCAGGGCTGATGGAAGCCCGATATATTCTATGGTATGTATGATGACGGGGGCAGTGCTCAATACTATACTGGATCCCCTTTTTATTTTTGGGTTCCACTGGGGAATTAAAGGCGGGGCAATCGCCACAGTCATCGGACAAGTGGTATCAGGATTCCTTGTTATACTGTATTTTGCAAAATTTAGGAAAATGGAGCTAAAGACGGCATCGTTTCGGCCAAAGGCTTTACACCTGAAGAGGATCGTTTCACTTGGCATGGCATCTTGCATCAATCAGATAGCTATGGCAGCAGTCCAGATAGCAATGAACAATACTTTGCGTCATTATGGTGCTTTGTCTGCTTACGGAAGTGACATCCCTCTGGCATGTGCGGGGGTTATTTCTAAAGTGAACAGTGTATTCATGGCTATTTGTATTGGAATTTCTCAGGGAAGTCAGCCAATATGGGGATTCAACTACGGAGCAGAGGAGTATGGACGTGTCAGAGAGACCTACAAGAAGTCAGCAGTCACCTGCACCGTAATCGCCACAGTATTTTTTTTGGCTTTCCAGATATTCCCGCGTCAGATTGTGAGCATTTTTGGAACAGGAAGTGAAGAATACTTTCACTTTGCAGAAAGATACTTTAGAATCTTTATGTTTATGACTTTTACAAACGGAATACAGCCAATGTCTTCCGGATTCTTCACATCTATCGGCAAGGCAAGGCTGGGTATTGTAATGTCGCTGACGAGACAGGTGATGTTTCTGCTTCCGCTGATATTTATTTTCCCGATATTCATGGGAATTGACGGTGTCATGTATGCAGGCCCCATAGCGGATGCTGCTGCAGCATTTCTTGCCATTTTCTTTGCTCACAGAGAAACGAGAAAGATGAAAATCCTACAGGAAGCCGCCGTCTAATCCGATGATTTGCCCTGTCAGGTAGGGATGTCTCTCTGCAAGTCCAAGAGCCAGATCGGCCACCTCTTTTGGAGAGCCGAACCGTCCGGCAGGGACCTCATCTGTCAGTGATTGTCGCTCTTCTTCTGTCAGCTGAGCATTCATATCAGTATCGATGACACCGCAGGCGATGGCATTCACCTGAATGTTGCTGGGGGCCAGTTCTTTTGCCAGTGCCTTTGTAAGGCCGTTGACTCCCGCTTTTGTTGCAGAATAGGCTGCCTCGCAGGAAGCGCCGGAGGTTCCCCACATAGAGGAAATGTTGATGATTTTCCCTGATTTTTGAGATACCATATGGGGGATGGCTGCCCGGGAACAGTAGAAGACTGAGGAAAGGTTCGTTCGAAGTATATTCTCCCAGTCGGAATCTGCCATGTCTGTGAGCAGCCCGATATAAGATATTCCGGCGTTGTTTATCAGGACATCAAGACCTCTGGCAGATTGCTCAATCTGATGGAAAATTCGCTTCACATCTGCAGAACCGCTCACATCCCCGGGAAGAATCCGGCAGCTTCCTCCTGCTGACAGAATCTGTCTTTGAACCTCTTTCAGTTCGCTTACAGAATTCCGACAATTTATGAAGACTTGATAATCCGCCCGGGCAAAGGCAAAAGCACAGGCCTTTCCGATACCTCTGGATGCCCCGGTGACCAGCACACATTTCTCATGCATATACAAAAAACCCTCTTTCTCATGTTTTATGGATCCTATTATACCATAAACACTAAGCTCGTGAACTACCTCGCTAAGTGATTAGGTGTATGTCTTTCTAGGCTCGGGAAAACCTTGCCAAGTAAGAGCATTATACCATAAGCTCCAAGTTGGTGAAAGGCAATGTTTTTGGTTGTGATTCCGAAGTGTGTATGATATGATTTCTTTAAAAGAGGTCGCACAAAAGCATATGGAGGAACCGGGAAGATGATTGATGAAGCGTTGGAGTTTGCATCAAAGGCACATGAAGGACAGTTCAGGAAAGGAACAAAGAGACCATATATTGTTCATCCTGTGGAGGTCGCAGATATAGTGGCGGCGATGACCAAAGACGAAGAGGTTATATCCGCAGCTGTTCTTCATGATACAATAGAAGATTGTCCGGATGTAACGGAGGAAATACTGGAAAAAACATTCGGAAAGTATGTGGCCTCTCTGGTTGTACAGGAAAGTGAGGATAAATCCAAAACATGGGAAGAAAGAAAGGGAGCTACGATCCGGCGCTTAAAGTCGGCTCCAAAAGAAGTACAGATGATTGCCCTGGCGGACAAGCTGTCGA
>ENA-UOOM01003783-UOOM01003783.1-fermentation-metagenome-genome-assembly--contig:-NODE-3783-length-10568-cov-20.668506_pt1 | contig 10568 bp, 9 predicted proteins | sample MGYA00245781_ERZ724031 | MGnify/ENA primary metagenome ERZ724031 (study PRJEB28704, sample SAMN03018317) | fermentation metagenome | biome: anthropogenic terrestrial biome; feature: soil; material... | reverse complement strand
ACATCGCGTGTAACGGATGAAGTATGATGTTTTCTCCAATTATCTTCATAACCTTTTCTATCGGTATAGATTATCTTTTTCCCACGCAACGACAGGTTTTCCATATGCGAAGGAGAAAAAATTACAGGTCGATCTCCATCCATATCCACCGTGTAGAGCTGTGAAAACATGGTTGAAGGAAATTGCTGATTTTCAGATGAAGGCATTATATAAGAACTGAAAATCAGCGTACTATTGTCGGAAAATGCTTCGGGATATTCGTTTGCTGAATGTGATGTAAGTCTTTTGGCAGGTCCTCCTTTACTCGAAATCACAAAAACATCGAACCCTCCTTCACGATTAGAGGCAAAGGCGATTTTCTCACCATCGGGAGACCAAACCGGACGCGTGTCATACGACGTGTGAGAAGTGAGTTGTGTTGCCTTACCTCCCGAAACAGGAACTGTGAAAATATTACCTTTGTAGGTAAACGCCACTACTGAACCATCGGGTGAAATTACACTGTTTCGTAACCAAAGCGAAGATTCCTGGGCGATTGCAATAAAAGCAAACAGGACGAAAATCGTTGAAAAGAGAACTTTTTTCATTCGGAAATAATTTTTAACAAATTATAAAGCTACAAATATATCATTTCTAATGTAATTATTGGGAAGCCACATCATTATTTTTATTTATATGCGATAAATCTCGCATCAAAATCACTATATTTGCGCATGTAGTTGTGGAAAGCGAGGTATTCATGGCATACGATATTAAAAAATATTATCATAAGAAAGACATTCCGGTACTCCTTGACGATGTGAAGTTCTTTCACTATACATCGTCTTTCGATTGGAACAAAAATATTTCTTACTACAAGCCTCTGATGCTCGTTGTTTTTCAAGGTGAAAAACCTGTTGCATCAATATTTGCGCTTATCATGCGCATCAATCGATTCGTGTACGGTAGTGCTTTCAAGAGATGTTACGTTTCACAACAACCTGCTTTTTTTGACGAAAACATTAATAAAATAGAGGTTTTCGATCTGTTAATTTCATCGTTGGTAAAAGAAGTTGAGAATAAGGTGTTCTTTATTGAATACCGGAACTTGAACGATGCCGTTTTCGGATACAAAGGGTTTCGGGAAAATGGTTTCTATTCCGCTAAATGGATTAACGTTAGGAACTCTTTACAGCGAAAACGCAAGATTTGGGATCAGCTGTCTTCAACCCGAAAAAATCAGGTCAACAAAGCCAAACGAAAAGGTGTTACCATAGAAGAACTCACATCACAGGAAAAGTTACCTGAAATTTACAAACTCATAACTAAATCCAAGAATTGGAAAATATCTAACAAATTTCCACCTTATCTGTACTTCGAGAATTTTTTTCACTACTACATTAACGAAGGAAAAGGGAAAATACTGGTTAGCCGCTTTAATGAGAAGATCATCGGCGGCATCATCCTCGGATTTGAGCAAAAAACAGTTTACGTGCTCTATTTCTGGGGGAAAGAAAAAAGTCACAAAGCGTATAGTCCTACTGTTTTCACTATTTACTCAGCTATGGAAATGGCTGAAAAAGAAGGATATGAATTTTTCGATTTCATGGACTCGGGATACTTGAATATTAATGCGGGGAAACCACGTTTCTTACTTCAATTCGGCGGAAAACCGAAGGCAACACGACGTTGGTATCGTTTTAACTGGCGATTACTCAATTTTTTTGCAAAAAAAATATATGACTAACCTCACGAAAAACTTATAATGTAAAATTGTGTGAACAATACCACTATGCATTCGTTTGCAAAGGCCATTCAAGTTTAAATAAAGTTAAGGAAATCCACTTTTCCGTTGTTTAGTTTGGTTATAAATAAAAAGTACTCTATATTTGCATCGTGTTTTTCATGGTATTAGATTTAAGGTTAACAATGGAGATTGGTTGTCGTGAGACAACCATTTTCTTTTTATAATTATCAATGCTTGAACTCGCGTATTTCCCCAAACCATTTTATCGATAAGAGAGATCTCTCCTGCCTCTTTATCCAAGCTATATGTGTAATTAAGGACAGAGCGTGACATCCCCTCCAATGAATAGTGTATTTGATGTATATCATTTGTTTCGGCAAATAGTAGTTCACAATTCTGTTGATATGATTTTTAAAACCATATTGTATTTTCTACAGAAACACAAGATGTAACTCACTATAATTTTTGTCTCTAACAATATCTCTAAGTAAACCATAAATTCACATTACAAAACACCACTTGTACAGCTTCACAAAAAGTTACCCGATAGAAGGTTATAACTTTCACATTTCAGTGGTCAATTTATAGTAAATAGAATTAAGATAATTAAGCCCCTCCTGAATATTCCAATATTGCCTGAGTTAAGATATTTCTCTTTAAATAGGGAAAACGGACATCCATTCTCAAATATTCCCTTGAAAAACACCATCTGATTTTGTTATTAAAGTATAACAAAGACCATTTTTCTTTCAACTATCCAATATTTACCTTAATCTTTATCTCCTGAAATAAGGACTTGTAATGGAGATTGGTACAGGCTCCTAGCGTTCTTCCATGTCATAGTTTCCCTCACTTTATTTGATGGGAATAGTGTTAATAAACTGGAAACTCGGGTTAAATAAATCAAATACACTTGTTTTTTTTAATTTCAGTTGTACTTTTGTAAGTGAATATTCACTAACATATCGATGTAAATTATTCTATCAGTATTTTTATTTATACATCTTATGTTTAGGTTTCGATGAGCAATAAAAAATAATCGGCGTATGACAGAAAGGAAAGCATTTTTTATCTCAGAGGAGAAACTAACCACTCTTGATAATGAAAAAAAAATGTTGGTGATCTTCGACATGAGTCATGATATGGTTGTTGGTGTAGAAACTATTAACATAGATGACAAATTTGTTTCTGTTGAAGAGTTATTGCTGTTTCTGCAAAAAAAATATATCCATGTAATATATGTTTCGGAAATAGACAATGAGATGGAGAATATGCTCTCGAACTCTGGAGTAGCTGTGAAGACAGCCGCAACATTAAAAGACGACAAACTATTTAATTCATTGTATCTCTCTCCTCCGATTTTCTGAGAACAACGGGATACTGTAACCAAGTAGCGCTTTTAAACACATGTATAATATATGGACAGTGTATAAATCAATTTATTCAATTATTCAATTATTCACAAAAAAACAAAAACTCAATGAATACTAAGATTCAACAAGGAATGCTTCTGTTAAGTATTATTTTATTTACCACAAAACTGTCTGCACAGACCGACGAGTGGAAAACTATACTTAGCAAAGATGGCAAAACAACAGTAAAATATAATTTTTCATCGCGTATGGATGATGACGGCGATAAAGTTCCTGTTGTGGAAACAATTACCACAACAACAGATAATATTGATATTGATTACTGCATTTCATTAATGAAAGATATATCAAAGCATAAAGAATTTCGTGGAGACAAGTCAAGTAAACTTATCAAGACAGTTTCGGAAAACAAGTGGATTATCTATTACTATAGTGATAAAACATTGATTACGCCCGCTGTGGATGGCTCCTATCTGATGGTTTTTGAAGAAGACCTGTTGAATAAAACTGCTGTTTTTACGATTACCGCTGATCCAACATTAGTTGAAAAAACAAATGCATCCCGCTTGACATATGTAAAAGAGACTTACAAATTTAAAGAGATCGATGAAAATAAGCTGGAAATAACAATACAGACCATGGCTTCACCTGGATTTAAAGTGCCGGCTGTTGCAATGAAACGTGCATTTCCCAAAAAATCTTTTGATAATATGGAAAAATTTCTCAAGGCAGCAAAAATAGAAAAGCCTTGAATGTGAAGCTTCTGTCAATATAGGATTAAATTATTACTAATAAGACAATGATAGTACAAATGGACATCAAACCAAGGCAACTGGAAATTATTGAAGCAGCCGGTAAACTGCTTTCAACTTCCGGCATAAGCGGTCTGACAATTAGAAATCTTGCCTTTGAAATGAATTTCTCAGAGAGTGCTATTTATAGACATTTTTCAAGCAAAGAGGAAATTATCATCACTTTGTTGAGATATCTAAGTAAAAGTATAGACAAAATTTTGAAAGAGTCTTTCAAATCAGATGATTTTGAAAAAGATTTTACTGCTCTTTTCAGAAAACTCTCGATCTTTTTTAAAAAAAATCCATTCTATGTCGTTACTGTTTTTTCTGAAAGACGCATAAATGAGAATGACCGGATAGGAGAAAAAATTATTCAATTAATGAATAATTTGACAAAATACATACAAGCAGTTATAAAGGAAGGTCAAAAGAGGGATGTGATAACCAATTCGCATACACCGGAACAAATCGCACAGATTATCATTCCCGCTTATCAGCATCAAATGTTCAAATGGAAAATAAACAATTTTGAATCGGATATAGTACGGAGCAGTGACTCTCTGTCTAACTCTCTTTTAGAACTTCTGAAGAAGTACCCAAACTAAAAATGTAACACTCAGTGTTCATCCGTTGTATGAAACAATTTTAATATTATAAAATTTGAGATCAGGTTATCTTTCATCATCATCTTTGATATTTAAAGCTTGATGTGGTACCGTTACGAGCTTATGCAAGTATTCTAAACATCACGACCAACCGTGAAACAAGAAGTTCAGTTATGAAGAATAAATATATTTATCTAATCTGGTTTATAGCTTTGCTGCCCACTATGATTTTACGTGACTACACACCCAAAAACGAGTTGCGTTACCTCAGTATAGTGGACGAAGCACTTCGCAACGGGAACATTTTCACTTTTACTAATCAAGGTGAAATCTACGCAGACAAACCACCTTTGCATTTTTGGATGATGATGGTCGGAAAGTTGATATTGGGAGAACACCGGATGTGGTATTATTCCCTGTTATCATTTATTCCGGCACTCATCATTTTGATAGTTATGTCTAAATGGACTCGTCGAGAAATTGGGGCAAATAAAACAACGCCACAATTGATATTGATTACAACCGGACTGTTTACCGGTGCCACACTTATTGTCCGTATGGATATGCTGATGAACATGTTTATAGTCTTATCACTCTATACTTTTTATCAAATGTACAAAGGAGAGAATTCTAAACTTAACAGTTTTCTTTTCCCCGTATTTGTTTTTCTGGCACTCTTTTCAAAAGGGGCACTGGGTTTTTTGATTCCTTTCGTTTCAACCTCCTTGTTTTTACTTTATAAAAAGAGATTGTCCCGTTTTAAAATGTACTGGGGTTGGAAGAGTCTCCTGATTATTTTGACAGCATGTATTATATGGTTTTCGGGTGTCTATTTTGAAGGTGGAAGCGAGTATCTCAAAAATCTACTCGTACATCAAACTGTGGAACGAGGTATAGACTCATTTCATCACAAAGAACCCTTGTATTATTACACTATCTCAGTTTGGTATTCATTAGCGCCATGGTCGCTGCTAGCTATCGGGTTTATTATTGTGGGCTTATATAAAAAGCTAATAAACACAGTGTTGGAACAATATTTCGCAATTATCATTATATCAACTTTTATTCTGCTCTCATTAATCAGTTCAAAAATAGAAATATATTCATTGCCGATGATACCTTTTTTCATTTATGTCTCAGTTATGCTTTTTAAAAAATTTGATATGCAAAACCGATGGGTTAAACTATCAATAGTTTTCCCTGCTATTATACTGATTCTGGCATTTCCAACAATTGTCTACCTCAGCAGCATCGAAGAAATACAATATTTGACGAATCCATTTATTTATGCAGGAGCAGGAGTATTTACCATTACCGGATTGCTCGTCATTTATATTTTATATAAAAGAAGAAGGACTTACCGTGCAATCACCAGTCTTGCGTTGGGTTTTCTATTGGCCATCTTCACTGTTGGCTGGTCAATGCCACAACTAAACAATCAAATTGGGTGGAAAAATTTGTGCGAAAAGGCTATGGGACTATCAGAGGAACAGCATATTGCTAACTTTTGGGTATATGATATATCACGTGCTGAAAATATGGATGTTTACTTTAAAAAAGACATCATTAAAGTACATAGAGAAGAAATAGTAAATCAACCTCTCGAGAACCGGATACTTCTGCTGAAATCCAAAGTTATAAAAACAGATCCCGAGATATATGCCATTATACATGGTCATGAGCAATATCAAATTGGGAGATATACGATTGTGCTTTCTAATGGCAAGGATTATGTAAAGCCTGATTTAGATATTCCTCTGCACAAGAAAATGTAGTTATTATTTATTCGATTTTAAGTATCGATTTAGCGGAATAAATATTTAAATATCAATCAAATTTAAATTGGGGAAATAAGAGAACAATGAACATAATAACAACAGAACAAAAGATTATCATGGCAGCCAACAAACTTTTTATTCGGAAGGGATATACTGCTACAGGAACTAGGGACATTGCTGACGAAGCAAATATCAACTTAGCGCTTATAAACTACTACTTTGACAGCAAAGAGAATCTTTTCAAAGAAGTGGTTCAAAAGGAACTTAAAACATTACTTAATACAGTAAAATCGATTTTGTCTGATGAGAATATCACTTCTGAAGACAAAATCATATCTATCACGGAAAACTATACCAACCTGCTACTCGAAAAGGAACATCTTCTCATTGTCATACTCAATGAGCTGTCTGTCAACAAGAAATTATTCGCAAATATTACACAAAGTACCTATCGGATTAGAAAACCGATGATTAAAAAACAATTTGAGGATAATAACTCCGGCATCTCTGATACAGACCTGGTCATCAATATGATGAGCCTTATTGTGTTCCCGTTCATCGCCAAGTCTCTGATTATCTCTTCGGGATTAATAAATGAGAATGAGTTTGAAGAATACGTTATCAGACGGAAAGAAAAAATATTAAAATGGATTATTTCAATAACCAAATAAATAGATAAAAGTATGAAATTAAAAACATCCATCTTATTTATTGGACTGATCTGGCTAAATAGTACACTTGTATTGTCGCAGATCATTACACTGGATGAGATACAAAAAAAGACTGAAGCAAATTACCCGGCTATAGCTCAGTATGACATTATTGAGAAAACAAAGAACTTCAACTTGGCCAATGCTAACAAAGCTTATTTACCACAAGGAACATTAAGTGCACAGGCAACCTGGCAGTCCGATGTTACCAGTATCGATATTGATATGCCCGAAAGTATGCTGCCGCTTGAAATTCCCATGCCTGACAAGGACCAATATCGGATAGTGGCTGAACTGAACCAACTAATTTGGGACGGAGGAAACGTTTCCGCCCAAAAAAAGAGTTTGGAAGCTAATGCGGAATTGGAGAGGAGACAATTGGAAACAGATGTCTACACTTTGAGAGAGAGGGTAAATAATCTTTATTTCGGTATACTGCTGATGAAAGGGAATCTCCAGCAACATGAAATACTGGAGAACGAATTGCAACGCAACTACAATAACGTACAGACTTACGTACAAAACGGAGTAGCTAACGAAGCCGATTTGAGCGCAGTAAAGGTGGAACAGTTGAAAGCCGGACAAAAGCGAATTCAGTTGGAATCTACGTTAGATGCTTATATCCAGATGCTATCGGTACTTGCAGGAGAATCCCTCAATAAGAATATGACTTTTGCGAAGCCAAATCCGGATGCTGAACTGATATCTCCTGTTATTAACCGACCGGAACTAAAAATGTTCAACGCACAAGAGACAGCTATTGAATCACAAAAATCGATTTTGAAGGCCAAAAACTTACCAAAACTAGGTGCATTTGCACAAGGAGGTTACGGAAAACCCGGGTTGAATATGTTCGATACCAAATTCTCACCTTACTTTTTAGGGGGAATTCGTCTCACCTGGGACTTTAGCAATTTATACACATTCAATAACGATAAAAAGAAGATCGATTTGCAGAAACAAGCGGTGAATACACAAAGAGAAACATTCTTGTATAATTTGAATGTACAAATACCGCAACAACAGATGGAGATTGAAAAATATAAAAAAACCATGTTGGATGATAGCGAAATCATACGCCATCAGACAATGATTCGTAAAGCAGCTGAAATTAAAGTGGAAAATGGCACTATGACAGTCTCAGACCTAATGAAGGAAATTAATGCCGAAGAAGCAGCTAAACAAGCTAAAACATTGCATGAAATTCAACACCTCATGTCCATCTACTCATTGAAACATACTACGAATCAATAAAACATGTAGAAGAATAAAAATATCAGAGCTGACAACAAAAAAAATAAATATAAATAACATCAAATTATGAAATCATTTAGATTACTAACAACATTATCAGTCATACTTCTAATGTATTCATGCAGTAATGGCAGTGATGAATATGACGCTACCGGGTCGTTTGAGGCAACGGAAATTATCGTGTCATCCCAGGCAAATGGACGCATTTTATTATTAGAACTGAGTGAGGGAGATCAATTGGAAAAGGGACAAGAAGTGGGAGTTATTGACAGTACACAACTCTATTTACAAAAGATGACCTTACTCTCCAACGCAAAAGGTGTACGTGCCCAACAACCTGATATTAAAACACAGACAGCGGCTTTACAAGATCAAATTAAGACATTGGAACGGGAAAAAGAAAGAATAGGAAGATTGGTTAGTGCAAATGCCGCCAATCAAAAACAATTGGATGACATTGAATCTCAACTGGAGGTTACGAGAAGTCAATTATCGGCACAGACATCAACATTGCAAAAAAGCAGTGCAAATATATCTGCTCAAAGTTCTACTCTTGACATCCAGATTGCACAACTGGAAGATCAGCTTGAGAAAACCAAGATAACAAGTCCAATTTCCGGTACCGTTCTCAATAGGTACGCAGAAGCCGGTGAGTTAGCCACCATGGGTACTCCTCTTTTTAAAGTTGCCGACATCGGTATAATGTTTCTGAGAGCTTACGTTACAAATGACCAACTGGCACAAATCAAACTGAATGACGAGGTTACTGTCCGGGTAGATGATGGGCAGGGTGGAATGAAATTATACAAAGGACAGATTAATTGGATATCCGATAAATCTGAGTTTACTCCTAAAACCATTCAAACCAAAAACGAACGGGCAAATCTGGTATATGCCCTGAAAATAGCTGTTCCGAATGATGGTTTTCTGAAGATTGGCATGTATGGCGAGGTTAAGTTTTAATCTTTTGGAAATCCAAAATGTGAAGCACTATAACTAACTAAGAAGTTGAAATGAATAACATAAAGAATTTGCGACAAGATGATTGAAGTAACGGATTTACATAAAAGTTATGGCAGACAGGGTAAGATAAATGCCCTGAACGGCATATCTTTCTCTGTGGATGATGGAGAGATATTTGGTGTAATTGGTCCGGATGGTGCCGGAAAGTCGTCGCTTTTCCGGATCCTGGCGTCACTTATCTTGCCCGACAGTGGCTCGGCAATAATGAATGGGCATAATGTGGTAGAAGATTATCGAAAGATAAGACAAATAATCGGTTACATGCCGGGTAGATTCTCGCTCTACCAAGATCTGAGCGTTGAAGAAAATCTCACGTTTTTCGCTACTCTTTTCAATACCACTATCGAAGAAAACTATCACCTGATAAAAGATATTTACCAGCAGATAGAACCATTTAAAAACCGGCGTGCCGGTGCGCTCTCGGGCGGAATGAAACAAAAATTAGCTCTTAGTTGTGCACTGATCCATAAACCGGAAATTTTGATTTTGGACGAACCTACCACAGGAGTAGACCCTGTTTCAAGAAAAGAATTCTGGGATATGCTCAGACGATTAAAGGATCAGGGAATTACGATTCTTGTATCTACAGCATATATGGATGAAGCGAGCCGATGTGACAGAATTGCATTAATTCGTGAAGGAGAGTTTATAGCGAGCAACACCCCTCAGGGAATTATAGATGATTACGCAGAAATATTGTGGGCGGTAGAAGGAAGTAGAATGTCGGCACTGCTCAGTGAGCTGCGAACTCATGAAAAGATAAAAAGCAGCTTCGCTTTTGGAGATAAAATTCATATTACCGTAGAAGAAGGATTTCAGACAGAGGAGTTAAAACAATATCTGACGAATGAAAATTTCAACGATGTACGTATCGCTCCTATAGAGCCAACTGTAGAAGATTGTTTTATGGCATTGACAAGTTAAAAATATGGGCAAAAAAGTTATAGAGGTATCAAATTTGACTAAAAAATTCGGCAATTTCACTGCTGTGGATCATATCTCTTTTGATGTGACGGAAGGCGAAATTTTTGGTTTTCTGGGCGCCAACGGTGCAGGGAAAACCACAGCCATGCAGATGCTTTGTGGCATCAGTATGCCAACGGCAGGAGAAGGAACCGTGGCAGGTTATGACATCATTAAAGAGAATGAATCAATTAAACGAAACATAGGATATATGAGCCAGAAGTTTTCACTGTATGAAGATATGAAGGTCTGGGAAAATATCCGCTTGTTTGGCGGTATCTACGGGCTTTCCGAGAAAGTTATTGCAGAAAAGACGAACGCACTGTTGAAGCAACTGGATTT
>ENA-UOOM01003781-UOOM01003781.1-fermentation-metagenome-genome-assembly--contig:-NODE-3781-length-10571-cov-3.320084_pt1 | contig 10571 bp, 16 predicted proteins | sample MGYA00245781_ERZ724031 | MGnify/ENA primary metagenome ERZ724031 (study PRJEB28704, sample SAMN03018317) | fermentation metagenome | biome: anthropogenic terrestrial biome; feature: soil; material... | reverse complement strand
GGTAAATATGTTAATTCCTGCCATCTTCTTCACCTCTTTTTGTGGTGATTTCTAAAATTCTTTCACTTTCCTTTAATATATCTTCTGTGCTCACTGACCTGTCTATATTGCCAGTAAGTAGAGCTTTGTAGTTTTCAAATCCAATAAAGTTATCTTCTGTCATTTTTTGATAGTCAACTAACCATCTGTCCCATATCCTATCATATGCATCAACTTCATAAGCTTTTTCTATAATTTCCATTCCTAATTTAAAATCCAAATCAAGAATTGATAAATCATATTTTCTTAACAGCAACTCATAACAACTTATGTAGTCGATCGAGTTGCTCGCACGAAAAAAGCTTTTAAATCGTTTTTCTCTCCAATCTGTGATACTACGTTTATAAATTCCTCAAATGGTTTATCTCCCAGATTATCAACTTCTGCTATATCTTCTATAAGTGCGTATATTTCTTTTTCAGCATCAGCACTTGATTCGAGGATAGTTAACATCATTTCTATGCCTATGGATTCAACTTTCTGTGTTAAATCTATGTTTTTTATGCTATCTTTTAAGTTTGTTTTCTTTATAATTCTCGCTAAAGCAAATACGTCTTTGGTCTTAATTTCTCTCATATCTACCTCCTAAAACAGATAAAAAGAGGAGTAATTAACTCCTCTAAGCAACTACAAATGTAACTTTCCACGGTTCTATCTCAGTTGCATTAGCATCATCATAACAAGCCTCGTACGTCAATGCAGCTATTACTTCATTTTTATCAACCATGGACCAGTCCAAGTTATCTTTATTTATTGCATTGTCTAATTCAATAGTTACCGCTTTTCCATCTTTTGTCTTGCCTGCCCATTTAACAGGTGTATAATCTGCATCCTCAATTTCTGCCTTCGCCTCAAACACTCCTGTAGCATACTTTGTTGCTGGGTACATCTTTGGTAGATTATCTGCTACTATTTCAAGTAAATTCATTTTTAGCTTAGCTCTTGACTCATCAAGAACAACTCTACCTTTTACTGATCCTTTATCACCATCAGCAGCAATATCTCTGTATACACGTTCAACTGTAAACTGTCCGCCACCTCTTGTAACAGCTATTGGTGTAGCTCCGATATAAAAAGTGCCATGACCTAATATTATTTTATCCGCCATATTTTAACTCCTTTCATAATTCTGTATTTCAAATCGTAATTGCCTACGTTTTAATAATTTATTTTCATCAGATAAATTGTATCTCGTACTCAGGAAAAAAGTCGGCAATACTGTTGCTGTTGGATAATTTAATCTGTTTAGTTTTTTTTCTATATCATCAGCCAAATTTTCAATAATCATTGTATCATCACTTTTATCCCATACATCTACTACTAAAAACACATCCTCACGAGGATAGTTATTCAAATCTACTGTATTAAAGTCAAAAACAATATAAGGAAATGGTGATTTGTTAGTTGCTTCTACATAATACACATTATTGTTAACTTCCTTTAAAAGCATTTCTACTATCTTTCTAAGTTCTACAGTTTTACTCACCATCAGCACCTCCTTCATATTCCTTTTCATCAATCATAGATAATGCTTTTGCTTCATCCTCTAAAGCTGAAAGATATTTGCTTTCAATTTCTATAATTTTTGATATATTCTCATATGCAGTTTTTTCAAGAAGACCTTTTTTTGGCTGTTTGCTTGTTCCTAATTCCTGAAAACCTCCATAGAATGCATTAGGTTTAATTCCTACAAGTAGATCATTTTCTTTACGTCTAACCCAATACTGAGTATATCTACCAACCCTGCCTTTTCTCCGTTTAAAGATCATATAATAATTTGCTCGAAATCTATTACATAAGTATTTACCTACATCTCTAAGAGCAGCTCTTGTAAGCTCTCGTAATGTATAGTTAACTCTATCCACGTTACTGATATATTCTATCTCACCATTTTTAATCTTAATAACACTTTTAGGTACCGGCATTTATATCACCTTCATTATGTCTTACTGCAGGTAAGCTCAAAAGTTCCATTTTTTTTATTGTTAAATGCACGGATGATATTATATACGATGTTATTATATTTTAAAGTATCTTCATCCTTATATTCAAACTCTCTTACTTCAAGTTTTATTTCAGGCTTCATATCCTTTGCTTGAGCTTCATAAAATTCCTTTTGATTTATAGAGAGTTTATTGCTATATACTTTTCTTTCAATTGTCTTTGCAGGATCTTTGATTAGATCTCCATAGTCATTTGTTTTTTTTTCATATTGTATTAAAAAAATAGGTGTGATGAACTTCAATGTATCACCCCCTGCAGATTTGTTTTGCAATCATTTCAAATGCCGGAGAAAACTTAGTTTCCCCGGCATTATTATTTAACAAGTCATTTACACCAATCGAAATACAAGCAACCGCTAAATCAGATGGCGAATCTGTAATAACAGCTCCGCCATCAACTAAGTAACCTTTTACAGCATTAATCTTATTATTAATACTCAAATCAATATCAGCATCACTGACAGTAATACCTAAGTTGCTTTTTACAGCATTCAATAAAGCCATGATATCAACTCCTATACACCTTCCGTAGTATCAACTATTTTAATAACCGCACTTAAATCCGTAAAGTCACTAAAATCTATAGTCAATGTCAAATCTCCTACTTCCTGAGTAGCTAAATATGCAGCCTTAATTGTAATTTTATTTCCAACAATAGCAATGTTCGTTGCGCCTGTTATTTCAGTTTCGCCATTATATACACCCTTAACAGTTACACCCTCCACCGGTGTCACAGTAAATACCACATCCTCTTGCAGGGTTTCATTCAAGTCGAATGTGGCAGTTTCAGGACTTACTGTGTTATCTATTTTTTTAAGTAAATTAACCCCTCAGCACCAACAAGTTTTTCGCTGCCAGTATCGCCAACAGTGCCAATTGCCATCTTACCATCAGCAATCATTAAAGCCTTATGGATCCATTTGTTAGTGTCTTCGTTAAAATACTTTTTATAGTACATAGCAAGGTTAGAGTTAAGCATGTATTGAGATAAATCAACAACAGCACCAAAAACATCTCCTGATGAAGCAGTGTCGAATGCAGGAAGCTTGTCAGTAGTTAATACTTCTCTACCATTTAATATCTTTTGTCCCTTTTCGTTGATCTTACCAAGACCAATTTTCTGCCCGGTAGTATCAACCATACCATTTAAGTATTTTTCCCAAGTAGCTTTGTTCATAACGTAAATTACACTATCCTCTGCAACCTCCGGAATCTTAGCTTCAACACCAGCCCATGTAATAACCTTACCAATAGAAGTTGCATCCATAGTAACAATCTGTCCAGCAGGCAACAACGAATGCTTTGTTATTCCTAAAGGCTGTCCAGACCCGGTGCCACTTACTATAGCAGTTTCAAGCGCTCTTGTCATTGCTTTCTTAAGCTGCTTAACAACAGTGCTTTCAAAAATTGGCAATGAAACTGTTGCTGACAACAATCCAATAGCAATTTTCGCTTCTAAAACATGATACGAGAAAGTTAATTTTGCTTCCATCTTAGCTTTTTGTTCAGCGGAAACAACAGCTTCAGACTCAAGCCATGTTGCAGTCGGATTAACCTCAGAAATAGGAATTGCAATTCCGCCCTGGAATGCAGTTTGAGTTACCCTCGAAAGTATCTTACCTTCAACAGTCATATCCTCAATTACTTTATTAAGTATTGTTGTAGGAATAACAGCACCTATGTCAGACACAGTTGTTAATGCATCAGCTCTTTTTTGAGCGAACTTTTCAGGAATCGGGGTTCCTTTAACAATATAATCTTTGAAGGCATTTCTGTATTCCAAAGATGAATACTGATCTTCTCCACTTTTTCTGTTATCAGGTGCACCAACTCCATAAGTTCCAAGTGGATTTAATTCTTCATCTTTTCTTTCTTCTACGGGTTTTCTTGCTGCAGGATCAGTAGGATTAGTTCCCTCTTCAACTGCAATCTTTGCCCTCAAATCAGCAATTTCCAAGTCTGCCTTCCTTAAGTCAAGTTCAATTTTGTCAAGAGCCTCATTTGTTTCAGCTTTTTCAATGCCTAATACTAAAGCATCTCTTTTTTCTAAAGCTTTTTTAAGTAATTCTTTATAGTTCATACGTCTTCTCCCTTTTCTAATTATTTGTATTTGTATTTAATTTTTAACTTGCGTCTTTTCAAGTCAAAGCTCTCCAGCTGTTTCAAGTTACTCTCCAGCACCTCAAAACTCCTTGCAACAACGCTCGTTGTATCATAAAACGGGGTATCCACCACGCTTACATCATAAAGTTTTTTAATATCAGTAACAGTTCTTATTGTTTCTCTATCACCATATTGCCACGTGTCACCCTTATCAGCGACTCTAAAAGCAAAGGACATTTTATCAATCAGTTTTTCTTTCACTGATTTATATACATCCACATTACTTTGTGTATCAATCAATTCAGCACGGATTTTTAAGCCTACATCATCCTTTATGAGCTGTAGACTGTTATTCCTTGTCCTTGCTAAAATAAGCCAGCTATCATTATGGTTATATCTCATAGGTACATCTTTCATGTCTGTTGCATCCAGAGCGCCCCTCTTTATAACCTCCGTAAATTTGTAATTGCCATATTCGTGAGTTGCCGGCTGGTCATAAGTTATAGCATAACCTTCAAGGATCATCTTGCCATCTTCTCCATCCACGGCTCTCATCTCAACAAGCCGTATTTCATTAACTAATTTTTCTAAATCAGCATTTTTCTTTGTATCATTGCCCATCTGACTTTACCTCCTTTTCCTTAACTAATTTTCCCATTTGGTACTGATTAGCTATTTCTCTATCTATATAATTAAGTGACATATGCCTTACGTCTCCACCTGGGAATGGTGGATATCCAAATATTGCTAAGATTTCATTGTCAGTTAACGTTCCTCTACTACTTAAAATGTCAACTGCAGCTATCCTGTTTTTCATATTTGTAAACTGTAAACCCTGAGAATAAAAAATAACTTCATTTCCAACTTCCAATTCCCTTGTTGTAAATAAAGTCTTACTAAATACTCTGCCTAAGGATATAACCATAGGTTCAAGCTTCTTTTCGTAGAATGCCTGGTACTCTTCTTCCGTAAAAGTGCCATTTAGAATTGGGAGCGACACATCAAAGTTATTAATTATCCTTTTATCAAGGAATTCCATGGTGTCCTTGTCAATTATTTTTGGATCTAAAGTTAAAGGTATATAATCATTTTTCAAATCTATGGCCAATATACCTGATTCACTATTAGTTAGCTTTTGCTCAAAAGCAATTCTCTCTTTTTCCTGCTTTTCATCATTCATCATTGTATTAACTTTTAGCAAACCCCTAATTGTCAATCCCGCCTTAATGCCTTTTTCTAACCCTTGATTAACTATATCGTTAATCCTAAGCTGTTTTAATATGGCATCATTGTTAGCCTTGCCGTTTACATCTCCACCCATGAATTCATTAGCACCAAAATCCTTGCGCCAGTGAATAATGTCAGCATAGGGCATTGTGTACTCGTAAAAATTACTGAAATAAAATTTAATGTAAATCGTACCAGAAACATCTTGAAGAAAATCTACCTGCATTGGCTTAAGAGGATAAAATCCTGTGTATTCCCTTCTTATAAATCCTTCCCCTGTAGGAACTTCCCTATAAGCTGGATAAATAAAAGCATTTTTAGTAATTTCCCTCAAATAAGTTATGCTTTCAAGAAAATCTGTTGTAGTCATTAACTCATTAGGACCAAACTTTAATAACCTATTTATGCTGCTGTTTACAACCGTCTGCATATTCTCAGTATCAGTACGAATATGTTTAGGTTGCAGCTTACTCATTTCAGTTGCAACACACCTGATACAGTTTTGCACAATATCACTTGCATATATATCATCACCAAACTGCGTAAATACCGGAGCAGCTCCATTAAGCATTTTTGCATACAACATATTTTTAGCATTTTTACTGACTTTTGATAAAATATTCAATAAACCCAAATTCATCACCTACCTTATAAGCTCGGTATATTCTTTTCTATATCTGTCCCATGTTGCATATGCTATAATTAAAGCAACCGCACCATCAATACGCTTATTATCCTGCCCTTGTACTTTGATTGGCATTATTCGGCCATACTTATCAACAACGCATGCGACATTTTTCAAACACCAAATATCAATCGGATTCTGATTGTAATTTACAAGATTACTTTTTAAATCAGCCTCTAACATTTTCATCGGATTACTCATGTTATTATAATCCTGTCCTATCTTTTCCATCTCAAATCCGTAGTCTTCCATTTCCTTAACAAAAGACTTAGCATTCCAACGGTCGTATCCATCTTTAAAAATCCTTATGTTATATTTTTTATAAAGCATTACATACCATGAAACAACATCGGAGTAGTCAACCTCATTTCCGCTACATATAGTTATAAGTCCTTGTCTTGCCCATTCTAAATAATTCTTTTTATCTTCCATAGTACCAATTTCAACCTTCGACTCAGGTATAAAATAATGCTGTAATATGTATTTTGTTTTATCACCTGGGCGCATGATTAACACTTTAGCAGAAGTCAAGTCTGTTGTTTCAGAAAGGTCAGTTCCGCCAATTCCTATAGCTCCCCTCAAATCTTCGATGTCATAGGTCAAGTCATTTATAATATCTTTTTCCATCAACCAGGCTTGAGCATTATTCTGTTTAATATTAAAATCCTTGGCCATAGTAAAAATTCTTTCGGATTTATCCGCTTGGGCTTTGTTCAGTTGGTCTCGTATATAGCTATGTTTCTTTATGGCGCCTAAAGAAGGATTTGACTTGTTCCAACTTTCTTCATTCTGAAATATTTCAATTTCATTATCTTGCGTATACAGCCAAGGAAGCAATGTATAATCTATCCTTTCACCATTCAGTACCTCCCTTGCATACTTAAGCTCCTTATCAAGGTACCCATCATCAGTGAACCCTTCAGTAGTAACATTGATAAATATTGGTTCATCCTTAGTTGATTGAGATTGCTCAATAGACTTTGCAATAACATTGTCCTTCATCTCATGACTTTCATCTAAGATGCCAACATCTATATTTCTACCTTCCTTGTTCCTGGTCCTGTCAGATAGCTTTTTAATTGTGGACTTAGTCTTTAAATTAAAAATTCCCTTTAAATTCTTATGAGTCCGTTTACCTTTAAAATCAAACTGCTCCCTCATATTAGCTATTTCGCCAAATATAATGTCAGCCTGTGCATCATCATTTGAAGAGCAGATAATATCACTGCCGGGATTACCCACCATAAATTCAGATAAGCATATAGCAGCGCATAACGTTGACTTCCCGTTTTTTCTTGCAACCAATAAAATAAGCTTCTTAAATCTTCTAAGACCTGTCTCAATCCACTTAAAAGAATAAAAAGCTTCTATTACTGCCTTTTCCCATAGCAATAAATCAAACTTCATGCCATGAAATGGGCTCTTTGTATGCCTGCAAAATGTTTCAATAAACTCAATTCTTAAATCTGCATCAGATGTATCATAAAACCACTTATTGGACTCTAAATCTTTGATTAAATTCCTTAGTAATAATTTAAGCTCATGCCCAATTATTATTTCACCGGACTTGGTCTTAAGGTAGTACTCTAACAGATATGAATATCGTCCGTTAATAGCGTAATTTTCATAATCAATTACATTTTTAAAATCAATATTCTTTGCTATTTCTTGTAGCTTTTTATAAATCACTCTCTTTCATTCCCTTCAACCACTCATCAAAAGGATCATCAGTTTCAATAGTGTCCTTCATCAGAATGCCGTTAAGTACCTTTATGTTTAACGCATATATATTTACCGTCCTTCGGTACTCATTAGCAATCGGCAATGTTTTTTGCTGTGATTTGTTATCGGGGTTAAATCTAATCATACCGGTTTCCTTAAGAATCTGAACTAATGAAAATAACTCACCTTTAAGGAATGCCGTTTCTTGAATCAACCCTTCAACCAGCTTGCGCTTTGACTCTTCAACATCCTTAAATATTTCTGTCAATTTATCATGTTCTTGTTGATAGACTTTCGCTTTATCAAGTTCATTCAAAAGCTCCACCTCGATTTCATTTTTTTGATTCACGTGTAAGAAACGTCCCCCTCCATCGCTCCCCTGGGGATCGCTTTTGAATATTATGGGGGGGAGTTATTCTGTATAACTTTCAAACCATTTAACAATATACTCTATCCATTCTTCTTTGTGTTCTTGCCTATAGTCATTGCAATAACTTAATCTGTATAAACAATCTTCTTTGTCTGCCTCAATGTAAACTAACTCAGCTCCTAAGTCTGAAGCTAACTTATCTCTTGCATACTTGTCAGCATAACCGCCAATGATCCATGCACTATTCCAATTGCTGTATCGTGTTTTAATATTGTCAAGCAATGTATTTCTTAACCCAAAGATGATATACTTTAAACTATCAGGTTTATCATACAATGGCTGTAAACTAACAGCGTGATACAATCTATCCATGTCAACAACTATATCTCCCGGTTGCATATTATCTTTTACATATGTTGTCTTTCCACTCATTGGTGGACCATAAACTATATATACACCCTTCTGCTTAACATGTCGCTTGGCTGTAGGTCCACTAAATCTTTTATGTTGCTTGTTATGGCAATCATGGCAAGCTATCTTAACATTGTCAGGGTTAAGAGATATGGTAACATCGTTGACATTCTCTTCAGTTAATTCAACAGGAGTATGATGTATTTGAATATGCCTTGATTCAGTTATGACCTTACCACAATATTCACACTTAGGTTTTCTTTCAAAGATGATTTGTTGTCTGAAGAGCTGCCACTCTAAACCTCTATAGAATTGTTTTATTGTAGAATAATTCATTACCATGCATCCTTTGCTATATCTAATTTAAGTTTCTCAAGCCTAAGCTTCTGTTCTTCAGTAACTGTGTCCCAATTGGTATGCAGCATGTCATCATATTTCTTAAGCATGTTAGTCAACTGAGCCATAGCTCTTGACTGAGCATTCAAGAATGTGGCTTGTCTGTCCCATGCAAATTGGAATTCCCATTCTATCTCGGTCTCGTTTGAAGATGATGTTGTCTTTGCCGTACTTCTTTCACTTGATTTAGTTTTATGTCTCTTGACTTCTTTTATCATTTCATCTTTATCTATAACATGCATTATTTTTTGAGCTCGAATAATTGCTATCCATTGTGTCATAATTTGCGCCCATAGTATTTCCAAAGGAGTACCGCCTGCTTCCTCAGCTTCTTTAATCAAATTCCTTGATTCTGTGGGATAATACTTTGAATACCATCCATAAGTTCTTGCATTCTGATTAGCATCAGGAGCTCCACCGCCTTTATTTCCTATAGCGTTTTGATTGCCGTAAGGAGCACCAACCTTGTTAAGTTTCTTACTCCATTTATCCTGCACTCTCCATGAATTGATATTATTTATTTTCTCATCCAACAGCTCCGCTATTTGCTTGGAAGTTATCTTGCCATCATATTCTACATATATTTCATAAGCCTTATCTCTGTTAGGACTTCTCTGTCTTGCCATTAAAATCAGCTCCTAAATAAAATAAGATATTGTATAACATCTTATTTGCATTGTTTTTCATATTATTATTTGAATAAAAATAATAAATAATTGAGTTTGTTCTTGCTCGGTTTTTCAAATTTGAATAAGATAAAACAACTTGAATTACTTTACTTTTTTGCTAACGTCGTGACACCTTTTTTATGCACTTTCTCCCAATGCATTGAAATATCAATAACAAATACACTTTTTTACACCCAAAACGAATTTTACATACCGTAGTATTCTGTAAAGTATCTTTTTTTGATGTATATATACTGATAGAAGAAACACGATATTATTAAATTAATACTTTACTCAATTTTATTATGTAAAATATAGCTCATAAAAATAAAATTACCGTTTCTTAATTCCGAACGATAATTTGTTCATCATTTTATCCTTGCTGTCCTGATTAACTCCTATGTATCTCATGGTGTAACTTTGGCTTGAGTGATTAAAAATATCCTGTAATGCTGCAACATCCCTCGTATCTTCATACAGCATATATCCAAATGTTTTTCGTAATGTATGACAGCCTATAGGATCAGTATAGTTAAACTCATCTGCAGCCTCATTTAATATTTGCCAAACTCTTTGTCTGGTTATGTGACGATTCCTATTCTTTCCTCTACTGGGCTGAAATAAGAATTCATAGTCACGCATGCCGACAATATATTCTTTGTATATTTGCTTAAGCTCATCATTAATTTTGATTCTGCTTTTCTTCTTGGTCTTTTTCTCAGTTATAAATATATAATCAGCATTTTTTACATCACGAACTCGAAGTGGTAATATGTCAGAAATTCTTAAACCTAAATATATCCCAGACATAAATAACACATAATCTCTTTCAGTTCTTTCTTTTAGATAATCTGCAAAATCAAGTACAATTTGTTCATCCCTTATTGGCTCAACTGTATTCATCCATACGCACCACCTATACTCCCACCCCTCACCCTATACGGTTT
>ENA-UOOM01003780-UOOM01003780.1-fermentation-metagenome-genome-assembly--contig:-NODE-3780-length-10572-cov-7.073500_pt1 | contig 10572 bp, 9 predicted proteins | sample MGYA00245781_ERZ724031 | MGnify/ENA primary metagenome ERZ724031 (study PRJEB28704, sample SAMN03018317) | fermentation metagenome | biome: anthropogenic terrestrial biome; feature: soil; material... | reverse complement strand
GGTGAGCGGAATTGCAGATTTCAGTGACTCTTTTCAGCTTGAAACTTATATCCAGTATAAAGTATCACCCAAACTTGCAACTGGGTATCACCTGTCACAGTGGTCGTAAGTGTTTATAGGATTGTGAGATGAATAGGACTGGCTTTAGACTGTGTCACAGTGGTCTTTGGACTTTTTTGGACGTTCCAGTATCAGGGTTTATGCAAATTTGGACTCATTTCAGGGTATTTTCAGACCATCGAATTTGGAAAAACTATTAGCTCATTTTCTACGCTGCGCCAGTAGTGCGTTTCTCCTCGTCAGTAAATAACTCCCGGTCTGAACTGGGTCCATAAAACTGTTTCACAACTCTAATCAGTAGAATACATGGTTATCTCTATTTATGGCAAATAGATGGGCTGCATTTTAGGGCATTTTCAAGTTTGTAAGAATCTGCTTTCTCATGGTTGTGTCCTGGGTATTATATTGTGAAGTACCGGGGAAGCAGAATTGTCTGAAAATTTATCCAGAATTCCCCGTTAACAAGCGGAAAGGACTTCCCAAGTTATTGCCATGCAGTAGAGTAGCACCTAGCAATATCTAATGGGAGGCGCTTATGAAAGCGACCAGTTACGATTTTAGGCACAGGGCAAGCAGGGCAGACCACTGTGACACGTTGAGCACTGTGACAGGTGTCACAGTGGTTCCCGAAAGACGGGAAAAGCCACAGAAGCTCATCAGTAGTGTGTTTGAGCACTGTGACAGCAAAAATGCCGGATTTAGTGTCACAGTGGTCTCGGGGAGAGATCTATGACCGCCAGAGAACTCGTATTGAACTTCGTTAACCAGTATCGCAAGCCCTTCGATGTGCCCCTGATCGTCAATATGACGGGACTGGAGATCGAGGAGATTGAGCCTATCATAACCGAACTGCTGAAGGACAAGACTATTAAGTTAGCCAGCAACCGGGAGCCCATCTATGGCCGCAGTAACCGCTTTAACACAACTTTGGACAAGCAGTTGCGAGCGCACTGGAACTTCGATCCCAAGGCAGCCCTGGCACTTCTCAATCTGATCGAAAAACGCAGTTTCACTTCAATCAGAAGCATCGCAGAAGCCTTCGGCAGAAGCCGTCAGTGGGTCTTCGTCTATCTGGAAGCCCTGGCCTCGGCAGGTGTGATAGGCGTTAACCAATATGGTTACTGCGTGTTAACCAAGAAGGACGTCGGCAAGGTAGGCATCAGGATCAAGCGTGGCATCCTCAAGGAACTGATCTCCCACTGTGCCGAGTTACGTAAGCAGCAGAGACAGCAAGCTAAGATGGATACCTGGCATCTAAAACTGGAAAGCCCTGAGCCGCTTGAAAAGGAGATGGAAGCCTTTAATATGATAATTCACACAGTTATGGAGTGCCTGGGCTTCAATAGAACCCCGTATCAAAAATAGTCAGCCAGTTTTTCTGTACCAAGTTTATAATAGGGGCAGAATAGAATTTTTGGGAGAAGATATGCATACCGATCTTATTCAATGCTTGGAGGAATACAGCTCCATCAAACAAAGAAATACGGCTCACTGTGAAGAATCCTCAGTTGATAAGAGATCTGAAGATTTGGGGCTTCTTCCTAATCACGGCAAGACAGCCAACCTTACCATTGGAAAATCAAATCATTGCATTCAAAATAGTCTGCTCCGCAAACTTATCCGGCATAAGGAATTGAAAGCTTATTGCCTAGAATCCAATGACCTGTCTGTGATCTCAGGGATCTACCAACAAACCAGGGAGAACTATGATCTGGATTACTCAGTGAGGGACATTCTTGGTTTCCTGCCAAGCCCGCAGGCCAATCTGAAAGCTGGATTCGATTATCTGATTAGCTTGGTAGATCGTGGGATCCTCAGCTTCTCCTTTCCCCCTGATCACGACTTCCACACCAATCTTGCATCTTTGCTGCAAGGTCAATACCGCCTTAATGGATTGTTATGGAACATTTTGCTTGGCAAGAAACCATTAAAGTGCTGCGTTGCTATCCTCAACAAGGGATATAAAGATAGTGCCGACCCGCTTGAAGTTGTTTGCGATGCGCTGAGCCATCTTTTCAACCATTATCCTGAGCTTAGGCAGGAACCCAGAGTTGCGGAAGGCGTCTATTACGGTAAAGTGGTGAACCGGATACTGGATATTGCCCTTGATAAGATATCCAGTTTACCCTCAGACAATTCGCTCGGAAGATTTATCACTGCCCATAAACTTAATCCTTTCTGGCAGAAGTCCCTATATATGATCTATTTTCATCAGACCAGGCTAAATGTTGAACTGAGTATTCTAGCTCTAGCTACTTTAATCACCGAAAACAAATCTGATCTTCAGCAAGCAGTTAAATCTGTTGCCCGAAAGAATCTCCTTCAGCATGAAGATTTGCTTGAGTATCCAGAGCCAAGCATATATCGTAACGATCTTTCCCTGAGTGACGCGGCATTAACGGAATTAACGGATACTTCCACTGGAAAGGTTTTTAACTTGGCAACTACTATTTCTGACTCAGCTTACTTTAGCATGATTAAACCACGTCAGACCATGGATCAACTGATATTACCAGCACATACTCTGGAAAGTATCAAGGCGATTGTAGCGCGCTTGACAAACCCTCGTAAGGATGAGTTAGTGCAATGGGGCCTAATGGGGGCATCTCTTACCGATGATGTATCTGTCCAGCAGGGTTGCATCATTCTGCTCCACGGAGAGCCGGGCACAGGTAAAACCTTCATTGCCGGAGTGATCGCCAACGAACTGAACCGATCTCTGCTGATGATCAATGCCAACAACATCCGTGACATGTATTATGGCAGCACGGAAAAGCGAGCCCGGGCTATGTTTAAAGAGATGCGTCAAATAGCAGCGGAAGTGAATCCCGTCTTTCTGCTCAATGAAGGCGACCAGCTGATCCACAAGCGTGGAAATGATCTGGAGCGTTCTGCAGATGTAACCGAGAACGCCATCCAAAGTATCTTTTTGGAAGAGATGGAAAGCTTTCCAGGTATCTTGATCGTAACCTCGAACCTGGCACAAAACCTTGATCCCGCAATGAGTAGACGCTTCCATTACAAGCTGGAGATTCCCGCCCCGGATGCCGCCTGTCGCCTTAAACTTTGGCAGATCCACCTTCCTGAAAGCATACCTGGAACACCTGAGCTGGATCTGGAGTCACTTGCCCAGGAGTTTCCTTTCACTGGCGGCCAGATCAGTTTAGTCGTCTTGAATGCCTGTCATGAGGCCTTTACACGTGGACATCAGGCTAAACTGTGCATGAATGATCTCTACAAATACGCCAGGCTGGAGCTAGGTTCCAGCTTTGAACCTAAATCCAGAGCAGTAGGTTTCAGATGATTTCGCCCACGTATGCGAAACTTGACAAAAAACACATAGTTTCAATAGTGTATTTTATGAGGATTGTATGGGATTTCGTTGGCGAAATACCCCCTGCAATCGGCCTGAAATGATTACAAAGCTAAGGAGATAGTATGATCATTATAGCATTAGCAAGGCGGGGTGGAAGTCTTGAAATCAAATATCTATCTCTAGGCATCACACAATTCAGTGAGAATCGATGGATTGGAACAAAAAGACATGGATGCATTGCAAATCTACCCATTACCAAATAGGAAATATATCTAAACCAGTAATAACATGGTCAAGGAGCATTAGGAATGAACACCAATAAGCCCACTAAGCAGGAAGCGCAGGTAATCGAGGAATTGGAAGAAAAGGCTGAAGAGCTGTATGATGATGAGGAATACGAACAGGCAGTTGAAACATACAGGAAAGCAGCCGAAATGGGAGGGAGTTACGCTCAATACTCTCTTGGTTTCTGTTATAAAAACGGACAGGGAGCGGAAGAAGACCTTGAAGAAGCTATGAAGTGGTATAAGATAGCCGCTGAGAATGGTAATGAACAAGCGATGTTTGAGCTGGCTTTATGCTTGTTTGAGGAATGTGAATATCGAACATCCTTTGACTGGTTTGCCAAGGCTGCTGAGGCCGGAGAGGATGATGCTTGGTATTATCTGGGATGGCTCTATTTTAATGGAGAAGGGCCTGAGTATAGCCCCGATAAAGCTGAGAAATGCTGGAGCAAAGTGACCAATGAAAATCAGTCCGATCTACAGTATAAGATTGGTCATTCCTATGATTGCTGGAGGAAAGCCAAGAAAGCCTGTGACGAAACCGAGCGTAATAAACGTTTTGAAAAGGCTGCATATTGGATGCAGTTGGCAGCCAACCATGGTAATGATAGTGCCAAAAAATGGTTGAAAGAGAACAAGGCGGGTGTTGCAGAAAGCTGTCAAACGGCTTCCGGACCAAGCGCAGAAACACCATCTTTTATGAACTTCTGGAATGCTCTGATAGAAATTGTTGATGGACATTCCTGCCTGGTGTTCAGTCCTGATTCAGACCTGAGTGGAACCACGCTTATCAGCAACGAATATCTCTACAAAGACTGGTTCTTCGTGTTCAGCTATTTTGAATCAAAGGGCATGCTGGTAAGCCTTGTCGTTGATACAGATAGCGCTAAGGATAACAATGCGATAGCAAACAAAGTGAACAAATATCTGAAGGGCAACAAAATCAGCACAAAGATACTTAACACCGTATCGGACGGTAAGGGCAGGACAGTAGTACTTGCAGTCGATGGTTTGGATGTAATGGATGCCACGACCTATGCCTCTGCTATAGAGAAGACCGTGGACTTCATCTCCTGGGTGGAAAGCGCCTGGGAAGAAATCGGCGACGCAATTATTCAAAGGCAAAAAGCCCCGCTTGTCAAGATCGAACCTGAGAATGGCAAGTCAGTTGAGTATAAGTATGATTGGGGTAAAAAGATACATAATAATGTTCTATTCAGATATGGCTCTCTTTTGATCGAGTCTGACATTTCCTTGAGAGATGAAGTTCTGGGGTCATACGCAAAAGATGGCAAATCTACCTGTATGAATGACTGGGAGATAGTTGACGAAGATGCCGGTGACAGCGTTTCTGAAGAATGGAGTTTCCCCGACGATGAGTTTGGACAAGAAGCAGAAGAAATGTATGAGGAAGATGGTGAAGACGGGTTGGAATCTCTCGGCTTGGAAGCAACCAGGGATATGATATTCTTCTATGGACCTCTGAATGTGCAGTTTATGGGCTTCCCTCTTGACCCTGGCAAGACGCCAAACCTGCAATGGAGCAAAGAGATGTATGCTCCCCCGCGGACAATTCCCAGCGATTTGTTTGAACCAGCGATTCAGCCCAGCAAACCCAAAACTGCGGAAGCACCAAACCCGAAACCGATCATCAAAGCAGTAGGATCAGACACCAAGAAAACCTCTGTATCAGTAGCTCCGTCAGGCTCCACCACCAAGCTGGATTTCTGGCAGGCTTTCAAGCCCTATATCGACCAGATGCGGCACACCGAGTTCAGTAAGGTCAAGATAAAAGACGACGATTGCCTGGACGCCAAACCCACGGTTATCCCGGGCGTTTACAACTCCATCCTGATGCGGGCGAGTAAGAAGCTCTTACGACTGGAGCTTTATATCGACACCGCCGAAGAAGCCAAAAACCTTGAGATTATCGACCATATTAAGACCAAAATGAAGGTTCCTGCAGCCCTTAAAGGCAGGATAGAATATGAACGCAAGGAAGGTAGAAGGGCGCAACGGGTTTGCGTATCTTTCCCAGACTTTGAGCTTTCCGACCGTTCCTGCTGGGCTGCATATATGCAGGATATTCTCAGTGTGGCTGATGACTTCTTTGATGCCTTGGAAGCCCAGATGCGGGAACTCATTAAACCATAACATGAAAACCTGAAAAGCAAAGATGGAGAATATACCTTGTGAGTATCATATTGTATATAATCGGTGGAGTGCTGGCCATAATAATAGTGTTGGCCGTAATTGGTTGGTTTGTGGAAGTTTATGAGTCCATCCGTAGTCTATTTAGAAGAAAAGGAGCGACCAATAGAAGAGCTGTTAACAAAACTGCAGAACCTGCAAACATGAAATCAGTAAAACCATCTAATGCTAACAATCAAAGCTCTTCTGCCCCAAGGAAACAGACTGACATCCTCCTTTCTGATCAACCAAAACCTATAAAAAGACAGCAAAACCCTGAGAGACCTGCTAAATATGTTCCGGTTACTTCTGCCCATCAGAAAGACGCGATCAACGGTAAAAAGAATCCGGATAGGGATACACCATTATCCAATCATCGATCAGGTGATCAACCAAGCAATCCGAAACCTGTTAGATATGTGCCTAGAGTTGATTCCCCAACGAAGGATAATCAACAAGGTATTGTAAAGCCCGTAAAGTACAAGCCAAAGCCCTGACAGATATTATTGCTTTACGGACAAATAATGTGATAACGCGTACAACAAGGAGACAATATGAAGATCATACTGAGTCGCAAGGGATTTGACGGAACCTACGGAGGTTTCCCAAGCCCGATTCTTGAAGATGGGCGGATGATTTCATTGCCGATCCCTATTATCGATGAGAAAGAAGAGTCCTATCCCTATGAAGCCCTAAGCCCTCAGGGGGTGAATCTGGGCTCATTGCTGAAGGAACTGGGGAAGACCCCAAAGATCAATGGAACGCCAGCGAAATTCGCCCATTTTGATCCAGACCTCTATGAAGACTCACTTCCTCTGGATAATGAATTTGGAGCCCGGCTTAATGGTTGGAGAGGATTGTTTGGAACAGACCAGAATGCTGCGAGGATGCTATGTAATGATGAGAAGGGAGTCGATGAAGGTGACATTTTCCTGTTCTTTGGTTTGTTCAACCATGTTGTCAGTATAAATGGGAAAAGAAAGTATAAGCCCAATAGCCAGGGATTTCACCAAATCTGGGGCTGGATGCAAATAGACAGAATTATCCGGCTTGATCAGGATGTAGAATTGACTACTGTGCCAAAGTGGGCAAAGTACCATCCCCACTGCCATCACCCTGAATGGAATCCTAACGTGTTGTTCATTGGCCGGCAAAACCTATGTATAGATGGACTTGACACCAAAGGAATAAGCGGATACGGTACCATAAAACAGTACAATGAAAAACTCACTCTCACCGAAATGGACCCTATAACCAACAACAAGTATTACAACAAATATCAAACTGAGACAGGTAAGAAAGAATCTACCAACGACGATATAAAGATTAGCCTTTGGAAACTACCTTCATGGTTTTATCACGAAGACATTACTAAACGTCTGGGCTGTCATAATGAGAGCAACCCTGAAACCATTGCCCGCTGGAACATGGACAATTACAATGCCTACCTGAAGAGCACCTCTCCGGGTCAGGAGTTCATTCTGGACTTGGACCACTATCCGCCAGAAGCGAAACAATGGGTTTTGGATATAATCACCAGTGGTAGCAACCACTAATATATAACGTTAGTCATACTGGGAGCAATAATTTGGCACACCCACAAGCATTGGAAACTAATTAAAAACCTTAAGGAGAATCAACAAGATGAATATTGAACAGATCAAACAGCAGCAGCGTAAATTCTATATGCTCTGCAATGCAATGAGCAAAGAACAAGCGCTAAATTATGTAGCAGATGTAGTGCAATATATCTTTTATCTAATGGGACAAGACGGTGTTATCAGCAAACAGGAAGCCGACTTTGTCCATAAGGTGTTAATGATTGAACAAGATCAAATATTGGAATATTGCAATGACATTAATTGGGAGCATTTCCAATCTAACATTCCAGCATCATTGCTATTTTTTATTGAAATAGATAAAAAAGTAAGTTGTCCATATGAGAACAGTATTTCTCGCAATTACATCGATTTCTTGGAAAATCTTGGAACAGCCTTCATTGCCATTGATGATCGCAAAGACGTTGAGGTACAAGCGGTGAAAAACTACGTGGATTGGATCACCACATATGCCAAACAAGCCTTGGCAAAAAAAAGGCCAGACCCTGCTAGTATCTTCGCAAACACGGAGTTCGACCTGGAAGGGAAGCCAACGAATGATCCATTCGCAGTTGGAAACTCCGGCCATAAGACTGACCAATCCTCAAAGGATGGCAAAAAAACTGCAGCAAATGAGGCAAGGAAAAAACCAGCACCCAAAGGCGGAAACTGGATCCCAACGTCAGAACATATCCCAACAGGCAATTTCCTTGACGATGTCTTTCGGCATGCAGCCTTAAGTCATGAAGATCGAGTTTCGGTTTGGGAACAACTCACAACAGACAGCCTCCCAAGTGTCATGTTAGATGATTTAAGCTTTACAGACTTTGCTATGTTTGGTTCAGCGGCAGATGATAATGTATCATTGGATGAATCCTACGAGGAATATGCCATAAAGGACAACAAACCAGTTTATTATTATGCAAGTGGAATCAAGGCTTATCTTCCAGAAGATGACACCTACATTCCGGCGGGATTTGCTGTTCATCATCAGGGTATTTTCCTGTATTGGGAATTGGGTCTTACCTTTTTCCCATGGGACGATCTATACTTAAAAATGGAACTGGAACGAGAAAAAGGGTTTGATGTGATCGATATCGGCTGTAACATGAAGTTTGCTTTTGATAGAACATTTAATCAAAATGAACTGAAGAACCTCTTGATGGTTCTGAATATCAGATTAGAGCAAATCAAACCATTCAGGGGTAAGCCCTTCCTTGAAGAAGACCCGGATTGGTACAGATTTATTAACGATCACTTTGCTATGAAACTTTGCGAGGATTACCTTAAGAACAAGGGGGCCAAACCGGGAAAATCATCTCAATCTCAGCCTCCCAAACCAGACAAACCAGCCAAGCGAGCAGAAAAGAAAGCTGAATCTCCAAAACCCCAGCCCGTGGCTCCCAAGCCTGCATCCAAAGCATCCGGAGCAGTATCCATCCCCACCGCCGGTCCCACCACCAAGCTGGATTTCTGGCAGGCCTTCAAGCCCTATATCGACCAAATGCGTCATACCGAGTTCAGCAAGGTCAAGCTCAAGGACGACGACTGCCTGGACGCCAAACCCACTGTTATCGTTGGCGTTTACAACTCCATCCTGATGCGTGTAAGTAAACATCTCTTGCGTCTGGAACTCTACATCGATACCGATAGCGAAGCAGGAAACCTGCAGATCCTGGACTATATCAAGGCGAAGATAAAAGTCCCGCCCGCCCTCAAAGGCAAGATAGAGTACGAGCGCAAGGAAGGCAGAAGGGCGCAACGGGTCTGTGTCTCCTTTCCCGGTTTTGAACTCACCAACCGCTCCTGCTGGGGTAAGTATATATCCGAGCTCATGAGCGTGGCGGACGATTTCTTTGATGCGGTGGAAGCCCCGATGCGTGATCTGATCTAAAAACTGATGCTATATAAAAATTAGGTTACACTTTATAATCTTGTCCGGGCACAAGTTTAATGCAAGCGTACTTGTGCCCGCACAAAAATCGGCGAAAATGCTGAGATCACTATTTGTTCATTGAAGGTGACCGAGGAAAGTAAGGGAGATAGATAATGAAATTCATAAAGACAATAACGGGCTATATACTGCTGATTGTTTCTTTTTTTGTGTTCTTTGTGGTTCTTGGGGCTTTGATATCGAAGGATTATGTGCCTGCCGTATTTGTGCTTGTGATTGGAATTGCCTTATTAATTGTAAGCTTGAAGATGATCCGGCCCAATACTAAAGCCCCTGCCGCTGATCAGCTAAAAGTATCAGGCAAAGACGATTCGTCAGATGATTCCAATATCGGAAATGGCTCCGCAGAAAGCAAGCCCAGAAAATTAGTTCCCATGTCTGACGCAGGCAATGAACACCCCATCCCCATTAAATTCGATCCCAAACAAACTCCACAACACGGCTCTTCCCAGCCAAGGAAGTTCATTCCTTCCGCAGAAAAAGATTCCCTAGCAGAAAACTCGACATCTGAACCAGTCAAGTTTCAACCCCGGCAAGATTCCGGGGATGCTAATGCGCCGATTGATTCCCCCAAACCTAAAAAGTATGTTCCCCGGTAACAAAAGTAGGGGAACGACCTCTACAGATCAAAAAAATACAAAGAAACACTGATTTTGCCCTCCCGGTCCGGTATCATTATTTCAGCCATAAGATCGGCATCTCGGGTACGTTGAAAGTTATTTTCATTGCCTTCATAGGCTTAGATGTTTTGTAACTGATATATGGGGATGCTTGCTATAAATTGTCAGGCCAAGGATGCCCTATGACTGGTTCATTGACATTTTCAACATCCTCAGCGGCTTCTTTCGGGATAGCAAAAAGAGGCTGATCAAGTGGTGAGATTTAGAGTGTTTTACCTCCAATCTATTATCAATAAACCCATTAACTCCATAAGTCTCTCCTGATAAGATTTTGAACTCGCATTTGCAAAATCCACGAAACTAGATTTGCAAAAAGGTTGAAACTGGATTTGCAAAAACCTTGATACCGATTTGCAAAAAGGGTGATACTGGGGTCTCACCAAAACCGGCGATTTGCAACGGAAGTGATACTATTTGCAATTTCACTTGATACTCTATATCCAGCCAGTAGATATGTAAGAATTTCTGCTGACGGGTATTCTCTGACTGA
>ENA-UOOM01003779-UOOM01003779.1-fermentation-metagenome-genome-assembly--contig:-NODE-3779-length-10574-cov-6.331590_pt1 | contig 10574 bp, 16 predicted proteins | sample MGYA00245781_ERZ724031 | MGnify/ENA primary metagenome ERZ724031 (study PRJEB28704, sample SAMN03018317) | fermentation metagenome | biome: anthropogenic terrestrial biome; feature: soil; material... | reverse complement strand
GCATCTATGGCCTGGTGGAAGATACCCCGATGGCGGCGGCGCGGGCGCTGGGTGAAAAATTAAAGGATGGAGTGTTGAAGGATGGTTTTACGCTGAGGGATGTTTACCGGAATAACTGGACCATGTTAAACACCAAAGAGCAGGCCAAGGTAGCGTGTGATGTGTTAATCAAGAAGCACTGGTTGAGGGAGAAGATCGAGGGGAAATCACGGGCGCATTACCTTATAAACCCTAAAATTTTTAAGATGGAGAACTAAGTGTCAGTGTGTGTCAGTGTTGGAGTGTTTTTATATGCTTGCTTGTAACACCCTAACACCAGCGGTTGAGAATTAAGTGTCAGTGTTGTCAGTGTGTCAGTGCGTGTATATGAATAAATGGCAGTAATGCGGTTATACAGAAAAGGCGTTTTATACTTATATTATATTATATATATGGGTATATTTATCTGCACTATAGCACCTACTTACATATTCCTACACACGCGCGCCCGCACTGACACACTGACAACACTGACAAATGACATAAAAAGGGGGTGACAAATAATGGATAGATTTGACCATGATAGATTAGATGACCTGGTGGAAGAGTTTAACGAACAAGGTTTAAAGCATAGCCCCATGGCCTTGCCAATAGATACCTACACCGGATTATTAGAAGCTGGTTTTTCAGAACATGAAGCACTGGAGCTCACCCGGCTGGTATGCGCGAACTACTATATAGAGGTTAGATTACATAGGAGGTAGTTGGATGCTCAGAATTCGATGTGCGTGGTGTGATGAATTTATGCAGTACAGTGAGGAGACTGATACCTTTAGCTGCGTATGCGGAACTACTGTCAAGCTGCCTGAAGGCAAGGCTGAATCTGGCCCATACCAGGGCTGGGGCGCTTGCTACCAATCCGATCTGAAACGTAAACGACCCGATGCTTGCAGCGGAACCCGGGGACGTAAACGAAAACCACCAGCGAAGCCACCGGCGCGGTTTAACCCTAACTATTACGATGTTTGACAAATACTAGGACTTGCTTTATATTTAATATATCTAGCTGTCTGCCCAAACGGGCGGGCAGCTAACTTTATTTTCTGGAGGTAAAAGCTGATGGAAACTAACCGTGGAACGATTACCTATATAACTAGGAAAAAAGGATTTGGTTTTATTAAGCTGGATGACAGCGAGGAAACAGTATTCTTTCATGCAGGCGCTTGTGTGTCTCCTCCAGACTTCGAGGAATATCGGGAAGGACATACAGTGGAATTCTGTCTGATAGATGATAGACAAGGCAGGAGCCAGCGTGCTATTGGCCTGGTGATTAGATAATGGCTACACTACCAGGAACTGCTTGCCGTTGGCCTGGCTGCCCTGAGATAGTCAAGGACCCTTCGGGCTACTGCGAGGAGCACCGGAGACCGGCGCGGCGACAGTACGACAAACAGACTGATGCCCGGCGCGGCAGTGCGGGACAGCGTGGCTATGATAGCAAGTGGGAAAAATTCCGCGACTGGTTTTTAAGCCAGCCGGGTAATCAGATATGCCATAGATGCCTGGAGCTTAAGGGTGAGATAGTTAAGGCAGAAGTAGTACATCACATTATCCCCCTGGCTGACCGGCCTGACCTGCGCCTGGTGGAAGATAACTGCCAGCCGTTATGCTTTCAATGCCATGAGGAAATACACGGGAGAAGGTAGGGGTATTGAAAAAGTATGAGACCGGCCCGCGGGACCGAGGAGGGTAACTTACATTTTGCGCTTTATAGTTTTGAAATTCCGGGAGGTGAAATCATGGGGAGCAGGGGACCATTACCTAATTTAAAAATAGTTGATGGCGCTTTCCAGCCACCGGCAAACACACCCAAAGCTAAACCAGTGTTGCCGAAATGCCCAGCCTGGCTATCAAAGGAAGCCAAGAAGGAGTGGCGGCGAGTAGCTGGCCCACTTTATCGTGCTGGACTACTTACCGAGCTGGATAAAAACACCCTGGCCATGTACTGTCAGACCTGGGGGCGCTATGAGCAGTGTCAAAAGACATTGGCCCAGGAGGGTGACACCTATATTCAATCGAACGGGGAGCCTAAGCAGCGGCCCGAGTATTACATAATGAAAGATGCTATGAAGGAGCTGCGCGCACTCATTACCCTGTTTGGCCTGGCCCCTGGACCGCGGATGCGGATGGAGCTACCCGAGCCACCGGCCCAGGATGAAATGGAGGAACTACTAAATGGTATTTGATATAACCACCGTAAAATCACATTTAAGAATAGAGCATGAGCTAGAGGAGGCCCTGATTAGCGGCTACATGGAAGCTGCTCAGGACTATGCAGAAACCTTTTTAGGCTGCAAGCTGGCAGACTTCGAGACCCTGCCCGGAACGATATTAGCCGGGTTGCTGCTGCATACTGCCCTTCTTTATGAATCACGGGAGGGTGAATTCATAGAAAAGAACCTTAAGGCTGTCCGGCTGCTGTACTGGCCCCATAGGAAGGTGAGTATATGAGAACCGGTGTATTAAGGCATTACATTGAAATCCAGGCCCCGGAAGTGGTAATTGATGATCTAGGTTACCAGGAGGTAGTATGGACCGCCGCGGCCCATGCCTGGGCAAATATTGAACCTTTAAAGGGTGATGAATACTTTGCCGCTGCATCTACTCAGGCGCAGGTTAGCCATAAAGTAACCATGCGGCCACCTGGTATAGAGGTAACATCGGCGAACCGGATCGTATTTGGCAGCCGAACCCTGGAAATAGAATCAGTGCTAAACCTGGAGGAACGGAACCGGGAGCTGCAGTTAATGTGTAAAGAAAAGGTGTAAGCGGGACTTTCTCCGTTTCAAACGCAGAAAGTATCAGGGTATTGATGTACAAGGAAAAAGTGGGAGGGGATAGTATGAACCGCGCGGATCGGGTGCTAAAATTCATATCGCTGCTCAAACATAGTAAAGCACCCTGGGCAGGTTATCCCTTCCAGCTGATGCCCTGGCAGGAGGGCTTTATAAAAGAGTTATACGGAACCCTTAAGCCTGACGGACTAAGACAGTACCGACAGGCTTTATTATACCTACCCCGAAAGAACGGAAAAACGGCCCTTGCTGCTGCCCTGGCCTTATACCACCTGCTGGCTGATGGTAAGCCCGGCGGGGAGGTTTACCTGGCAGCAGGGAGCCGGGAACAGGCCAGTATATGCTTTAACCAGTGCAGGGACTTTGTACGGGGTAATAAGACCCTTGATAAGAGGTTAAGAATCATAGAGTACAAAAAGCTGATAGTTGACCCAGTAACCGGCAGCATATTAAAGGCGCTGGCTGCTGATGGCGGCCTGGCGCATGGATTGAACCCCACCGCGATAATAGCGGACGAATTACATATATGGGAAGGTAAACGTGGCCGCGAGCTATGGGAAGCACTGCAAACCGGATTTGGAGCACGGGAGGAGCCGCTGCTGCTATGTATCAGTACCGCTGGCCATGACAGAGCCAGCTTATTTTATGAGGTTTACGATCATGCCAAGCGAGTACAGGAGGGACAGGTTAAAGATGATGCTTTCCTGCCCTGTTTGTATGAAGCTGGCCCGGATGATGACTGGCAGGACCCGGCCACCTGGAAAAAGGCTAACCCTGCCCTGGGTGAATTCCGGTCACTGGATGATATTAAGGCATTAGCTGACCGGGCGAAACAATCCCCGGCGCTGGAGAACTCATTTAGGAGATTATACCTTAACCAGTGGACCCAATCAGAAACGGCCTGGCTACCGGCTGACCGTTGGGCAGCTTGTGGGCAGCTAGTAATACCCGAAAAGCTAAAAGGTAGGGAGTGCTATGGCGGGCTGGACCTGTCTGCTACTACAGACCTGGCGGCCTTTGTGCTGGTATTCCCGGATGATAACGACCCGCCTAATTATACAGTGCTACCTTATTTCTGGCTACCGGAAGCGAGAGCCACCGGGGAACGGCAGGATGCTGTTGATTATCGAGCCTGGGCGCGAGCCGGGAAAATAAAGCTGCTGCCTGGTGATGTACTGGACCAGCGGCTGATTAAGAAGGATATACAGGACCTGACCAACCAGTACAGGATTAAGGAAATAGCCTTTGACCGCTGGAACGCTTTCCAGCTAGCAGTTGAGCTGGGAGAAGAAGGAGCCAGCATGGTTAGTACCGGTATGGGCTATGCTAGTTTATCGACACCCAGTAAGACCCTGGAAGAGTGGGTATTAAGCGGCAGGTTAAATCATGGCGGCCACCCGGTCCTGACCTGGAATATTGGGAACGTAACCCTGGAGCAAGATGCAGCCGGAAACATTAAACCGAGTAAGGGCCGGTCAAAGGATAGGATAGATGGCGCTGTTGCCCTGGTGCTGGCTATAAGCCGGGCCATGCTCAGGGAGCAGAAATCAGTATATCGAGAGAGGGGACTAATAACTATATAGGTAATTAGTCAAATATTTGCCTAATTACCATATCAAATGAACTCATGAAGCAAATACCCAAGGGAAGTGGCGGGGATAGAAAAAGCCAAGAAATCAAAAAAGACACCGCTGTCCATTTTGATAATGCGCCCAAGCACCAAGTAGTAAAAGAACTGGGATTTTCCGAAAAACAGGGGAGGGATAATGTGAATGTAATCCAGCGACTATTCAAACCAAAGGAAAAACGGGACTTCACCCAGCGGGACCCCGAGGGCTGGAGGGATATACTAGGCCCGCTGACCAGCTCAGGGGTAAATGTAACACCTACCGCTGCCCTGGGTGTACCAGCTGCACTGCGAGCAGTAAGTTTATTATCTGGAGCAGTGGCGAGCTTACCCTTAAAGGTATATCGGAAAACGGATGAGGGGCGGGAACCGGCCACCGAGAACCAGGTATATAAACTTTTGCATACGGCCCCAAACCCGCTGCAAACCCCGTTTACATTTAAAGAATTGATTATGAACCAGCTTCTGCTTAGTGGTAATTTTTATGCTTATATAGACTGGCAGGGAGGAAAGCCTGCTGCATTATGGCCCCTGGACCCGGCGGCGGTCACTGTTGATCAGGATAAGGTAACGGGAGCTATTACCTACCGGGTGAATACCAGCAAAGGGCAGCAGGTACTACCACCGCGGGAAGTGCTGCACATCCTGGGAATGACCCTGGATGGCATTAAGGGGGTAAGCCCTATCACCCTGGCCCGTGAATCACTGGGCGGCGCTATTGCCGAGCTTAAGCATGGACAATCCTTCTTTAAGAACGGCGCAGCAGTGGGGGGAGTATTACAACACCCTGGCCACCTGGGATCCGAAGCAGCCGAGACCTTAAGGAGCAGCTGGCGGGATAAATATTCCGGCCCTGATAATGCGGGGAAGGTTGCGGTCCTGGAAGAAGGAATGACCTTCCAGCCCGTGGCCCTGTCTAACAAGGATAGCCAGTGGCTGGAATCTAGACAGGTAAGCGTGTTAGATATAGCCCGTATATTTGGAGTGCCACCGGCCCTAATAGGCCACCTGGAAAAAGCCAGCTACAGCAGCCAAGAAGCGCAGAACCTGGAATTCTTAACCCATAGCTTAAGGCCCTGGCTGACCAGGATAGAACAGGCCATAAACCGGTCCTTAATAACCCATAGTAGTCTTTACTGTGAGTTTACCACCGGGGATCTGCTCAGGACTGACTTAAAAAGCCGGTTCGATGCTTATAGGATAGCCCTGGCTGCTGGTTTTATGAGTGTAAACGAAATAAGGAACCTTGAGAACCTTCCCGCTGTTGATGGCGGGGATAAACTTTATAGACCCCTAAACATGGGAGAACTGGGAAAGGAGGAACCGATTAGTGGCGAAGGAAATTAGAGCCTTACCCGTTGCCCTGGAGGTACGGGCCACCGGAACCGGTGGTAAGCGGATCATAGCCGGGTATATTGACTATAATTCCCCGAGTGATGTAATAACAGATCGCTGGGGGGATCGCTTTATTGAGGAGCTGGCCCCTGGTTGTTTTGATGGCAGCCTGGCCACCCGTGAAGTGGTTGGTTTATGGTCACACGATATAGCCCAGGTACTGGGGAATACCAAAAGTAAAACCTTAAGGATAACATCAAACCAAGACCGGCTAAGTTTTGAGCTGGACCTGCCCGACACCCAGGCGGGGGATGATGCCTGGGAGGTTATACAGCGGGGCGATGTTACCGGGTTATCTTTTGGCATGATAGTCAAGGATGACAAATGGAGCAGTGTTGACCAGGACGGGGAAACCATTTACAAGCGGACCATTTTTGAAGCTGACTTGTACGAGTTTAGCCCTATAGCTTTCCCGGCTTACCCAAGTGCAGAAGTAAGCTGCCGGAGCCTGGAGGAGTACAAAGCGGATGCTATTGGACTAAGGAAAAAATTACTGGCCATAGAGCTAGAACTATTATAGGAGGTATTTATAATGTTAAAGGAATTAAAGGAAAAATTAGAAGCCCTAAAAGGTGAGACCCGGACCCTGTTAGCAGCCGGTAAGGTTGACGAAGCAGAAGAAAAGATGGTGGAAGTTAGATCCACCAGCGAAATGATAGAACGATTGGAAGCTCAGGAGACCCCTGGCGTACCATCTGTAGCAATTACTACTGGTACAGACCTGGAAGCCCGCGCAGCTTTCAATCATTACCTGAGAACTGGTGAGCTGCGCGCTATGGCTGTTAGCAGTGCCACCAAAGGCGCTGCCCTGGCCCCGGTTGACTTTGCTAAGGAAATCATAGAAGGATTAACCGCTGATGTAGTAATGCGGCAGCTGGCCCGCATCTTACCACCTATCAGTGGTAAAAGCGCAGCATATCCCCGGCGCACTGGCGGCAGTGGTGCAGCTATGAGCCTGGAGGGTGCGCCTATTGTTCCGTATGACCTGACTTTTGACCAGGTTGTATTGACCCCTAAGAAAGCTGCAGCCCTGGTAGAAGTATCTAATGAGCTTCTCCAGGATGAAGGTGTAGACCTGGCCGGTTATTTGGCGCAGCACTTCCGGGATGAGATCGGAGAGCTGCTGGAGGGACAATATCTTACCGGGGATGCTACAGACGCGAACTTGCAGGGTATTCTGACTGCTGACGATGGCGAGGTTGTACCTGCCCTGCTCATTGAGCGCGTACCCAGCACAGCAGCCGCTATTGCCACCGCTGACATTTTGGCATTATGGGGAACATTACCGGCCAAGTACCGTAAAAATGCTACCTTTGTATGCAACAGTGCTATGGAAACCGTATTGCGCGGCCTGACCGATGGAGACGGGCGCTATATGATGGTTAGCGACCTGACCAGTGGAGTAGGTAACACCCTGCTGGGGCGACCCCTGGTAATTACTGATGAATTCCCGGGAACCCTGGTAGCTGGAACTGATGCGCTGATGGTTGGAGACTTCCAGAAAGGCGTATATATCGCTGACAAGGCCAGCATCGACATCCAGCGTAATGATAGCGCAGGTTTTTATAAAGATACCACCGCATTTAGGGCAATATTCAGAACTGACATAGCCCTGGTGCTGCCGGAAGCCATTAAAATCCTATCAGTTAAATCTAATTAGTTTGGCATAAGCCGGAGTGGTTCACCGGTTTATATATAACGGGGTGCGGATGGCGTGCAGGTGCTGTCTGCTATTCTGTTCTTTTTGTTCTCCTTTTTCACTTAAGCCCCTGGTGCTGGATAGTACCGGGGGCTTTTTTCTTTTTCTGACCCACTCACATAAAAAAAGAGGGTTGCCCCTCTTTCCTCCAGGTATAAAACTATTAGCCGCACACTATAAGCCCCTTAAATCGCAAAATAGAAGGAGTTAATTCTGCTTTTCTTTAAGCATCTGGTCTATATCCTCTTTAGCGACCCGCCATTCTTTTCCTACCTTATAGCCCGGCAGCTTTTTTCCCCTGAGCCACCGGCGTATTACCTGGGGGCTCATTTTAAGGTATGCCGCTGTTTCTTCAACTGTTAATAATTCCATTAATAATCATCCCTCCCTCTGATATTGGCTACATAGTAACACATATAATTAATTATCGTCAAATAGTATTGACACGGTAATAAATATAAACTAATATAACCATAGAGTAACAAATATATACATAAGCAAAGGAGGGTGACAGTATGATATTTTTAACCAGGAGCATTGAAAAAACCGCAAATATCGCCGGGGGCTACACCGTGGGGAACCTGGTTATTGACCCCCAGGGTGTATTCCTCCAGCTGGACGATGGCAGCCTGACCCCAGCCACCGGTAAGGTGGAGGTCAAGATCGGGGACCACTGGGAGGCTTTAACCGTGGCAGACTTTAACGATGAAACCCCGGAGGGCTGGCCGCTTAATGCTGGACTGGATGCAAGAATGATATAAGACGTTAAAGGGGGTAACGTGATGGACTTATTCCAGCTTTACGCTGATGCTGGTAGGACTGGCTTAATGGTTGCCCTGGCCGGGCAGCCAGTGGATAAGCTAAAGGTACTATGCCGGGAATACTGCCTGGACTGTACCGGCTCATATCGGAAATACCAGCATAGCCGGGAGCTGGCAGAATTCATGGCGCACCGGGTAAGGTGCATGAGTGAAAAAGGTAGTGTATTTAGGTAGGGGTTCGCTGCGGACTTTCCCGCAGTCAGTTACATCATGACTGCTCAATTTTGAGTAGTCTAACAAAGGGAGGGTTTTAGTCGATGGGGGAACTATTAAAGTTAATGGAGATAAACCATGTTACAGAGGTAGAGCTTAGAAAAGCAGTTGCAGCCGCTGGCTACTATGCGGAAGATACACCCATTAATAATTATGATGCTGAGTTTATAGACAAAGCACTTATAGGAGCATGGCCGCAGGTTTTGGAGAACATAAAAAAGCTAAGAGTAACGATGTTAAAAAATAGGGTTGTCGAACTGGAAAGCATTGTTGAGAATGTTACCCAGGAGCTGGAAAAAGCCTGTTTCATACTGAACTACTGGCAAAGTGAATACTTATTTTATGAGAAACCAGATCTGCGGGCTGCTGTGACCTGGGGAAGCAGTACAGGCTCCCAAACCGACCATGAGAAGCAATCTGCCCGCTGGTTTTTTGAATATAACTGGATAACTAATTTTATTAACGTCGCTAGCGACTATACGCACGCAGCAAAGGGGAAGCTGGAGGAGATAGTAAGACAGTAGAGGTTGACCATAAGCCCGGGGCGATCTCCCTGGGCTTATGGTATTATTAGGATGAGGAAGGAGGAATTAGGCAGTGGCGAAAAAAAAGGCGAACGGTGAAGGTAGTGTATGGCAGCGACCCAATGGAACCTGGGTTGCTCAGGTTAGCTTTACTGACCCGGTAACCGGGAACCCTGACCGGAAATCAGTGTCTGGTAAGACCAAGCAGGAAGTATTAAAGAAAAAGCGTAAACTGGAAAACGCTAAGGATGTTAACCGGCTGGTTGATAACGGTAAGATAACCCTGGAGCAGTGGATTGACCGCTGGCTGGAGGTATATAAGAAACCGGCCTTAAAGTATTCTACCTGGTATTCATACAAGCAGCTGGCTGACCTTCACATTAAACCAGCATTAGGTAAGAGACAGCTGGATCGGTTACGGTCAAACGAGATACAGGACTTCTATAACCGCTTATCTGAATCGGGCAGAATAGATATGGGTAAACAGACCGAAGGTAAGCCAGCTGGACTGTCTCCCAGGACTGTTAGGTTGTGCCATGTAGTAATTAATGGCGCACTGAAACAGGCAGCAAAAGAAGGTTTAATTATGTGGAACCCGGCGGATGCTACCGACCCGCCACGACAGGTTAAAAAGGAAGTAAGACCGCTTACCACTGATGAGGTTATGCGCTTCCTGGATGCGATACAGGACCATGAAATATACCCTGCCATAATTACTGACCTGGGGACCGGACTAAGGCGCGGGGAGCTGCTGGCTTTAACCTGGCCGGACATAGACCTGGAGGAAAAAACCGCTATTATCAGACAGTCATTATTACAGGTGGGCAAGAAAGTGTATTTACAGGACGATGTTAAGACTAAGGCCAGTAAGGCCACCGTGACCCTACCGGATGAAGTGGTAAGAGTTTTAAGGCAGGTTAAGATAGACCAGGCTAAGAATAAACTATTATTAGGAGAAGCCTACCAGGACAATAGCCTAGTATTCTGTAAAGCTGATGGAACGGCCTATAGACCGGATTATATATACCATACCTATAAGGACCTGCTAGAAGCGCACGGGCTACCTGATGTGAGCTTTCATGCTATGCGACATACCTTTTGCACGATGTTATTAGAGCATGGGGAGGAGCTTTCTACAGTGAGTAAATTAGCGCGACATAGCAGCATATCAATCACCGCTGACACATACGGCCACCTGACCCAGCCCATGAGAGACAAAGCAGCCAGCAAACTTGATGGCATTTTATCCGGCAAAAAAGCTCAGGGGAAAAATTGATTTTTTCCCGGTTGCAACACGGTTGCAACATTTACACAAAAAACAGATATATTCTAGGAAGTAAAAAGCCCTCCAAACACCGGAGGGCTTTAGCTTTTCTACTGGTGGGCCATACAGGAATCGAACCTGTAACCTTCTGATTAAGAGTCAGCTGCTCTGCCTAGTTGAGCTAATGGCCCGTAATT
>ENA-UOOM01003778-UOOM01003778.1-fermentation-metagenome-genome-assembly--contig:-NODE-3778-length-10575-cov-7.304373_pt1 | contig 10575 bp, 10 predicted proteins | sample MGYA00245781_ERZ724031 | MGnify/ENA primary metagenome ERZ724031 (study PRJEB28704, sample SAMN03018317) | fermentation metagenome | biome: anthropogenic terrestrial biome; feature: soil; material... | reverse complement strand
ACCGGATAGCTCTGCAGCTATAATAAAATTAATAAATTGTTAATAATTAGTTTATAGTAATTCAAGACCGATTATGTAATATATAATTGTACTAAAAAAATGCTTAAGCTTATAGCAGTAAATTATATAATAGGAGGTCGGAAAAATGAAGTTTAATAAAAAAACAGCTGCAGTATTTGCTTTTGTTCTTGGTATTACAATTATAACAGGGACAGCATTTGCAGATATTATGCTTGGTTCAGGATATAGCAGCTTGAAAAATTCTATTAAGACAACTGTGGCAAAATTAACCAATGATGTTGATAATTTCAGTTGTAATTCGATTATATCTGTTAAGGTTGACGGCAGGACAATTACTGAGGAAATAGGAAATATAAAAGTTGATATTGATAATAATGCACAGGAAACGAATTCAAAATATTTAAATGCGGACGGAGAAGTAAGAGAACATTATTCTTATGATGATAATAATCAAAGAATATATAAAAATTTTGATGATGATTCATATAATGTTTTTGAGAAAAGAAAAGATGCCAGTAACGGCAAAATAATTGAAAATCCTTTTGAAGAGGAACAAGTCAAAGATTTTGAAAAGGTACTTGATGCATTTGCAGGGAGTCTGCAGGATGTTATTCAAATAGAGGAAGCAGGCGGAAAGAAATTGTATACGGGTAATGTATCGGAAACACAAATTCCTTCTCTTGTAAATGCAATATCATCCTTTGCCTTTAAATATGCCATACTTGACGAATGGAATGCGGATAGGCTGAAAGTTCCATATCCTAATTCAAATATATACCTTATAAATGCATCGGGCAAAGCAATTGAAAATGAAGATGGAATTATAGAAAGCGGTATTTTTACCGCAAGCATGTCCGCGCAGGACGGCAAAGGTGTTGAGCACATATATACTTTGGATTTTTCAATTGATATAAAGAATGTTAATAACACAGTTGTAAAAGCTCCGGATTTGGATGGCCAAAAAGTTACATACAGCAAAGAAGGCTATGAATTTGACAGTAAGTATATCGGTAAATACAAAAATGATATTGTAATAAAAGAAGGCAATTCCTTTGAAAAGGTAGGAGAAAGGTTCTTTGAAATAACTTATGTTGCTGACGGCAATGTAAAGGGCAAATATTACGAAGTATATAATGAAGGGTATGAGGCTGAAAGTGTGAGAAGTTTTGATTTCTACTCAAACTATGATGAATCAATCCACTTTACGAAAATTCATTATACAAATGACAATGGAGAAAATAAAACGGGAATTATCCATCGCACAGGTTTGCAGAATATCAGTGTATCATTTAATGTTACAATAGACGAAGATGGAAGTGGATATTCTTATTCAGATGAAAACGGGAAATTTGACAATACCTTTATAAGAATATTTGAGTAAGTAAAAGGCTCAAGGGTGTAAAAGTTTCAGCTTTTGCACCCAAGGCTTTTTAGGAGGAATAGTATTGGATAAAGCAATTGTAATTGAAAATTTATCAAAAATGTATAAAAACAATCGTGGAATACAAGATATTAATTTAGAAATAGAGCAGGGTGAGATATTCGGCTTTTTAGGTCCTAACGGTGCAGGAAAAACTACTGCAATGAAAGTTATGGTGGGTCTTATGAAAGCCGATAAAGGCGATGTTAAAATAAATGGTTTCAGCATTGCCGATGACTATGAAAAAGCAATGAAGGATGTGGGGTGCATCATAGAGAACGTGACACCGTTTCCTTATTTAACGGCATTTGAAAATATGCAGCTGAGAGGACGATTTAATAAGGAAGTTAACGAAATAAGAATTGATGAGTGCTTGGAGATTACCGGAATTATTAAATATAAGAATGAAAAGATAAAAAATTATTCATTAGGAATGAAACAAAGGCTTGGTGTTGCCATGGCAATTTTGCCCAATCCTAAAATCATAATTTTGGATGAGCCTTTTAATGGTTTGGATGTTGAAGGAATGGTTGAAATGAGAGAATTAATAATGAGTATGTCCAAGCAGCAGAAGACAACATTTTTTATATCCAGCCATTTAATACACGACATAGAGCTTACGTGCCATAAGGTGGGAATTTTATATAACGGCAAGCTTATAGGCGTTGATAGTACTCATAATATTTTGAAAAATTATTCTACTTTGGAGAACTATTATTTAAGCGAGGTTGATTTGAATGGAGAATATTAAAGCGGTTTTTATAAATGAAATAATAAAAATTTCAAAAAAGAAAAAGATAACTGCAGCATTGATATTCTCCCTTCTGACTGTTATAGCTGCAGCAATTGCGGAGTATTTTATAAGTAATTTTGCAGGAATACGTGTAACCGGAAGCTCGGAATTTTCAATTATGATTTTGACAATTTTAAGCTATTCTCTTTTTCCTCTTTTCACCGCATTTATCTGTATAGATATGTTTGCAGGCGAATTTGCGGATGATACTATAAAATTTACTCTTACAGGACCTGCATCAAGATTTAAAGTATTTTTGGGAAAAATTTTTGCGGCGGCTGCCTTTATAATTTTTAATCTCATTTTTGTAATGATTATTTCTGTCGTTGCCTCTTTATTTATAAACAACTTCATACCCAACCTGTTTAAAATAATAGTATCTTACATTATGGCATTTTTACCGATTTTTATTTTTGCATTAGCGGTTATTATGATTTCTAATCTTGCAAGAAGCACAACCGGTTCGTTTATGCTTTCTATTTTTATTTTTTTGATGTTTATTGGATTAGGATTGGCTTTTCCGTTGATTAAAAGTTTTTTATTCACATCTTCTTTTGATTGGTACAGATTGATTTTAGGAAGCTATATAAATTACGGCAAGATTTTTAGGATATTTCTTATTTTATTCGGTTATGGTATAATGTTGTGTGCATCAGGTTATTATCTGTTTGAAAAGAAAGATATTTAGGATGATTGTATGAATTTAAAACAAAGATTTTTAACACAAAATATATTGATACTCGTAGGCACAATTGTTATAACCGGGTGTTTTGCTTTTGCCCATACCTACTTTTATAATTTAATAAATGAATCCCATGTAAACGGAGGGGTGGGTCAAAGGGCTGTTGTAGTAATGGAAAACAGCGGCATTATATATAGCAGCGAAGATTTTACTATGTTTGAAATTAAAGAAATGCTGATGAATCTCAGTATTGAAAACAATTATTATGAATATGGGAATAAAAGGTACAGTATTGATGAAGAAAACTTTTCCGCTGAAAATGGCAGTAATTACAAAATAATAACACTTAATCAAATTATAAATATCAGTGATTACTATAGGTCGTTTATTGCCTTTGTTTTTATTGTGTTTTTAGCGGTATATATAATAGCAAGCATAATAGTTCAAAAGCAAAATTTGAAAAACATAATAATACCTATTACTGATTTAACTAAGGTAATGGAAAAGCTTAGGAACGGCGAGCTTGAAACATCAATAACGGATAAGGGATATGGAGAGGTCAGGGAGCTCGGAAGTGCTATTGAGCAATTGCGCCTTCAGCTGAAGAACTCCATATATTATCAGCAAAAAGTTGATGAAAACAGAAAATTTTTAATATCAAGCATATCTCATGATCTTAAAACACCTGTAACATCCATAATAGGATATATAGACGGAGTTTTAGACGGTGTTGCAGATACTGATGAAAAAAAACGGTATTACTTATCCAAAGCTATTGAAAAAACAAAGATGATAAATACAATGATTGAGGACTTGCTGCTGTATTCAAAGTTAGATTTAAATCAAATGATATTTGAAAAGGAAAATGTTGATATTGTAAAATATGCGGAAAGTTGTATTGAAGATAATTCGGAAGAATTCATAGGTGAAAATAAAAGAATAATTTTCGAAAATGAACTTTCAGCTTCATGTTTTGTTGTTATTGATATAGAAAAATTTAAACGTGTGTTACAAAATATTATTGATAATGCCAAAAAAAACATTGAAGAACAAACAGGTCAGCTTAAAATAATATTAAGAGAAACAAGTTCCTCAGTTATAATGGAATTTAGGGACAATGGGAAAGGAATTAATAAACAGGATTTGCCCCATGTTTTTGATAGATTTTACAGAGCTGATACTGCAAGGGAGGTCAAGGGCTCAAGCGGTTTGGGTCTCTCCATTGCAAAACAGATTGTTGAAGGTTTGGGCGGAAGAATATGGGCGGTTAGTGAGGAAGGTCAGGGAGCCTCGATTATTGTTTCCCTAAAAAAGGTGAAAAAATAGGAAGTGATAAAATGAAAAGAATATTAATTATTGAAGATGATAAAAGCATATCAGAGCTTCAAAAAGACTATTTGGAAATGAGCGGTTATGAGGTTATATGTGCTTTTGACGGCAGGTCAGGGTTTGAATATATAAAAAACGAAAGCTTTGATTTGATTATTTTGGATTTAATGCTTCCCGGAAGGAATGGCTTTGACATATTAAGAGAGATATCCGATTCAAAGCAAATACCTATACTTATCGTATCCGCAAAATCTGATGAAACATTTAAGATTAAGGGATTAAACTTGGGAGCTGATGATTATATAACTAAACCTTTTGGTATGGGTGAATTAGTAGCGCGAGTGAAAAGCCACATAAAAACATATGAAAGATTTAAACACGGCTCAAAAAAGAAGTTGATAGTGGTTGGAGAGTTATCTATTGATAAAGAAGATCGCAGAGTTTATGTAGATGATAATGAAGTTGTGTTAACTCAAAAAGAGTTTGATTTGTTGCTGTTTTTAGCAGAAAATCCGAATAGGGTCTATAATAAAGAATATTTATTTGAAAGGGTTTGGGGTTATGACTCTTTGTCGGATGCATCAACTATAACCGTACATATAGCAAGAATAAGAGAAAAGATTGAAACAAATCCTGAAAGACGTCAATATATTGAAACCGTATGGGGAGCAGGGTATAGATTTAAAATCTGAATTTTTTCTATAACGAAAAAATATTTAATAAGGCATTGATAACTCTAAATAACAGATTGGTCAGGAGGACAATGCAATGAATATTGAAGTATATTTTAAAAAAGTATACACGGCTGCTTACAGATTGACCGGTGAAGAAGAAATCGCAGGGCAAATAGCGGAATTAGCAATAGTTAATACTGCAAAGCAACTGAATGAAGATAATATAATTTCAGAAATTATGCTGAAATTAACAATTTTAGAATTAATACAAATATTTCTTAACATGCCGAAATCATGCTGCAATAATAATTTAAAGGGAATTCAGGGGTCTCTGTTAAAGCTTAAGCCTTTAAACAGAGCCGTGGTGCTTTGGAAGGATGTGTTGGGCTATCAAATATCAGATAATATGCCTGCGACTGATTGTACTTATGAGGAGCTGATTAAGGAGCTAATTTGCGGAAGAAAAAAACTGAAAGAATTTAAATTATAACAGTAATTGCAGTCCTCCCTTTGAGATTATCTTAAAGGGAGACATTTTTGTTTAAATAGTTCTAAATTTACTAATAATACTAAATATGCTATAATAAAACAACTTTAAAAACAATTAAACAATTGGAGATAAAAAATGGGTAATTATAAAATTTTAATTATTGAGGATGACAGGACAATAGCGGAATCCATCAGGAAGCATTTGGAAAAATGGGAATATCAAGTGCAATGTGTTACTGATTTTAAGGAAGTTATAAGCGAGGTTACAAGCTTTAAGCCCGAACTGATACTTTTGGATATAACACTGCCATTTTATAATGGGTTTTATTGGTGCAATGAAATCCGTAAGTTTACAAAAATCCCCATTATATTTATTTCTTCCGCAGACGATAAAATGAATATTGTAATGGCAATGGATATGGGAGGAGATGATTTTATATCCAAGCCTTTTGATTTAACGGTTCTTACGGCAAAAGTCAATGCCCTCCTCAGGCGAAGCTACTCCTTTAAAGCAAATGTAAATGTTATTGAGCATAAGGGAGTTATGCTTAATCTGTCCAATACAAAGATTTCCAACGGAGATAAAAGTATAGAGCTTACGAAAAACGAATTTAAAATTATGCAGCTCCTAATGGAAAATGCAGGTGAAATGGTCTCAAGAGATACAATTATGATACATCTCTGGGACAGCGAAAGCTTTATAGACGACAACACACTGACGGTTAACTTAACGCGCATTCGCAAGAAGTTATCTCAAATCGGAGTTAATGACTATATTACTACTAAAAAAGGTATGGGATATTTGGTATAGAGGGATGGTCATGGATAAGTCAAAGACTTTAAATATAGGTTCATTATTTAATTCATATTTAAAAGAGCGAAAAAGCAATATCATTATGAGTTTTGTGTTCGTCTTAATTTTCATATTGATTTTTAAGCTGTATCATGTGGATGTGAAAATTGCCCTGTATCCTGCAATAATATGCATGGTTTTATGGACAATATTCGCTGTTTTTAAATTTTACATGTATTGCAGGAAGCATTACTATAGGATTGAGCTTTCCAATCATATAGAAATAACACTGAAAAATCTTCCTGAGTCGGAATCGCTGTTGGAAGCAGATTATCAAAATATGCTGGATGTGCTTATGACATACAATAGATTGCAATTATCAGAAAACAATCAGAAATACAGTGATATGAGCGAATATATAACATTATGGGCTCATCAGATGAAAACTCCCATTACGGCTATTAATCTGCTTCTTAACGAATTTGATCATGATGATAAATATAAAATAAAAGAACAGTTGTTTGAAATAGAAAGATATGTAGATACTGTACTGCAATTTATGAGACTTGATACAATGAATTCTGATTTGCTGTTAAAGGAATATTCGCTTATGAAAATTGTAAAACAGGGGATTAAATATTATTCTAAAGTTTTTATAAACAAAGGAATTTCACTTAAGTTGGATGAATTTAATACAACTGTTGTTACCGACGAGAAATGGCTTTTTTTTGTGATAAAGCAGATTCTTTCAAATGCTTTGAAATATACCGATGAGGGAAGTATCTCCATATATGTTGTTCCTGACAAGACATTGGTTATTGAGGATACGGGAATAGGAATTTCGGAAGAAGACATCCATAGAATTTTTGAAAGGGGATTTACCGGATATAACGGGCGTCTGGATAAAAAAGCTACAGGTATAGGTCTTTATCTTTCAAAGCAGATTTTAGAAAAATTAAATCACAATATTAAAATTTATTCCCAACTTGGAATCGGAACAAGAGTGGAAATAAATCTGACAACTTCCTTACCAAGGAAGTGACTTGACGTTCATCCCAAACCTTACGAAAATGTAAGGTTTATAATTATATTGTAAGGCAAGTCTATGGCACGGAATTTCTTTTTTAGTTAAACTTAAACATGAAAGAAAGAAACAGGAGGAAAGTTGATGCCATTATTGAAGGTTAACAATTTAAAGAAAGTTTATACTACCAGGTTTGGGGGAAGTAAAGTAACAGCATTAAAAAATATAAGCTTTTCCGTGGAAAAGGGAGAATATGCAGCAATTATGGGAGAGTCAGGCTCGGGAAAGACCACTCTTCTAAATATTTTAGCTTCTATGGACCGCCCTACATCGGGAGAAGTTTTTTTAAACGGAGAAAATACTGTATCCATTAATGAAAATGAGCTGGCAAGATTTAGGAGAGAACATTTAGGTTTTGTATTTCAGGATTTTAATCTCTTAGATACATTTTCCATTGAGGATAACATATATCTTCCCCTTGTATTAGCGGGCAAAGAATACGAGGTTATAAATGAGAAATTAGAGCCTATCGCTGCAAAATTAGGCATTTCGGATATTTTGAAAAAATATCCGTACGAGGTTTCAGGAGGTCAAAAACAAAGAACTGCAATTGCAAGAGCTATCATAACAAATCCCGATATTCTCTTGGCGGATGAACCTACGGGGGCTTTGGATTCTAAATCAACAGGAGAGCTTTTGGATACATTTTCAGATTTACACAAAGACGGTCAAACTATTTTAATGGTTACTCACAGTGTGCGTGCCGCAAGTCATGCGGGCAGGGTGCTGTTTATTAAAGACGGGGAAATATATCACCAGATATACAGAGGCAACATGACAAATGATGAAATGTATTTGAAAATTTCAAATACACTTACAGTCTTGCTTGCAGGCGGTGATTTGCATGAATAGCATATATCTGAAGTTGGCAATAAGCAATATTAAGAAGAATAAAAGTACATTTTTTCCTTTCGGATTGTCATGCGGTACAATGATAGCGCTGTTCTATATGCTGCTGTCAATTAATAATCAGGCTTCAGATGCTGTTTTTTACGGTGGTTCTGACATTGGAATAATATTAGATTTAGGAGTTTGGGTATGCGGAATTTTTTCGGCTATGGTAATATTCTATACCAATGGATTTTTGCTTAAACGAAGGAACAAGGAGCTTGGTCTATACAATATACTAGGAATGGAAAAGAAGCATATAGGAAATATATTGTTTTGGGAAATAATATTGACATGCGGTATAAGTATGTTGGCAGGATTGCTCGGCGGAATGCTGTTTTCAAAGCTGCTGTTTTTAGTTTTATTGAATCTGATTAATTTGAGCACAACAATAAACTTCGGAATTTCAGCAAATGCGGTAATCATGACCATGCTGGTATTTTTATCGATTTTTATAGTCAATATATTATATAACAATTTGAAAATCAGGAGATTAAAACCTATAGAATTGCTTCAAGGAAGCAACGTGGGGGAAAGAGAGCCGAAAGCAAAATGGATACTTGCTTTATTGGGGGCTGTATGTCTGTCTATAGGCTACTATATTGCCGTTACCACACAGAATCCCCTGCAGGCTATGTCTGTGTTCTTTGTGGCGGTGCTGTTTGTAATGGCGGGTACGTATCTGCTTTTTATCAGCGGGAGTATTGTACTTCTGAAAATGTTGAAAAAGAATAAAAAGTATTATTACCACAAAACTCATTTTATCACGGTTTCCGGTATGATGTACCGAATGAAACAAAATGCCGTAGGGCTTGCAAATATATGTATATTAAGCACGGCTGTATTGGTTGTGCTGTCTTCAACCGTATCCCTTTATATGGGAATGGATAATGTTATGCGCACCAGATATCCCAGCGATGTTATAACCAGTTACGCTTATATGCCGGAGGAAGACGCAAAATATAATATGAGTTACAACTACGATACGGAATTGATAGAAAAAACTATTCAAAATCATGCCAATAAGTATAATGTTGAAATACAAGATGTTAACAAATATTATTCTTTTTCATTAGTGGGGATTGTAGACGGAGAAAGTTTTAGACCTATAACAGATGATATATCTCAAGGAATGAAAGATATGGTTATTTTTATGGCTATGACATTGGATGACTATAAGGCTGCTGCCGCAGAAGGTGAAAATATTAAAGAGTTATCCGGTGATTCCCTATATCTTTTGTCTTCGGCTTCCCGTTACAGTTCTATGGAAAACTTTACTGTTGGAGAAAATGTATTTAAGATAGATTCGGATTCCCAAACAATGGAATTAGATAATAAGTTTGCTGAACAGACATTTGCATATGATTATATTTTTATTATTGTACCTGACTTTGAAAATTTGATTATGGTAAAAGATGAAGTAAATAATATGTATCGAGAGCGAGAGGCGCAAGATTACGGTGCAACTTCCGTAACATATAATTATAAATTTAATCTCAGCGGTGATCTGGATGATAAAAAGGAGTTCAATATTACTTTAAGAGATGCATTGAATGACGCTGATATACCCCATGTATCCACAGTTGAAAATATATTTACCACAAGACAACAGTTTATGGAGCTTTACGGCAGCTTGTTTTTTATAGGGATTTTCATAGGAACACTCTTCCTGATGGCAACGGTTCTTATAATCTATTATAAGCAAGTTTCAGAAGGATACGAAGACAGAAACAGATTTTTAATTATGCGTAATGTGGGGATGAGCAAGAAGGAAGTAAGAACTGTAATAAAAAATCAAATTTTAACAATATTCTATCTGCCCATATTGCTGGCGGTTGTCCATGTTGCATTCGCCTTTGATATTACAAGGAAAATACTTGCAATACTAAATCTGACGAATGTTAAGCTGTTTGTAGAATGCACATTGGGAACAATATTTATATTTGTTATTATTTACGGCATTGTATATAAGCTTACCGCTAAATCATATTATAAAATTGTAAATTCGACAAATTAAATTCAGAGCTTTATTTTGTATAAAAATAATTGAATGTTAGTGGTTAATGTATATCAGTGAATTAATATAGTTTTGAGCAATAATCAAAAGAGCACTGCAAGTATTAACTATGTAGTGCTCTGAAAGTAAAGTCTATTTTAATTAATTTGATTTAGCTAAAGCCAATCCTATAAGCTTATCAGCATAATCAGCCAAAAATGATGGAATATTTAAAAGACCATTGTCAAGGCGCAGGTTGTTAAGTGAAAAACGGACGCGCAACTTAACATTGTCACCATATTTCTCCTTAAACTTTTTTAAGCTTCTGCTTTCCACATTACTCTCGGATTTAACTTCTACAGGAAAAATGTCGTTTTCTCTCTGTATAAGAAAATCAACTTCATAT
>ENA-UOOM01003775-UOOM01003775.1-fermentation-metagenome-genome-assembly--contig:-NODE-3775-length-10580-cov-63.752969_pt1 | contig 10580 bp, 9 predicted proteins | sample MGYA00245781_ERZ724031 | MGnify/ENA primary metagenome ERZ724031 (study PRJEB28704, sample SAMN03018317) | fermentation metagenome | biome: anthropogenic terrestrial biome; feature: soil; material... | reverse complement strand
AAAAAATGAATGAATAAATTACCCTTGCAAAAGATGCACAGTTGTTACCGAAATTACTGCATCATTGTTACCGAAAGTGCTGCATTGCTGTTACCGAAAACACTGCACTTCCATTTACCGAAATTACTGCATTCTCAGTTACCGTTACCATTCAGTGAATAATGTGGATTTTCGTTCATAATTATAGATGTGTTTGATGAATTAAAGTGTCTTTTTTATGTGTTTATGCAAAAGTATTACTTTTTAACGAAAAAACAAAGTACTGATTAAAATAGAAAAAATATTTTATATTTTACTGAATTATATATTATTTGTTGTATGTTTGCCTACATTTAAATTTTAATGTTAGCTTAATTTGACTAAAAACAACATTATAATCAACTTATTAAGTTCATTAAACATAAAGTATACTAAATCGTATACATCTCAACATTATAATGAGCACCCACACAAATATAATCTATATGGAATAAGCAATATATTAAATCATTACAATATAGAGAATGCTGGTATAAAGCTAACAAATAAGTTAGATATCCATTTGATTGATACTCCATTTATTGCACATATTGGTAATGATTTTATTGTTGTTGAAAAGATAACAGAAACAAATATTCAGTTTATTCAAGATGATAAGGAAATAGCCATTCATTTAGAGGATTTTAACAAAATGTGGACAGGTTATCTTTTGATTGCCGAACCAAGTGAACTATCCATAGAACCAAACTACGAAAAACACAAAAGAAAAGAAATATTGTCCACAGTTCAAACTACCACACCACTTATTATTGTAATATTTTTATTAACCTACTCTATTGTCTCCTTTAAAAGCTATTTAAATATCGGTTTCTTTTTATCATTTATTATAAACGCCGCAGGCGTTTTTATTGGATATCTACTTATATTGAAACAACTCAGTATTCAAAGTGATTATGTCGATAAGCTTTGCTCTCTTTTTAAACACAGAGACTGTAATAACATACTCGAATCTGATGCATCTAAGTTTATGGGCTTTTTAGGTTGGAGTGAAGTAGGTTTTGGGTACTTTATTTCTAATATCCTTATTCTTTCATTTTTACCTCAATCTATAAACTACTTGGCTGTAATTAATATTGCAACGTTACCATACACTTTTTGGAGCTTATGGTATCAAAAATATAAAGCGAAACAATGGTGTCCTATGTGCTTGATATCTCTGCTTTTGCTATGGAGTATTTTTGCAATTAATGTGATTTTTGGATATTACCATTTTCCCTCGTTCAACTTCTTCAATTTACTAACAGTTGGAGGAATATACATAGTTGCTATATTAGGACTTAATTTGCTTGTGCCAATTATTGCTAAGAGCAACAATGCCAGCAACATTCAATATGAAATAAACAGTATAAAGGCAGATGAAAATGTTTTCAAGACATTGTTAACCAAACAGCCTCAGTACGAAGTTTCAAAATCCACTTCACAACTCTTGCTGGGAAACATACAGTCACAAAACCTTGTGACCATTTTTTCTAATCCGCATTGCAATCCTTGTGCAAAAATGCATGAAAGAGTAAATCATTTAATCAATCACAACAAGGATATTTGTGTGCAATACATCTTGTCTTCATTTAACGAAGAATTAAACGTGTCCAATAAATATCTAATAGGAGTATATCAACAAAAAAACGGAGAGGCTATGCAGTTATTCGATAATTGGTTTGAAGTGGGAAAATATAATAAAGAGCAGTTTTTTGAAGAACATCCTATCAATATGAAAGAAAAAGATATAGAGAAGGAGTTCACTAAACATGAACAGTGGAAAGAAAAATCGGGATTAAGAGCAACGCCTACTATACTTGTGAATGGATATAAATTGCCCGATAATTATTAAATTGAAGATTTGCGATTTCTTTCAAATATGGAAATATAATAAACAACGGAGTCGTCGTGCAACCCGACAACAATGTTGTAATATCACATTAACATAATATTAACGGTTGCTAATAATTCAAGTGTATGAAAAAGTTAAGTAAAATCAAACTGCAAGAAGCGGTTGTATTGGAAAATCAAGAAATGAAAATGATTTTTGGAGGCTCAGGAGAAACCACCTTGTGTGGATCTAATCCAGACGGAACTTGTGCAACTAGTACTTGCGAGGTTGAGGGTACCTCAGGAACTTGTGAGTATAGGGATGGCAGATGCGGATGTGTGGTGAAAAAATGATTTATTCAATATTTTTTATTGAATATATCTAGACGTTGTTTTGAATTTACAAAATATTAATGAATGTCCGTATATATACCTAATAGCAGCCATATATAACTGATATATACAAGTTTCATTCTAATTAAGCTTCAATTATTAATATGTTGAAAACCAGTATTTTGGAGAAGTTAGGGGGCGTTATACGGATATTCATTAATACAATTTATCAAATATCATCGAGATGATTGATTATTATTTCGGAACTTTATGGATATCAACACATAAAAGTTATAAGTAATTATCCAATCAATCTGACTGATAAACAGCGGCGAATATTACCCAAGGAATTGGTCATGGGCAAAGCGAGTACTCCTATTATCGTAAATGGAAACTGGAGGGGATATGTAGCCTATTTTACTCAAGAAATACCAATAAATGATTGCCCGTGGAAATTATAGGGCTTCCCAACCTGTTTCTTCAAGCAACGGATAAAGATGGATTTTTTTCTTTTAAGGAAGTAGGATTTCAAAGAACAGATTCAATTATTTATACAAGTTTATCTGCAACTGTTTTTATTAAAAATCAACCGTTGATTGTCCGGATTTTATTAGGACACTTTGCGGATAATCATATAAATTAAAATAGTTTATAAAAGATGGAAAAAATAATACTCTCATTTATTGTCTTTATTTTATTTGTTGAGGTTCATGCACAAACAATACAAATTGACAACGATTCTGCAAATATCAGAATTACATACTCTTTCATTCAAAACAATCCGAAAGAAGAAGCTTTATCTCGAGCAGATACAATGGCCCTGGATATAGGTGAAAAATTATCATCCTTCTATGATTTAACTGCATCTGCGAAAAACAATATGATTAGTGATGCCATGAGTACAGGCGAAATAGATTTCGTAGTTCTTGTCCAAAACCCTAAAGATATAAATGATCTATTGTTAGATATTGAAAAGAAAAAAACGTTTAATTCTGACAATCATATTCCATTTACCATATTTAAAAACAGAGTAAATAATATGGTTTACACACAATGCCAAAATTTGGGTGTTTCGTCTATTTCAGTGTTCCTGAAGGAAGATTTAGCTCCACAGACATGGAGTATAGAGGGCGATACGTGTAGGATTTTAGATTATCTATGTCAAAAAGCAATAACAGAGTTTAGGGGTAGAACCTATGAAGCGTATTTTACAATGGATATTCCCATAAATGAGGGGCCTTGGAAGCTATACGGACTGCCCGGTCTTATACTTGAAGCAAATACAACTGATGGCCTTTTTCGGTTTTGTGCAATGGGCATTGAAAAAATAAAAGATAAACAAATAAATATATCTTATGATAAAAAAACAGAAGTTTGTAAAGACTTAAAGCAGTATCAAGATATTGTGAAATCACAAAAAAAGGTTATTCGAATACAAGAGAAAACTAATCTTTATTATATAGAAATAGCACAGTCCAAAAATATAATTCCGTTAGAAATAGGACAATAATCGCAACACAAAACAATTCGTAAATGAAGATAAAATATTTTATTCAAGCAACACTTATAGGAATGTAACGAATTAATTTGACAATTAATATTTTTTATTTACCTTTTGTATTATGAAAACAGAGGTAATAGAAAAAATGAAGGAATTTATTCCTTACCTGAATGAAGAGCAAGCCCGGATATATGCTGCGTCTGAGGCCAAAGCACTTGGGAGAGGCGGAAAGAGCTTGATCAGAAGGACAACCTGTAATATCGGTGGATACAAAAAAGCGGGAATTAGTTGGCAATTTCGCCAACAAAGGCGTTGAATGGCACCCGAAGGGAATGGCCGAAAGTGTGAGTGCTTATGAACAAGTTGAAGGTGCAGGTATAACCCCTCCTGAAAATAGAAAATATGGAGATTGTAAAAACTTCACAGATTATTACAATTTGCTTGAAAACCTAAACAGAAACATTTATTTAGGATATTACAATGACCAAACATTTATCTATATACCCATAAAAATCCATATAATATCCTCCATTGGAGTTGCAACAATAATGCGTTTATGTAAACACCTCATATGCATGAATTTTAATTTACGATTTATTTCATTCATTTTGTTGTTATCTCCCAGCCTGTTATTTGCCCAAAGAGAGATATCCGGTCGTGTTCTTTATCAAGACAGCAGTAAACCGGTGTCGGGCGCAACCGTTACCCTGCACCACGTTGGTTCGCCATCCATCCTGACTTATAGTATCACGAACGATGATGGAAGATTTACTTTGAAACGCAACGAACTACCCGATTCGGTGACGGTGACAGTATCGGCAATGACCATCGAACGCCATTCAGAAAACATAAAAAGCGATATAGGATCAATCGATTTTTTCGTTAACGAAAAAATTACCGAACTAAAGGAAGTTATCGTGAAAGCACCCAAGATAAGGCAAAAAGGGGATACCATCAGTTATAACGTTTCCAGTTTTTTGGATGAGACCGACAGCAGCATCGGCGACGTGCTGAAAAAGCTGCCGGGCATACAAGTGCTTTCGTCGGGACAAATCCTCTACCAAAACAAAGCCATCAGCAAATTTTATGTGGAAGGATTGGACTTGATGAAAGGCAAATACGGCATCGCCACACAAAATATCGATGCAAAAAAAGTGGCATCGGTGGAAGTGATGGAGAATCACCAACCGGTGAAAGCCCTCAAAGATATGGAATTGCCCGACGCCGCAGCCATCAACCTGAAATTAAAAGTGTCTTCCCTTGGCGCATTTTTCGCTACCGCACAACTTGGTGTGGGGCTGCCTTCGGTGTTATTGAGCAACGAACTGGTAGGCATGCGTTTTACCCGCACACAGCAAAATATGCTCGTTTATAAGAACGACAATACGGGAAAAGATGTTGCCGCAGAGCTTTCGTCTTTCTATAATGGTTCGAGATTTACATCATCGGAACCAAATCTAAGTATCGTAAAACCGTCACCTCCGGGCATAGGGCAACAGCATCACCTGTTCAACGATGCACACATGGTTTCACTCAACGATATTCGCACACTCAAAAAAGATCATACATTCACTTCCAATGTGAGCTATATCTTCGACCAACAGAAACGGGACAGCTATTCCCGACAAGAACTTTTTATAGACAGCTCGGACAATATCATTATCGAAGAAGATATGAATTCAAAGCTGATAAAGCGTGATATGGAAAGTTCTTTTACTTACGAAGCTAATACCGATGACTATTTTGTAAACAACACGTTCAACTTTTCGGGAAAATGGAACGACGAGTCGGGGTTTATCCGACAGGATAATCCAATCGAACAACAATTGGAACAGCCCACCATCAATCTTTCAAACTCTTTTGAATACTTGCGTCGGAAAGGCAAGAAAAACAATAAGATATCGGCGTCAATAGGATATAACCATCAAAATCAATCATTACGAATCTCACCAGTAATGTTTGAAAATCTGGGAGATGTAACGCCTCCTTTACAACAAAACGTTTTACACAACCACTTGTATGGAGACCTCAACCTGTCGGGTTACAATAAAAGTTGGAAAAAACTGGGGTTGGGATATTCTTTTGGTTCAACTTTCAATTTCCATTCGTTAGAAACGGGTCTTTCCTCCGGTAACCCTCCACAAAAATTTATAGCGGACAGCTTGCGCAATAAATTCAACCGAAACGAGATATTTTTCAATTTTTCGCCGAAGATGAATTATAAATTCTCCGATGTTTTTAATCCTTATCTCTATTTCGATGTGAAATATATGTTGGTCGACCGTAGCGACAAAGTGCGGAACATCGATCAAAATCGGGGCTATCTGCTCTATGCGCCATATCTTAGGTTGAAATCAACGATTACACCCCGTGTAACGCTGTTATCCAATTTATCTTTCCGAAACAGCATCGGAAGTATGAACGATGATTATCGGGGATATATCATGAACAATTACCGGTCGATGAGCCGGAACAGCGATTTGCAAAACGAAAGCAGAACCGGCGATGGCTATATGAGTCTTTCTTATAAAAATCCGTTTACGACACTGTTTGCATCGGTAAACCTTAATTACACCCATACTTGGAGAAACTCGTTATCCGATGTCATTTACAACGGCATTTTAACGCAAACCACAAGCATCAAATATGGCAACAGTTCCGATAGATGGGGCTTCGGATTATCGTTGGGTAAAAGCATTGATGCCATTAGTTCTGAGGTGAAATTATATGCCAATTACAACAGCAGTAAATCGCTGGCATTACATCAAGGAATTATTGCCGGTATCCACTCAAACGCTTATTCCGTTTCGCCATCCATTAGTTCCAATATCAGCCGGGTTATGATCGTAAGCTATGCTGCCATATTTTCCCGGAATCACAACCGGTTCAACAACAACAAAATGCCGGCTGCCAATTATCTGAATCAGAGGTTCAGCACCTCGTTTATTCCTAAAAAAGGGCTAGTTTTCAATGTCGAATTCAACCACTATTACAATGATGCCATCGAATCGTCGGCGCGTTCGTCGTGGTTTGGCAATCTGAGTGTGCGCTATAAAATGAAAAAAGTAGATTGGATTCTCGACTATACGAACGTCTTCAACACGAAGCAATTCGTAACCTATTCCTATAGCGACATCAGCAGCTATTATTCAGTCTATAACATGCGCCCGGCGGAGATATTGTTAAGAGTTAGGTTTAAGATATTGTAAATAGATATAAGTATGAAGAATTTAATGTTTGCAGATACAGAACGAATAACCCATCATTTGATGTTAAACGCTTATTTTAATCCTGACCTTGGATTATTCCATGGCCAAATGGGTACTGTTTTGGCGATGTCAGAATATTCCAAATATGCGAATAATGAAGTTTATTTTGACGTGGCTTCATATTTGTTGGACAATATTGCAGGGAAAATGCATAAAAATTTGCTTTTTTCATTTGCCTCCGGACTCTCCGGAATCGGTTGGGGCATAGAATACCTAATACAGTACGGATTTGTGGAAGGTGAAAGTGTTGAGATATGTGAAGAAATAGACCATAAAATTATGGAAACTGATCCAAGGAGAATTACGGATTTTTCTTTGGAAACCGGATTTGAAGGCTTATTGCACTATATAGCATATCATTTGCAGGGAACTATTCAACAAGGTTCAAAACTTCCGTTTGACAGCACTTACTTATCAGATATTTATTCAGTTTGCAAGAATCTTAAGAATAAAGATATAAGCGATTCATTACGTTCATTGTTAAATATCTATATTGATTTTGCTGAAAATAAGGCAATGATTGACTATAATCCACAAATTACGAGCTTCGCAACTAATGTGCCAGAGATAAATTATGATAATCTTACAACTTATCCTCTTGGTTTGAATAATGGATTAGCAGGCGTACTAGTCCGATTAATAGAAAAAGATAAGAAATGAAAAATATTTTTATAATTGACGAATATATTAGTTCTCAAAAAAATGGAATTGGCACTTTTTTGAGAGAATTACTTTTTTGCTTTAATAATAGTGGAAACCACATAAATCTCATATCATTTAATGCCGATGTAGATGAGTTTTGCATTATAGAAGAAAGAGTGATAAAGAAGTACCTTTTTCCGGTTTTTAAATATGGACACTTCTTGGAGCATTTTAAAATAATTAAAAATTTTTTGAAATTATACATTCCTGATTCTCCAAATAATGTGTTCTTTATTAATCATTCTCCTTGTGCCGATTTTATTCAGTCTTTAAAAGAAACCCATCCTAAGTCTTCTGTAGTTTTCACCATTCACGATTTTGGATGGACAGGATTACTATTAGGCAGTCTTGATGCATACAAAAGAGCGATAAAAAGTTCCTCAAAAGATACACCGGAGTTGAAAGTTTTTCACCAGGAAAAAAGAATATATGAATTAGCAGATAAAATAATTTGTCTTTCTCCAGACACATTCAATATACTAAAATCAATTTACAAAGTTCCTGAAGTCAAAATTTCTTTGATTCCAAACGGATTAAGGTTGCAGAAAAAAGCAAACCTACTAAACAAAAACGATAGAAACAAGATAAGAATTCAAAAAAACATAGATGTTGATACCAAAATTCTTTTATTCATAGGGCGTCCTACAGCTCAAAAAGGAATATTTGAAGTCATTCATGCAATGAAGATGGTATTAAAAGAGTTTCCAAAAACAAAGTTGGCAATCATTGGAGATGGAAATGAAGTATCGATGAAAGGAATTGTTAATGCTTCATCTCAAATCGCTTCATCAGTCATAATTACCGGGCAACTCAATCGTGCAGAAGTAGAAGAGTGGCTTACCATTGCCGATATAGGGGTAATATCTACTTACTATGAGCAGTGCAGCTATACTGCTATTGAGATGATGATGCACGGTTTGCCGATAGTTGCATCGGACGGTTTGGGTATAAGGAATATGTTTGTTGATGATGTGAATGCGAAGATTTCCAAGATAGATCATAGGAAGAGACCTAAAATATTCAGAGTCAATTTGGCTGATAATATTATACATTTGCTTAAATCATCCGATGTGTGTCAAAAAATAAGTGATGAAGCAAGAAATACATACAACGAGAAATATACAATCACAGAAATGAGAAAGGGATATAAAAAGCTCATTGAATCTTTTTGACCTCTCTTCTAAATAAAAAATATTAATACTGAAATTTATTGCTAAGTCAAAGGGCAATAACACTCGCCTGATCAACGAGTGAAAAGAATCTTTGGCATCAAATTTAATAATTTTATAAGATGAGGAAATTATCTAAAATTAAACTGCATGATGCAGTAGTGTTGGAAAACCGAGAAATGAAAATGATTTACGGTGGAAGCGGAGCGGGTTCTAATTGTTCTGCAACATGTGCGGGTGGAACCACGGTAAGTATCGATAATTGTAATGGAAGCTGTACTGCTCACGATGCAACAGCAAACTCAGACGGTTATGCCGAATGTGTAGGAAAAACCAAAACATTGACAAAATCTTGCGGTGGTAGTAGTGGGGCTTTCTAACCCATTTATTTAACGAAGAAAATTCTAAAAATGAATTATTTTAGAATTTTCTTCGTCATCGACAACACAATAATACAATAATAATGAAAATTTCACACAAGAGACTGTTTTTTATTATATTTTGTCTCTATACTATACAGTCATTTCTTTTTGGACAAACCCGTGATAAAAAACTTATAATTTCTTTCGAAGAAAGCAATTACGGGAGAAATTATTCTTTTCTATATCCTACAAAAGAAACGAAACCATTTACTGTTAAAAATATCCCACATATTACAGATGATTATATTATATATAAGGTAAAAATAAGTTTTTTGCAGGAGAACTATAATAAATATAAGAATAAAGAGGTCTCAAAAGAAAAGTTTTTATCTTATATTGCGAATATAGGCGTGGATAGCTCTTATATGGATAAAATACGAATTCCTCAAAGCTTTTTTTATGTGTATGTTGGTATTGATTTAGAAAATCAAAAGAAGTATGTCGTAATTGACACCAACATCGACAACAACTTTGGAAATGATTCTTTATACACTTTCAATCTTGTTGATTATTCAAAATATAATTTACAGGAAAATCCTTTAGATGTAAATACAAAACTTCGGTTCACATACAATATAGGCAATATAGAAAAAAATACAAATATTCAATTAGCTCTATTTCCTTTTTACAATGACAAAAAGAAAGAAGAATATCCAAATATCACAGATTATTATTTAGATATTGGGCTATTTGCAAATAAAACAAAGGAGGCTAAATTGAATATTCAAGATAAATCCTATAAAATCATTGCCTATAAAAAAATGCAAACGGACTTACTCCCATGGCATTTGAATGAAAAGTCCCATTTTGACATATATGATAATAATGAAAAATATCTATACCACCATCTTACACTGGGAGATACAATTATTATTGCAGATAAAATGCTACAGTTAGAATATATAAATGAAAATAATTTAATTGTGAATGAAATAGAAGATTATTCAATCATGAAATCAGATATCTATATTCATTCTTTATCCGACAACGAGCAAATTACACTGCAAAGTGTGATTGAAAGTAAATACGTTTTCATTGATTTTTGGGGAAGTTGGTGTAATCCCTGTATTCATTCTATTCCATTGTTAAAAAAATTACATGAAAAAATAAAGCACAGGGAGGATGTTCTTATATTAGGTATTGCTGCAGAAAATAGAAAAGATATTAACACCCTTAAAAAAATAATTGCAGACAAACACATTCTTTATTTAAATTATTGTGTTTACACTCAAAATCTCAAATCAAGATATTATCCACATACAGTTTTTCAAATAACAGAATTTCCAACCTATGTACTTTTGGACAAGAAAAGTAATGTCATTCATAAAATTACTAA
>ENA-UOOM01003774-UOOM01003774.1-fermentation-metagenome-genome-assembly--contig:-NODE-3774-length-10580-cov-92.495962_pt1 | contig 10580 bp, 9 predicted proteins | sample MGYA00245781_ERZ724031 | MGnify/ENA primary metagenome ERZ724031 (study PRJEB28704, sample SAMN03018317) | fermentation metagenome | biome: anthropogenic terrestrial biome; feature: soil; material... | reverse complement strand
TTGTAAGCTTCTTGTTGGCAAAGGTTCAGATTCTTCACTTCGTTCAGAATGACAAAACCCGGTTCCTATTCCCTATTCACTGTTTCCTGCTCCCGGCTCCCAGTTTACTGCTCATATACTAAACCTGCCCCCACCGTTTCAGAATGCGATTACCCCTGCATTTTGAGTTGTAGATCCAAGCACATTCACATTGGGAATTGCTGCCGAGGGTAGCCACCCCGGTTGCTGTTTCCCCCTTTATGGTATAGTTTTAATTCCTAATCTATTTTTGGAGTGAGCGTATGTATATTGCCATCGAAGGCGTTATTGGCGTAGGAAAAACAACCCTGGCTCGGCTGCTTGGTCCTCCTTTTCACGCCGACGTGTTGCTCGAAGTGTTTGAGGAGAACCCTTTTCTAAGCAACTTCTACAGTGATCGCAGCCGTTATGCTTTTCAAACCCAGATATTTTTCCTGATGAGCCGTTATCACCAACAAAACAAGGTCATCCCGGCTGCATTGGCACAAAACAAGACGATCATTTCCGACTATACCTTCGATAAGGATGCTCTCTTTGCCGGCATCAACCTTGCCGGGGATGAGCTGGAGGTTTATCAGAATGTACATGGAGCACTGGCAGAAAAAATTCCCAACCCCGATCTCGTAGTTTACCTGAAAGCTGACCTGCATATTCTCATGAATCGCATAGCGCATCGCGACAGGTCTTATGAGCGCAATATGGAAAAGTCTTATATCAGCGATCTGATGGAAGCTTACGATGCCTTCTTCCTTCAGGATAAATGGCAAGGTCGTGTTCTGACTATTGACACAGACGATCTGAATTTCGTTGAAAACCAACAACACCTTGACTATATGGTCAATCGGATTAAGCAGGCACTGCGCCTGGCACCTTACCAGCAGAGTTTACCATTGGAGAGCTGAGGAGAGTAGTGTGAGAATAAATCAGGAAATGTTGATCAAAATCGCCAAAGACCATGTGACCAGGCGCGTCCGCAAAGAAAAAGACCTGGTGGCAGTCTATTTAACTGGCTCTGTATCTGAAGGAGAGCCTCTGCTGGGTGGCACCACGGATATTGACATGGTTTTCGTGCATAAGGAGGAGCCTCCACAGAAACGGGAAGTTATCCGCGTGACCTACGAAATTTCTCTCGACATTGAACATCATCACCAGTCTTTCTATACTTACCATCGCCGCTTAAGACAAAACCCTTTTATCGGGCATTATCTCTGTAAGCATCAGAATATCTTGCACGACCGCGATCATTGGCTGGAGTTTATCCATGCCAGTGTCAGCTCCGGTTTCGAAAAACCAGAAAACGTCTATGCCCGCGCTGAGCAGTTTGCCGAAAAAGCTCGCGAACAATGGTTTGATCTTGAAGATCCGCAGGATGTCGACTGGGGAGAGTGGATCGCGCTCTATTTTAAAAGTGTCGGTTTGGCAGCCAACGCCATTGCCTGCCTGGAAGGTGGACCGGTATTGACATCCCGCCGTTTTATGGGCGAATTTACCCGCCGGGCAGAACAAATGGACCAGCTTCCGCTGACCGGCGAACTCACCCGCCTGCTCGGAAACCAAAACTTCGACCGTGCTTCCTTTGAAAAATGGCGTCCGGTCTGGGAAGCCGCCCTGGACAAAGCCAACAAGCGCGATGACTGCCCTCCAAACATTAGCAAGGTACGCAAGGCATACTTTTTGAACAGCGTGGATGCCTTCGCGGAGAACGATGCCTTGCATGCCGTTTTGTGGACCCTGCTCGAAACATGGCACCAGGCTGTTACCTGTCTTGAGGATGACCCGGATGTTCTCAACGATTGGTTTGGGTTCTTAAAATCGCTAGGTTTTGAGCAAGGTGAAAAAGAAAAGCGGGTCGGTGACCTCGATCATTTTATTGACCAGGGTGAACACTTGCTTGAGGAATATAAAAATGAGTATAATCTCTGACAACTGTGGATAAACCCGCCTTACCTTGTGGATAACCTCCCTTTTTTCTGTGTATAAACCCTCTTGGTGTCTGGGGATTATGGTGTTTTTTTGTGGAAAAGGTTAGGAAAAAATCCGCAGGATTGGCTGCTCCCACAAACTCAGTGGGGAAAGTGGGGAAAACCGCAGCATTATCCACGTGGAATGTGAGTTTTAAGGAACGGTTGATTTTCATTCGTCAAACAGTCCAATTTAGACAGATAGTTTTGTATTCTCCACATTATCCACAGGCACTACTAAGACTACTACTTAACAAAATAAAAATAATAATGGATTATCAATCTCCACCTCCAATCCGCCGTTGTGTGTGTCGTGATCGTTATCGTCAAGTATGGAAGGGGCTTGCTCCTCCCGTAAATTCCCAATGAATAAACAGGAACGGGACAAGCCGCGTTCCCTACGATCAGATTACACATACACGCAATTCCTTGCGTTCGTCATTTAAGTATCTGAAAAATACCTTCTTCCCCGTTGACATCAGTTTTTTTAAAACGAGAAGCTAAACTGCTACTTAACCTAACAAAAAAAGCAAATTATCCACCTCTACATCTGATCTGATTTTGAGCGATCACCGGAAAATTAAAGGTGCGTAAAGAAAATGCGGGATATCAGGGATTTGAGGGACCTCTATAAAAATGCTGGTGATAAAACCGGGATTACTCTGAAAACCAGCCGCTCCGGAATCCCATGCCTGAAAAAAAAGCAGATGTTTGCCTGGCTCGAATTCGGAATATGGAATTGTCAATGAAAAACTGGATAGGAAGGGATATTCAGGATCTTCCAGCAATTCCGGAACAAGCTGAACCTCAGCCTGCGGATGGTTTGGGGGCAGATCTACAGACCAGGTTAGCTTCTCAATTGAACCATAGTCATGAATTGCAACTTTGTAAAAGCTGTAATCGTTACTGTTTCCTTCGATCGTAACTGAAAAAGGAGTGCTGTTGCTGCTCACGATTTCGGTTTCTGGTCCGTAAGCAAGCCAATAGGCTGACGGGCTGGCATAGGCGGCACGCATCAAGGAGGTTTTGGTCTGTTCGAGCAAATAATCATTAAAATACCAGCACGCTGTCGTATGCCCACCAGATTCAAAGCTGCCAATTTTATAGGCTAAACCGGGTATATCCAATTCCCAGAAGGCAAAATCAAGCAGATTCCCGGTAATTTCAAAAGAGAACTGCTCTGTGCCGATCATGGGATTTGCCGGTGTGTTGTAAGCAAGCTTATTCGCCAGCGTATAAAGCTCCTGCTCGTGTGGATTTGGGAAGTTTTCATCATATTGATACGGGGTCATAAGATGATTCCTGAAGCTGTCCAGGTGTATTAAGAGCGTGGGGTTTGTATCAGCCGCGATTCCTTCGAGAAAGGATGTTAAAGCTTGGGTTTCGGGCTCGCTGCTGCTCGTTGGACCATGAAAACTTTCGTTACATGGATCAGGGTTCCCTTCAGACCATTCGAATGGAAAATTGTGATTAAGGCGAACACCGGTCAGATTGGAAGGGCAATAGCCTGGGTTGGTGTTGTTTTGCCAGGTTATTGGATGATTATCTTGTGCCTGAGTTTCTGCTATCAGGCGTCCATCCGGATTGGCAAGCGGTATGGCGTAAATTTCAATAAAATCTAAAATCCAGGTGCTCGAGGCGTCCTGATCATAGTTCATCAACAAATCTTCCAGGAACTGCAGGTTAATTTCAACCGGCGCGAACGAATTTGCCCGCAATCCGCTGATCAGAACAAGCCGGGGTTTTTCAGTTTGTATCTTTTGGCTGCCGACTTTAAGCAGCTGGATTTCCTGACCTTCATACGAACTGCCAATATTGTTCAGCTGTACCAGCTCGGGATAAGTTGATTGAAGTTGTTGCATCGCTAATTGTAAAGTCTGGCTGTTGCGGTAGCAATCAAAACCAGGAATCGTCGCGGAAGCGGAATGAGATGCTGTTTGATCAGGGAAAAAAGAGAGCAATATTACAAACAAAATCGAGAGAAAAGGTTTTTTGAGTTGGATTTGTTTTGCCATAGGCAAGACCTTCTGTGAAAACAGCATGATTTCATCTGGATAAATTGTGACAATTTTACATTGTCTGCGAAAGATTGTTATCATTAATCACAAAAACAGGCTTTTGGAAAAATATGAATACCAATGAAGAATTGACGATCAATCTGTGTGTTCCAGCCTTGCGTGTGGCTGATGTGCCTTATAACAGCGCGGAAGCCATTAAATTGATTAATAAACTATCCGGGGAGAGCCAGGGATTTCAGTTGATTCTCTTCCCACAGCTCAGCCTTAGTGCTTATACCTGTGGTGATTTATTCAGGCTGCCACTGCTGGCACGTGCCTGCCTGGAGGCGTTGGAAAATATCGAAGCTGCTGTCGCGGACAGGGACTGCCTGGTGGTGCTGGGCTTGCCCCTGCAGATCGGTGATGGATTGTACGACGCAGCCGCGCTCGTCGGTGGAACAGGTTTGCAGGGTTTCGTGCTCAATCAATCTCCCGAATTGCCATTTTTCACCAGCCCGGTCGATATAGAACGGGATGTCCTTGGATGGAGGGAGCGTACGGTGCCGATCTTAAGGGACGGCTACTCGTTTGGTCGTTGGGCTGGTAAAAACATAAGTGTGCAGCTGGGTCGTTTGGACGCTGATTTTCAAATTAGCAAAACCGAAATATTGCTCAACCCCTGCGCGCTACCTGCTCTGGCAGATATCGATTACGAAGAGATATTTCTACGCATTTCAAGCCAGCAAAAGGGTTGTCTGGCAGTCTGCTCAGCCGGACCAGGCGAATCGACTGGTCAATATGTTTACTCCGGGCTTTCCCAGATCTGGCATCAGGGAAACAAGCTTTGCGACGGGCAACAGCTCCGTTTCGAGAGCCAGGTGCAAAGCCTTGCGATTACGCCTGAAGCAGCACTGTCCGAAAGAATCTCAACGCAGCCGCTTTCCCATGCACGAGATAAATACAATCCCTTCCTATTCAGCAGCAACGTGGAAAAACTGCTCGAACGCGCCTTTGAGATTCAGGTAACCGGTTTGATGGGCAGAATGCGCCACACCGGCTCGCGAACCATGATTTTGGGGCTCAGCGGCGGGGCGGATTCTGCCATGGCGCTGATGGTCTCCTGCCGGGCAGCCGATCGGTTGGGGCTACCGCGGTCAAGCATTCTCGCTGTAATCATGCCCGGACCAGGCAGTTCGGATACCTCTCTCGAAAGAGCGAAGCACTTGCTGGATCTCACCGGAGTATGGGGACGGTTTAACACAATCACAGATGCGGTCGGGCAGCATCTACTCGCACTGGGTCACGATCTCAGCCCCGACCTCACCTTCGAAAACGCCCAGGCGCGCGAACGTACCCAATTTCTCATGAATTATGCCAACATGCACCAGGGGCTGGTTGTCGGGACCGGCGACATGTCCGAAAACGCCCTGGGATGGTCAACCTATAACGGCGACCAGATGAGCATGTATAACGTCAACGCCGGCTTACCCAAAACTGTTTTATTGCGCTTGCTCCCATGGTCTGCAGCTTATCTGTTTGGTGAAGAGGGTTTGCGGCTGGCTCAGCAGGTCATCGACGCGCCCATCTCTCCCGAGTTGCAGCCAACCAACGCTGCTGGTCAGACAGAACAGGTCACCGAAGAGGTACTCGGTCCTTACCGGCTGCACGATTTCTTCCTCTGGCATGCCATCGGTCAAAAACGTGACCCCAAAGAGGTGTTTGCGTTGGCGAGAATGACTTTTAAGGATGAGTATGCTCCAAAGTTCATTTTGAACAGCCTGCGCACCTTCTATCAGCGCTTCTTCAGGCATCAATTCAAGCGTACTGCCGCTCCTGACGGACCGCAATTGTTCACCGTAGGGCTGGACGCGCGCTCCGGGTGGGGAATGCCAGCCGATGCGAAGCCTGATTTATGGCTGGCAGAACTCGACAAAATCGAAAATACTTTACAAATCCGGGAACAATAAAATGGAAAAAGAGATCGTCCTGGTTTTTGGCACTTCGGCTGACCCCTTTCACCAGGGGCATTCAGAACTGATCGTCAATGCTGTCCGGGAATTAGCCCGGCGTGAAGTCAGGATCAGCAAGGTGCTGATCATGCCTGTATTCCGACACCACAACATCCGGGACAACATCAAGCGCTCTTTACCGCTCACCTTTGAACGCCGTTTTGACATGTGTCAGATTGCTGCGGCTGAATTGCGCGAGACCCTGAAAGGGGAAGTGGATTCTGTCCAGGTCAGCGACCTGGAGAAAAAACTGGTCTGGCGGAGCAACCGACCAAATTTCACCGCTGAAACGATGGCAGCCTTGCGCGGCATAACAGACCCAGCCCTCGAACTGGCGTTCTTAATAGGGGTGGATAGTTTCAGCGGAGATGAACCAACTTTCAAATCCTGGTATCACTGGGAGGAATTGCTCCAGAATACCGCTTTCATTATCAGTCCCCGGCAGGGTTATGAACCGAATTATGAATTTCTGCATAGCCTGAGATTGCTCGGCGGACAGATCATTTACCTGGATAACATCGTTGTTGCCAATCTTTCTTCCAGCCAGATTCGCGCCAGGCTGCTCGAAGGTGAATCTCCTGCGCGTCTGGTTTCTGAAGGCTTACTCAGCCATGAAATCGCCAGCTATATAGAAGAACATGGCGTTGTTTCAATCTGGAAGCAAAACGATTCAAAAGAAGCGACCTCGCTCGTCATAGAAGCTGTCACCGAAGAAGACAGCCTCGAAATGCGCGTCGGTAAACTCTTATTCCAAAAGAAACTCACTCTCGGATTGGCAGAGAGCTGCACCGGTGGCTTGATCGGGCATCTTCTGACCAACGTGCCCGGTTCGTCCGAATACTTCATCGGCAGCGTTGTTGCCTACGCTTACCAGGCGAAAGTCAACCTTCTCGGTGTCAATTGGGATACGCTTAAGCAATATGGCGCGGTCAGCGCTGAAACCGTGCTCGAAATGGCACGCGGGGCGCGCAAGCAGTTCAACAGCGACCTGGCACTTTCAGTCTGCTGCATTGCCGGACCAGGTGGTGCCACAGCCGATAAACCCGTTGGCACCAGCTGCATCGGGCTTTCCACGCCTGATGGCGATTGGACTTATCATTTTCAACTCGAAGGAGACAGGTCAGCAGTTAAGCAAACACTGGCTGAAGGAGCATTGCAAGTAATCTTAAATTACCTCCAGACCCTGCATTGACTCCATAAATGACAACTATCAACGACAGCCTTGCAGAGCCTGAGTTCAGCGAAATTGATACCCTGAAACGAAAATTTCGCTTCCCCGCTTTTATGCCGTTTTTCTGGCTGGGGCTGGCAGGAGTCGCCGGACCAGTGCTCGGACAAATGGTTCATCTCTCCTGGTATTGGTGGGGCGGGTTGGTTTTAGCTGGAATAATCAGTATTTTAATTCATCGAAAAGATCGGATTGCCATCCAGACGATTCGATCCGTCCCGGTTACACTCGTGCTGGCAGCCTTGGGGATAACCGCGATGTTGTATCAGCTCAGCTTGCCTACAGCCGATCCGGAACACCTGCTGTATTATCACCAGAGCGGCAACATCAACCTGACCGGGGTGGTAGTTGCCCCTCCCGAACAAAAAACATCCAGCCTGGAGGTGGTCGTCAGCGCGGAAAAGCTGGCACTCCCCGGGATGCCTGGGCATCCGGTCAGCGGCAAAGTTTTATTCTACGTTCCGTTAGGCACCGTGATCAGTTACGGAGACCGCGTGGATGTTTGGGGAGAGCTTGAAAAACCCGACGAAGGCGAAAACTTCTATTGGCGGGAATATCTCGGGCATCAAGGCATCTATTCCACCATCCAGTATCCAAACGTGAAGGTGATCGAACATGATCAAGGCAACTCTCTGCTGGCGGCTCTTTATACGTTAAGAGAAAGCGGCAGCCAGGTATTGACACAGATTTTCCCCTCGCCTGAAGACGCCTTGTTGCGCGGGATTTTATTGGGGGATGAAAGTGCTATATCACCCTCGATGGAAGAAGCTTATCGTCGAACCGGCACCTCGCACATCATCGCCATATCCGGTTTTAACATGGTGGTTTTGGCGGGTATGATCGGGCTGTTCTTCACGCGCCAACTGGGCACAAAACGAGGGGCGATCCTCACGATCCTTGCGCTGGGGGCTTACAGTCTTCTCGTCGGAGGCAGCCCATCGGTGTTGCGGGCTGCTTTCATGGGAGCGTATACCGTTTTGGCAGGATCTGTCGCAAGGAGGGGCAACACGCTCAATAGCCTGGGCTTGAGCGCGTTGGTGATGGTGTTGATTAACCCGCATTTGCCCTGGGATCTGGGTTTTCAATTTTCATTCCTGGCTACTCTCGGGTTGGCGCTTTTTGCCGGACCGTTACAGCTGCGTGTTGAAGACTGGTTCAAAACCCGGTTTGAACAAAAGCAGGCGGTTGTTTTTGCGTCACTCATATCCGAGCTGGTCTTTCTGACCCTGATCGCACAGGCGATGGTGCTGCCTGTCAGCATCTGGCATTTTCACCAGGTTTCATGGCTGTTTCTGATTGCCAACCCGCTTATCCTGCCCTTGCAGCCGGCAGTAATGATTTTAGGGTTGACCGCGATGACCGCTGGGCTGCTTTCAATTACACTGGGAAGAGTTGTGGCATGGGTGGCGTGGCTTTGGGCAGCATTAACCAACTGGATTGTGCTCACTCTGTCGGCAATCCCTACCCAACCACTGAGTTTGCCTGGTTTCAACTTTTTCTGGGTTTGTGTTTATTACCTTGTGCTGTTTGCTCTGATCTTTCGTCCAAAAATAAAAGAAGTCGGCGTGACATTGTTGAAACCACAATACGGGCTGATCGCCTTGGGTGCATTGACTGTTGTTACCTGGCTGGCTGTAGCAAGAGCGCCTGATACAAACCTGCACATTTACCTGCCGGGTGAAGAAAAACAAGCTTTCTTATTGATTAAGGGAGGAGAAGGGCAGGGCATATTGCTGGCAGGCTCGGCTGGAGAGCACAGCCTCGTTGAAGAAATATCCGCGCGGCTGCCTTTGTTTACGCGGCGTATGGAGGTTGTGATCATCCCCCAATGCAAGCGTGATCAGCTCACAGGTATGTTCCTGGTTGCAGAAAAATACGCGATCGACCAGGTGTTGTGGCTTTGCGACCCGGAAAGTAACCAGACAAGCCGCAATTTATTCCAGGCGTTGGAGAATAAACAGGTCAGGCAGGAGTTCCTGACGAAGAACATCCTCATCGAATCGAAAGATTTGGTTTTGGAACTTACGATGTATGAAGAGCTTCCAGCTGGCATGACGCTTGAGCATGGGGAAATCTCCTTGTTAATCCTATCGCCTTCTTCGGCAGAAAAGCTAGGTGTGGATAGCTTTGGGGCAATCGATACCCAGAACGGCGCCGGCTTCAGAGTGTATCCAGGTTGTGAGAATTGTTTGGCGATCCTCGGAGATAATAGCGATAATAATGTACGGCTGAATAAAGACAACAGTCTGGAATTGGTCAGTGATCGAAAAAGTCTGTCGATTCGGTAACAAAAAATAATGGTTCATGATAAACTTGTCGGCAAGTAATCACATTATTACAGGTTAATCAAGAGGACCAAATGAACTTGCAACTCACAAACCAGGTTGACTATGCAATTCGCGCAATGGCTTTCTTAGCGGAGAGTGAAAAGGGGAAATGGATTCCATCAAGTATGATTGCAGAAGAAATGGAAATATCGCGGATGTTCCTGTCCAGAATTAATATGTATTTGGGAAGGGCAGGGCTGATTCGATCGCAGCGCGGGGCTAAGGGTGGCGTGATGTTGTCAAAAGATCCTGCTGAGATTAGTATCCACGATATCATCGTTGCTGTTGACGGGCCGATACTTGTCAACAAATGCCTTGAAACACCCGATAAATGTACATTTCCGCTTAGTACTCAACTGGGCACTTTTTGGCAGAGTGTCCAGGATGACCTGGTGGATAGGTTGAAAAGCGCAAGTCTGAAAGACCTTACAGGATAAAATTCATTATCACCCGATTTGCCATTCTGAATGCGGTAAAGTAATTACAACACTGCGAACTTTCGTTGCCGGCGCTGCAGGAACGCTGGAACTGCAAAAGGGTCGCCGGGTGGGTGAAATCCCGACGTAGCAAAAATTCCGCAGGTCGAACGAATATTATGAGCAAATTCCTGTTCCACGTTCCCCGCTACCCGCTCCCCGTTGCCTGAGTCATCCTGAGCCTCTTTTTCGAAGGATCTTAACAATCCCATGAACAGACAGCAATTCTCAATATGAATGTGTTTAGATCTAAAATGCAAAATACAGGAGTAATCGGACTCCGTAGCGTGAGAGGTGGGTTCAGGACGTGTGCAGGGAACAGGAAAAAGGAAACAGGGGACAGGGAATATGGACCAGGAACTGGGTTTTGTCATTCTGAACGAAGTGACACACAGTGTACTTCGTAAGAATCTGAACCTTTACCAACAAGAACCTAACAATGTACTCCGTGCATTGCTGCGCTCAGGATGACAATACACCTTTTGAGCTAAAACTCGTGACTGTTTTCGCAGTCCTACAGGGCGAGACGTTTGTACCGGCGAAAGCCACCTTTTCGTAGGGAAC
>ENA-UOOM01003773-UOOM01003773.1-fermentation-metagenome-genome-assembly--contig:-NODE-3773-length-10585-cov-3.070940_pt1 | contig 10585 bp, 10 predicted proteins | sample MGYA00245781_ERZ724031 | MGnify/ENA primary metagenome ERZ724031 (study PRJEB28704, sample SAMN03018317) | fermentation metagenome | biome: anthropogenic terrestrial biome; feature: soil; material... | reverse complement strand
GCCCAGCGTCGTCGATGGGTGCCCCGCTGCACTCCTTCGCCAAGCTCGAACGGGTGCCCGTGGAGCCGAACGTGCTCTTCTTCCTCGACTCGAGCGGATCCATGCTGTGGCCCATGGATGCGGGGGCCGACGAGCGGGGAGCGGCCTCGTGCACCTTCGGCGACGGGACCCTGGGGTGGCAGCAGGACGGACGGCACGCGTTCCTTCAGGAGTACTACGGCCGGGATATGGACAAGGACGAGGAAGTCAACAATAACAAACTGGACGATCCGGATAACTATCACCCCCTGCTTCGGTGGGAGCGCGGAGGCGCCGAACCGGCGGACAGCTCGGACACGCTCATGCCGAACGACAGCCGGGGGTACAAGGCGAAGCTCGTCCTGTGGCGCATATTCAACGACCAGACGCTCATCGCCGGCACGCGGATCGCCTTCGCCACCTACATGCAGACCTTCACCGGCCATGATGATACGGCGGCGGACTGGTACCGGTATCCTCACAAAGGATATCCTCTCACAAAGGGAAACGACGCTTCCCCGGGCGGGATCTACTCCTATTATAGCAACTACGACTCGTTCAACAGATTCCGGCGGGAGGACGAGGATGAGGGTGACTACCTCACCCCCCCGCCGGACCCCTCCCTCGGTCCCAAGAGCGGGTACCGGAACAGCTGGCTCGTGGCATCGGGCGTGCTCATCGATGAGAACAGGGCGAGCAAAAGGGCGCTCCTTCGGTCCGACTTCCGCCCCTACATCGACTCCAACGGCCTGCTGCAGGAGTCCCTGCTTCGGAGCAAACTGCTCAAGTGGATCGACGGGACGGAGGCCTACACCGATGCACAGTGCACGCCGGACAAATACCACCTCGGCAACCCCGAGATCCGCTTCGACGGGTGGCGCCCCATGTGCGAGGCGATCGCCAACGCCGATGCCGTGAAAAACCTGACAGATCCCTCAACATCCCTTTCGTATGAAGGGTCTCGGGAGGGGGACGTAGCGGACTTCTTCGCAATGACGAATCCTCGGGTCATCACGGACTACTGCCAGGGGAACTGGCTCGTGCTCCTCACGTCGGGGGGGCAGTACTACGGGGACGACGATGATCTGATCGAGTCGGTCGTGGGTCTGTACAACTCCACAGCCAAGATGAAGGTCAACGGACAAACGCCGGCTGTGACGGCCCTGAGGGACAAGCTGAACAGGGTAGCGGACGCGGGAGACGACGGGGTGGAGAACGGGAGCGCCACGGCCCATTTTGCCACCGATGTCCCCAATATGATAAAGGCCCTGCGTCAGATCATGTACTACATCAAGGGGCAGGGGGCGGCGAGCGGAGCACCTCTCGTCTCATCGAGCAAGACGGGGGGCGAGGGGTACTACTATCAGGCCCGCTATCAGCCGGTGAACGGCAAGCAGTGGAAGGGAGACCTCGTGAAGCTCGTACGGGCTGAAACGGCCTACAGTGAGGCGTGGTCGGCCCAGAGCGTGCTCAACGGAGTGGGCTGGGACAGAAGAAGGGTCTACACGGCCGTTCCCGGTCCCTCGGCGGACCTGGGGAACCTGACGAGGTTCACCGACGGCAACGCGGCGAAACTGGCCCCCGTCCTGGGGCTCGAGGAGGCGCAGGCTACCCGGTTTGCCCGATGGCTTCTCGGAAAGGACGAGTACGACGAGAACAAGAACGGCTCCACAGCCGACGAGCACAACAAGCTCTTCGACATCTACCACAGCGGCATGGTCAGGGTCGGCCCACCCGATGCCTCCATCGCCGAGATGGCGTACAGGAACTTCCTGACGGCGAACAGCAAGAGGGACCGCCTGATCTACATTCAGGCGAACGACGGCATGGTGCACGGCTTCAACGACTCGGACGGCGGAGAGCGGTTCGCCTTCATCCCGCCGAACGTGCTCGAGTCCGGGCGGCTTCGCGGGCTCCAGTGGGACGATATCGGCAGGAGATACGAGACGTCCACGACCTACCCGCGATACCTGGCGGACGGCCCGCTCGTGGCGGAGGACGTGCAGGTGGACGGGGAGTACCGGACGCTCCTCATGGGGCTGCTCGGCCTCGGCGGGGCGGGGATGTACGTTCTCGACGTGACGGACCCCGACACCCCGTTCTTCCGGTGGGCCGTGGAGAACGCTGTTTTCCAGCTCTACGACACGAAACTGCTCACGCAGAACGAGGCGTCGGTGCGCTTCTGGCAGAGCGAAGCGGGCTCGTCCGTCTCGACGACGGAGTACCTTCACAAGGACATCGGGACGAACGAGGAGGTGGACTACCGGGCGCTGCGCTTCACCGTGAGCACGCCCTTCATCGGATACCTGGACCGTGAGGGCAGCAGGGAGTGGGCGTTCGTCATGGGGAACGGCAGCTCCAGGGATGTCACCGGCGAGGGGCAGAACATCGGCGTGGTCTACGTGGGGAGGATGGCGGACGGAACAATCCTTCGGGCCCTTACGGGCCCGCAGGCGCAGCGCTTCGTCTCCCCGGTGGTTGTGCTCTACGAAGGGGTCCGGAGGAGGATCGGCACCTTCTTCATCGGTGATATGGGGGGGCGGATTTTCAAGGGCGTTCTTGCGGACAGCAATCCGACGAACTGGCCGGATCTCCTTCCGGTGTTCCAGCTGACGGCCGGAGTGGGGCTGTCCTACAGCCTCGACTGCACCGTCATCGATGGGAGCACGTGGCTCTATGCCGGGACGGGGGATATGGAGGGCTATCTGGGCACCCAGTCGACTGTGGACTTCTTCGTGGCGGCCAATCTGACCGCCGGCGCAACGAAACAGAACGAGCTGACGGCCGTCACGTCGTCCAACCCGACGAGCATCAACGCGAAGGGCTGGTATATCGAGTTTGAACGGGGTGAACGCATGACGACCCCTCCTCTTGTCTACAACGGCTACGTCTCTTTCGCCACGTTCACCCCCGACGAGGATATCTGCTCCACCTCCGGGACGTCGAACGTCTACCTCCTGAACGGTACGAGCGCCGCGGGGGGCTGGGGAGGCAACGTTCAGAAGGTGACGCTGACGGATGTGCTGGTGAGCGGATTGTCCATCTCCGATGGGAAGATATCCCTGGGGTGACCCTTCTGAAGAGCGATGCCGATCTCCAGAGGTTCACCTCCCAGGACGGCAACATGGCCGTCACCGATATACCGGAGGAGGTACAGAACAACTCCTTCCTCGCTCCGGCGAGCAAGAAGATGCTCCCGTTCTACTGGAAGAACCGATGATGGACGATACACGACGTTTTAATCTTAAGGTCTGCGGAGGGCGGGTGTGACATGGTCGCTGCGGCTTTTTTCAGGTCGAACGTGCAAGCGGCGCTGGCGTTGCAGGAGGATTGCCTGAGGTACATCGAACTGGAGGGAGGGCTCTCCGGTCTTGCTGTGCGTACGAAGATCAGCGTCCCCACGGGCGGCGCGATCAGAAAGGATACGCTGGCCGATGTGGCGGGACTTGTTCCGCTCTTTGAGCAGGTAGCCGCTCAACTGGGGGGGCGGTTCAAAGTCCCCGTGACGCTCGGGTTCCCGTCGAGGGATATTCTGATCCGGGTGATCGAACTGCCCGAGATGGACCTCGACGACGCCCGCGAGGCCCTGAAATGGGACTTCGAGAAACACTTTCCCTACGCCTACGGGGACGCGGCCGTGGATATCGCCAGAGTGGAGACCCCCAGTCCTTCTCCGGGAACGATGGCCCTGCTCGTGGCATCCTGCCGCCTCCGGGCCGTGGAGACCGTCATGCGGGTCGCCGACGCCGTCGGCATGGGATTGAAGGCCATCGAACCCCTCAACGTGGCCCTGTTCAGGGGGATAACGGGGCCTCTGCCCGCCTTTGAGAAGGGACACCTCGTCCTCTTCAGCAGAGAGGGTGTTACGCAGATCATCCTCGGGTACGGCGAGAACGGCATCCTCTATCGCTCCTCCCTTCTGGACTTCAAGCGAGAGGAGAACGGCGTCGTCGAGTACAGCGCCTTCGTCCGGGAGGTCATCAATACCCTCACCTTCATCAGAAAAGAGTACCGGGGGTTGGACGTGGAGACCTTCCTGCTCGCGGGGGCTCTCGCACAGGAGACCGCCTTGGCGGAACTGCTGACGGCGGGAACAGGGCTGACGTGCATCGCGGCGAATCCGTGGAACGCCTGGGGTCTTCCTCTGCCCGAGGATGAGGAGAGCGGATGGGAGACGGTCATGGGATTGGCGGTGAGGGATATATCATGAAGGTGAAGCTGGACCTGCGCCCACGGTCTCTTGTCGAGAAACAGAGTAAAAAGGTGAACATCGCGCGCATCCTCATCGTTGCTCTGTTCGTAGCCTTCCTCATGGTGGCGGGGGCGACCTTCGCGCTGAGCTTCATGAAGGTGCGGGGGATGGACGCCGAGATCGCCATGCTGAACGACCAGGTGGCGCTGCAGAAGGCGCAGAGCCTGAAGTTGGGCAACGAGATCAAACGGCTCGGCGAGACGGAGAAGATGTACCTGGATGCGTTGGCCCTCCTGCAGGAGGAGCTGCCTGCCCTCGAGTTTCTGGAGTCCGTCGAGCGCTCCCTTCCCGAGGGGGTCTGGCTCGCATCTCTGGCAATGGATGCGGGCAGGGTGACGGCGGAAAAGGGGAAACAACCCGTGCCGGGTAAGGCGACGATTCGGGGCGGCGCCTACGTGGAGAACGACGTGGTGCACTTCGCGAAGGGGTTGCAGGACGCTCCCGTCGTGTCGGCGGTGGATTTTCCTGTGACCTCGAGGGTGGAGAGGGAGGACGAGCCTGTGGCGATCGTCGATTTTACCCTGTCCTGCACCCTCAGGAACATGGAGGGGCTTCGGGTGGAAGAGGAGCCCGGAAAGGCGGTGGCGCCATGACGACGGCGCGAAGGGACGGCCTTGTCTTTCTTATCCTCCTTATGTTTTTCTCCGGCCTTCTGTACGGAGCGCACCGGTACGTCGGTGAGATGAGCGAGAAGAAGAACGCCATACGGGATCTGGGAACGCAGAGCATGGCGCTGGAGCGCCAGCTTCAGATGCAGACCCGCCAGATCGGGGTCTTCAAGAAGAGCATCGCGCAGCTCGAGGGCTATCAGATGAATATCCCCGAGAACGAGGTGGACTTCTACTCGCTGGTCCAGCAGGAGATGACGAGAAACGGAGTCCGGAGCAACGTGATGAAGCCCGTGAACGTGGAGGCGGGCAGGAGAGGCGTGCAGATAGACTTCGAAGGCCCGTACTACTCCTTTGTCCGCACGCTTGCGGATTGGCGCGACATGAAGGTGGCGGTGCGCCTGACGTCCGTCGCCCTGAACTCGGTGGAGAACGGCGACGCCAAAGGCGTAGCCGTCATCCAGTCCGTTCTGAAGAAGTAGGTGAGGGCGATGCAGAACTCCTTTCAGGAAGAGAGCTTCACCAGGAGGCTCATAGCAGGCGAGGGGGGGTACGGGACGCTTCGTCTGGTGGCAATCGCGCTGCTCCTCGCGGGAACAGCATGGTCGGGCTATCTTTTCAAGCAGTACGTGGACCACGCCGTTGAAACGCCGCTCGTCGCTCCGGCCATGCAGGATCTGGCCTCGAAGGACCAGGAGCGCCTGGACAGTTTGGTGCAGCGCTTCAGCGACACCAAGACGGTCCGCATGCGGGGCGTCATGGTGGCAAATTCGATCGTGAACGGGAATCGCGAGCCCTTCGTCAGAACGTACAGCGAAGCGATGCTGGAAGCGCAGGCCCAGCCGGCGGCGGCCGGCGCGGAAACGATGGAGCAACCGGTGATCCCGGCCTATATTCCCGAAAAGATGCCGCCCATCATGTTTGTCCGGGCCGTCATGGTGGTGGAGAAGACGGCCATGGCCATCATGGACATCGAGGGCGTGGGGACGGGGATCATTGTCCGGAAGGGGTACACGTTCAACGGCGGAGAGGGCAGGGTGCTTCATATCGGACCGGACAAGGTGACGGTCCAGTGGTCGGGAAAGAAAATGGAAATAGCCCCGGGGCTATAAGAGGAGGACGTGTACTATGAAGATGCTTTCGAGATCCCTTGCAGCGCTGTTCATCCTTGTTTTCCTATTCTCTCCGGCCCTTTCCCCTGCGGCGGATATGGAGCGCCAGGATGTCTCCCAGAACGAGTCGAAAAAGAAAGAGGACCCCTACAAGAAGCTCCCGCCCATAGGCGGACTCACCGTCCGGCAGATGGGGTCCGACACGCTGGTCGCCGAGCTGACGGGGACATCTCTTCCGCGCCCGGAAGTGCTCTCCGTTGCACCGGACAAGGTGGTCTTCTCGGTGCCCGGCGCCTACCTCGCCGCCAAGAAATGGGAGCGGGGGCTCGACCTGCCGCTGGCGGTCCGGGTTGCGGCCGTTCAGGAGGAGGCGAACGTCGTGTTCACCCTGTTCGTGACGGAGAATCTGACGCTGAAGACCATGAGCGGGATGTCCCCGGCGAACAAATATATCCTGCGGTTTACGACGGCCAACTTCGAGGCCCGCGATCAGGTGGCGAAGACCGTGGCGTCCGAGGTCGCACCAAAGGCCGCCCCGGTGCCGGGGGACCCCTTCATGAAGACGGTGCCCGTGACCCTCGACCTCAGAGACGTGGAGCTCCGGGACGTCTTCCGGATGCTCGGAGAGTATGCCAACATGAACATCGTGACGGACCCGTCGATCCCCAACACGCTCGTCACCATGACGCTGCGGGGGGTTCCGCTGAACGAGGCCATGAACTACCTCATGCGCATGTACGGCGTGACCTACGCCCTCATGGGCAGGACGATCATCGTCGGGACGGCGGACAATCTGGGCAAGTCCCTCGGAAAGGAGTCCATGAGGGAGTACCGGATCGCCTACGCCGATATGAAGTCCGTGGGGGGGCTCCTTCAGGGGCTGACGGGCGTGACGAATGTGGTGGCCGACGAGCGGCTGAGGACGCTCTACGTGACGGGGCGGGCGGAGCAGCTCGTGGAGGTGGAAAAGATCCTGCAGCGTCTGGACCATCCGGGGCGGCAGGTGATGCTCCAGGCCAGGATCGTCGAGGTCACGGACAGCGCCAAGGATGAACTCGAGACGATCATCGACGCCGTGTACAACCGATGGTGGCTGAACTACAGCAGTGCCGGGCTGGGAACGGGCTACGTCTACGCCGACAACCCGGCTGCCTACACGCCTCAGACGGGGGACAGCCGTCTTCCTCCCCTTGCGCCCTTCACCAAGGGCGGCCTGGTGAACATCGCGAGCGAATCTCTGACGAGACTCCTCGACGTCGGTCTGAAGGCCCTCGTCACGAAAAACAAGGGGAAGGTGCTCGCCGATCCGTCGGTCATCATGCTGGACGGACGGAAGGCCACCATCAAGCTCGTGGAGAACTACCCCTACATCTCCGAACGGGACGACGCGGGGAACCCGACGTGGCAGGAGAAGGAGGTCGGACCCCGGCTCGAGGTGACGCCTTTCATCGGCCGTGATGGCATGGTGACGCTGGACCTGAAGATCTCCACGGGGGAGATCATCGGGACCTATCGGGGCCAGGCGGGCGAACAGTTCCCCCAGACGACGAACCGCGAGGTGAACACGTCCATACGGGTCCGTGACGGGGAGCCCTTCGTCGTGGGCGGGCTGTACAAGGACCAGAAGAAGTCCGAGACCCACAGGATTCCCATACTGGGGGACATCCCGCTCCTCGGGCTGCTCTTTCAGTTCAAGTCCAACACCAGGGACAAGACGGAGGTTGCCATGATCGTCATCCCCTATATCCTCGACATCCCCGACACGGTGGTGGAGAAGACGATTCTGAGATAGAGCAGGGCGGCGAGACCGGGCGTCGCGCCTCGCCGCCCTCGCCTCCGTCCCAATATTGGCGAAATGGCGCTTCTCCCTGTATAATTATGACCGTTCCCCGCGACCGTCCGGCCGAAGAGGGCAGGGATGTCTGTGTGGGTGCGCTCTGAAGCTGACAGTGGGAGGTAGGGTACAATGGCTGTAATAGTGGATACGTCCGATTTCTACATTGGGATGAAGATTCGGTGGCAGGACGGCATATGGGAGATCATGGACTTCCATCTGCACAAGATGGGACGGGGCGGCGCCAGGGTTCCGACGAAGCTGAAGAACCTCGAGACGGGGGCCATCATAGAAAACGGCTTCCGGTCGGGGGACAAGTTCGAGCGCATCGTCTACGACGAGAAACCCGCCCAGTACAGCTACATGGAGGGTGACAGCTACGTCTTCATGGACCTCGCGTCCTACGACCAGCTTCCCATATCCCGGGAGGTTCTGGGGTCCGTGGTGGACTACCTGGCCGAGAACCTCGAGGTCCAGATCCAGTTCTTCGAGGGCAAGATCATGGGCATAGAGATTCCGAAGAGTGTGGAGCTTGAGGTCATCGACACACCGCCGGGTTTCAAGGGCGATACGGTCTCGAGCAGCGGGAAACCGGCCAAGCTCGAGACGGGATTGACCATTACCGTGCCGCTTTTCATCAACGTGGGTGATACAATAATCGTCGACACCCGATCGGGGCAGTACATCGAGCGGGCGAAGAAATAATCTGATAAAAGGGGGCGGACGAGCATGAGCGCACGGGAAAAGATTGCCTATCTGAAGGGGCTGCTCGATGGTCTGGGACCTGTCAAGGACGAGGGACAGAACAAGATTTTCAGTGCCGTACTGGATGCGCTCGATGCCCTTGCGCAGGAGATGGAGGACCACGGCGAGATCATAGAGGAGCAGAAGGAGCTCTACGAGGATCTTGCCGACGACTGTGCACTTCTGGACGAGGACCTCGATGCCCTGGAAAAGGCCTTCGCCGTGTATTCGGAGGAGGGCGCTCTGGATGACGACGATGACGACGTGGAGGACTTCGAGGAGAGCTATCTCTCCGTCACCTGTCCATCGTGCGGCTATGTGTTCTACTACCAGCCCGACGAGTACGAGGACGGGGAGCAGCTGCAGTGTCCCAGTTGCGGCACAAGTTTCGATCAGCAGAATTGTTGACGGTGGGCGAGAAGCAGTCTGTGAAGGGAGGTCTTGTGCATGGAGGAGATGTATCGGCAGCATGAACCGGAAGGACAGGACGCAGCCCGGCAGGACCAGGTTCTGAACGAGCCGCCTCTGGACCAGGCGGCGGAGACGCAGCCCTCGGTGAACGGTGCGGTCCATATCAGCGAGGAGGTCATCGTGGAGCTCGCCAAGAAGACCCTTGCCTCCATTGCTGGAGTTCAGCCCGCGAGCCAGAGCATTGCCTCCAAGTTCGGCATAGGCAGAAAGTCCGGCGACGGCGTTCGAGTGGCTGTGGAGGAGAAGGGATCTCCCTCCGTCTCCGTGGACGTCTATCTCCTTGTCAAGTTCGGCCTTCGCATTCCCGATGTGGCATGGGACGTGCAGGAGTCCATCAAAAAGACGCTTGAATCCTACACCGGCTACGCGGTGAAGGCCGTGAACGTGAACATTCAGGGGGTCTATTTCGAGGACGTGCACGGTACCGCGCCCCAGGACGCCCCCTCGGCCGACAAGCCGGAGGAAGAGGAGAAAATAATCCTTCCGGACGTGGACCAGCTGTAAAAGAACGAAATGACGGGGCCCGGCCCACGAAGGGCGTCGGGCCCTTTCCTTCACGGGAGTGGTGGGGTATGTATCTCTTCTGGAAACGCAACGCCGGCGGCAGCATCACCCTGTCTCAGGAGGGGATCGTGCAGTTCGTGAACTCCTTCCTCGAGAAGCCCTATGTGTGCACCCATATCGCCCTGTCCTCGCGGGAGGATTGCCTCTTTCCGGTGATTGCCTTCCCTCAGGGGAGCAGCGCAGCCGACATGTCCGTGTCGGAGGCGAAGGTGAAGGCCGCCCTGAGCGCGATGGGGCTCTGCTCAAAGATCTCGTGGTCCGAGATGAAACCGAACGCCGCTGAGCCTGCGAACATGGTCGGTTCAACGGCCGTTCCGTCCTTCGCGCAGCGGCCGCTGGTCTGGGGGCTTCTTGGCGCCGGACTGTCCGTCCTGGTCTCGGGAGGGCTGGGAGTCCTTCTTTGGGCGGTCTTCTGGGGCCTTGTCCTCTATCTGGGAGCGCTCTTCGTCCGGTCGGACAGAGGGAAGCATTTGCTGAAAAGACTCCGCTCCGCATTGAGGAGATAGCGGGGTGAGCCGTTCCTTTCTTCCGCAGAAGCGCCATCGGGCACGAGAGGTGGCGCTCCAGCTGTTGTACTCGCTGGAGCTCAGAAAAAACCAGACATCCGACGACGCCCTGGAGTACTTCCCGCCCGAGGACGACCCGGAGATCCGCGAGTACACCCGTTTTCTGGTCACCGGCGCCTGGGAGCGCCGGGAGGAGATCGACGACCTCATACGGCGGCATGTGACGGGCTGGCGCCCGGAGCGCATGGTGACCGTGGATCGCGCTGCCGTCCGGCTGGCCTTGTTCGAGTGTGTCCTGACGAAATCGACGCCCGTCGCCGTGGCCATCTCCGAGGCGGTGGAGCTCGCCAAGACCTTTGGCACGGAGGATTCGGGCAAGTTTGTGAACGGCGTCCTCGGGCGCATCGTGCGGGAGACCCCCCAGGCCGAGCAGAATGAAGAGCCCAGTCGTAGAACAGAACCGTCCAATACTGACC
>ENA-UOOM01003769-UOOM01003769.1-fermentation-metagenome-genome-assembly--contig:-NODE-3769-length-10588-cov-38.298396_pt1 | contig 10588 bp, 5 predicted proteins | sample MGYA00245781_ERZ724031 | MGnify/ENA primary metagenome ERZ724031 (study PRJEB28704, sample SAMN03018317) | fermentation metagenome | biome: anthropogenic terrestrial biome; feature: soil; material... | reverse complement strand
ATCACCTGTCAATCCACCTATCCAACCTATTTTGATTGTTTCTTCTTCAGATGGTTTTCCGGTATCAGTATTCTGGCAAGCACTAAAAATCATTGTGAATACTAATAAAACACTGATTATTAATAACAACCTTTTATTCATAACATCCTCCTCAATTTATAATTATTAACTTGTCCAAAAAACCAAGTCAATATAAACGTTTTTATTATTATAAACACTTATTAAAATATATGCAAGATAAAAATGCAATTTTTATATAATTAACACAGTACCTTTTCAAGAAAAGCGTAAATTACTTCTGCAGTTTTTACGACTGAATCTAATTCTACATATTCGTCGCTTCCATGGAAATTGCTTCCGGCTGCACCGAAAATAACAGCGGGTGCACCTATTCTTGTTCCTAAATAGTTAAAATCACCTATACTTTGAAAATATGATATGGTAGGCTTTGTATTGCATACTTTCTCAATTGCACTCATAAAAGCTTTCGTCATAGGCTCTTCTCCGGTAATGGTGTAAGGCATAAATCCCCTTGCACCTTCAGAAGGTACTTCTCTAAAATTAATCTTGTAGCTGCACTCTATGTTTGCTCTTTCTATGGCTTTTTTAACTTCTTTTGTAATGGTATCTTCATTTTCTCCTATTACAATATGCCAGAACAAACGTATCATTGCATAATCAGGAACGCTGCAAGCTCCTCCGTCACTTTCAACCGCAACCACACATACTGAGCCTTTCCCAAGATGAGGGTCTTCAATATATTCTACATTTTCCAACTCGCATATTACTTTTGCAGCATCAACTGCTGCACTTACTCCAAGTTGAGGATTAGCTGCATGAGTGGATTTGCCGAACAGTTCAATTTCCAGACCGTATCCCCCTCTGGCTCCAAAACAGATATCAGGGAATTCTTTTCCTGTGAATCCTGCAGATGGCTCCGTTATAATTGAGAAATCAACATTTTTTAAGTATCCGTCTTCAATTAAAGCATTCGTTCCCATGCCGTAAGGGCCTTCTTCTACAGATACGAAGGCTGCAATTATCTTCCCGTCAAAACTTTTATGGTTTTCAGTAAATGCCTTCAATGCAATCATGGTAGCCGCACAGCCGGATTTCATATCCAAAGCCCCGACTCCATACAGTCTGTCTCCTATTAATTCACCCTTTGGAGCAGTTGTCCATCCTTTACAAAGCATCACTGTGTCCAAATGACCATTAAGGCATATTACAGGACCGCTGTTATTACCTTCTAAAACTACAACAACATTTTTTCCTTTAAAATCAGTAACATTTGACTCATGATATTCATGTATGGAAGCATCTATATTGTTATTTATAAGCCAGTCTTGGACATACTCCATTATTCTGTCTTCCTTGAAATACGGACTGTCAATATTGACTAAGTTCAACAATAATTTTGTAGTTTCTTCCTTTTCGATTTTATACATCTGTTCACCTACTGTCATTAAACATTATATATAATTTTCGCCGCAAGCTGCACAGGAAATATATTATTACAATTATATAATTGACATGTTTTATTAACAGTGGAAAAAAGTTAAAAAATAAAATCTTTATAAGAAATTTAATATATAATAATAAACACTTTTTAAACACCTTTTAAACAAATGGAAAAAGCTGCTGAACTTTTTAGCTCAGCAGCATTCATTCAGTCCTCACGGTACCTTTATTTTCATCTGTTGTTTGCTTCTATACTATTGACTATTGTAATCCGTATTTTTCTTGGAATATATAATCTCCGCTTTCTACTTTTACTATTGCCGCCTCTTTTCCAATCGGGTTGTGGTCTTCAGGACTTAATTTAATAACTCCTGTTACACCCTGTACAGATACTTTTGTCAAAGACTCGGTAATTTTTACCGGATCAGCACTTCCTGCATCCTCAATTGCTGCTTGTAATAGAAGGAATGCATCATGAGCCATATAACCGTTTAATTCCATAGGAAGATTATATTTTGCACTATATTTTTCTTGAAGCGGTTTTACTTCAGGGTCATTGAAGTCCAAGTGATTAACTATATAGCTTCCTTCAATGGCATCAGCTGCCATGGTCATTAATTGCTCTGAAGGCCATCCGTCTCCGCCTATTAAAACTGCGTCAATCCCTAATTCTCTTGCCTGATTTGCACTTAATGCAACTTCCTTATAATAGTAAGGCATAAGTATCATGTCAGGGTTTTCACCATTAATTTTGCTTAGTTGTGGTCTGAAGTCCTGATCTCCTCCTTTAAAACCTTCTTTTGCTACAACTTTTCCGCCTTTTTCAGTAAAGGTTTTTTCAAAGAATTCAGTAAATCCTTGTGAATAGTCACTTGCCACGTCATAAAGCACCGCAGCATTTCTTAATCCCAATCTGTCATATGCATAGCCTGCAGCAACAGCACCCTGATATGGGTCTATGAAACATACTCTAAAGTTAAATTCTTTTACTGAGCCGTCATCATTAACTGTTACTTTTGGGTTTGTTCCAACTGTAGAAATATCAGGAACCTTGTACTGTTCAAGAACAGAGGAAATAGATATAGCCTGACCGCTGGCATTAGGACCTAAAATTGCACAAACGCCATCCTGTGTTATAAGTCTTTTTGTCGCATTTACAGCCTCTGTAGCATCACCCTTGGTATCATAATAAATACCTTCAACCTGTTTTCCAAGTATACCACCGCTTGCATTAACATCTTCAATCAACATTTTTACCGTATTGCTTTCACAGGTTCCCCAAACTGCTTGGTCGCCGGTCAAAGATCCAATCCAGCCTATTTTAATTGTTTCTTCATCTGCCGATGTGCCTTTGCTGCTGCATGCAGTAATAATCATAGTAAAAATCAATAGCACACTAATAAATGTAAAAAGCTTTTTACTCATAACGCCCTCCTGATTTATAATTATTAGGTATTTGTAAAAAAAGGGTCATGTAAACGTTTTGTCTATCTTATTATAAGACTTTTATATATTAAATTCAAGTTACATTATTGTTAAATTATAACAATAATCCTTTAAATATTTCATTGAATTACAAATTTCTTTTGATTTAGTGTTTTTTCTTAGAAGTAAATACGTGTTAGGAAACACAAAAAAAGCAGGTTTTATTTAAGTTGATTTTAAGCCGTAAAATGATATAATATGAATACATTACAAATGTTTATCAACGGAGGCTTCTATGGAATTTCTTGTTGGATTGGATATCGGCTCAACTACAGTTAAGATAGCTGTATTGGATTATTTCGGAAATATAGTACATAAACAATACGAAAGACACTACTCAGACATTACAAATACAGTTACGGAAATAATAAATAATTCATCTGAACATCTTAAGGACAGCTTTATCAGAATAAATGTTACGGGTTCAGGTGCTATTGACGTGTCTAAGTATTTGGATATCCCTTTCGTACAAGAAGTTGCAGCTTCAACAACGGCAATAGAAAAGTTTATACCCGCTACGGATGTAGTAATAGAATTAGGCGGAGAAGATGCAAAAATAACATATCTGTCAGGAAACTTGGAACAGCGAATGAACGGCTCCTGCGCCGGAGGTACCGGTGCATTTATCGACCAAATGGCTGTATTAATGAAGACTGATGCTGCGGGTTTAAATGAATTATCGAAAAAACATAAAACAATTTATCCCATTGCATCACGCTGCGGCGTATTTGCCAAATCAGATATCCAGCCTTTGTTAAATGATGGTGCAAGACAGGAAGATATCGCAGCATCTATTTTTCAAGCTGTTGTGAATCAAACCATAAGCGGACTTGCCCAAGGAAGACCTATAAAAGGAAATGTGGCATTTTTGGGAGGACCTTTGTATTTCTTGTCCGAACTTAGAGAAAGATTTAATGAAACGCTGTCTCTTACTGAGAATAATTACGTGTGCCCCGATGATGCCAACTACTATGTTGCAATTGGTGCCGCTTTAATGTCCATTGAAAATGAAAAAATAGATTTCAATAACTTCTACAATAATATTAAAGTAAAAATCGAAAATTCAAAATTTCAATATCGTAAAATAGAGTTAGCTCCGTTGTTTAAAAATGAAGATGAATACAATGAATTCATTAAGCGTCACAGCAAACACAAAGCTAAAAGAAAAAATATTAAAGAATACTCGGGAGCTGCTTTCTTAGGAATCGATGCAGGTTCAACCACCACTAAATTGGTGCTGATTACAGAAGATGGAGAAATTCTTTATTCCTATTACGGAAGTAATGAAGGAAATCCATTGAATTCCGCCGTACAAGCAGTTAAGGGATTATATTCGCAAATGCATTCCGGCATTAAAATAGCATATACGGCAGTTACCGGTTATGGAGAGCATTTGATAAAGGCTGCCTTGAATGTGGATGTGGGAGAAATTGAAACTGTTGCTCACTATAAAGCTGCCGATTTCTTTTCAAAGGGCGTGGACTTTATTATTGACATAGGCGGCCAAGATATGAAAAGCATGATTATAAAAAATGGAGTTATTGATTCCATAATGCTTAATGAAGCCTGCTCATCCGGCTGCGGCTCGTTTATTGAAACATTTGCAAAATCATTGGACATGACTGTTCAGGAGTTTGCAGAAGAAGCAACATGGTCAAAACATCCGGTAGACCTTGGTACAAGATGCACCGTGTTTATGAATTCAAAGGTTAAACAAGCTCAAAGAGAAGGAGCAACCTTAAGCGATATTTCTGCAGGAATTTCGTTTTCTGTAATTAAGAATGCTTTATTCAAAGTAATAAGACTTAATAATCTCGATTCATTAGGAGAAAAGGTTGTTGTTCAGGGAGGAGCATTCTACAACAATGCTGTACTGCGCGCATTTGAGCAGATTACAGGCAGAAAAGTTGTAAGACCTGATATTGCAGGTCTCATGGGAGCTTTCGGTGCTGCAGTAGTTGCTAAAAATAAATATAGTGAAGAAAATGAAAGTATTTTTGTTAAAGCAGTCGACCTTAATAAATTTTCATTTAATACATCCATGGAACGCTGCGGACTTTGCACAAACAATTGCTTATTGACTATAAATAGATTTCAAAGCGGCAGATACTATGTATCCGGCAATCGCTGTGAAAAAGGTGCAGAAAAATATACAACAGTTGTCAAAAAGGAATCTTTGCCTAATTTGTACAAATATAAAACCAAGCGTGTTTTTGATTATAAACCCCTTTCTATGAGTGAAGCGAAGAGAGGAATTATAGGCATTCCCCGAGTACTTAATATGTATGAAGATTTTCCTTTCTGGTTTACATTTTTCAACGAGCTTGGATATAGAGTTGTGCTTTCAGGAATATCAAGCAAGAAAATATATGAACTTGGCATGGGAACAATACCGTCCGAGTCAGTTTGTTATCCCGGTAAAATTGCTCATGGACACATAACCGACCTTGTTAATAAAAAGATTAAAAAGCTATTCTATCCTTGTATTTCTTATAATATAAGGGAAGATGAAAATGCAGGAAATCACTATAATTGTCCTATTGTAGTATCCTATCCGGAATCAATCGAGGCAAATATTGATATGAAGGATGTTGTATTTTATAAGCCATTCTTGAATTTGAACGATAAGGAAAGACTCATAGAAAAGCTTTACAGAGAAATAGGAGAAGCTGAAAACCTAACTTTGTATGAAATCCGATTAGCTGCAGAGAAAGCTTACGAAGAATTATTCTATTACAAGCAGGATGTAAGAAATGAAGGAGAAAAGGCATTAAAATATATAAAAGAAAATAATAAAAAAGGTATTGTTCTTGCAGGAAGACCCTACCATATAGACCCGGAAATTAACCACGGCATACCTGAAATGATAGAAGGATATGGTTTAGTTGTATTATCAGAGGATTCCATAAGTGATAAGCATCCCGTTGAAAGACCTCTTCGTGTAATTGACCAATGGTCTTATCATACAAGGCTTTACAAAGCGGCAGCATATGTTTCAAATACTGATGAGTTGGAGTTAATTCAGCTTAATTCATTCGGATGCGGTCTGGATGCTGTAACAACCGACCAGGTAAGTGAAATATTGGAGAAAAACAATAAAATATACACAGTAATTAAAATAGATGAAATTACTAACCTTGGTGCAGTCAGAATCCGTTTGCGCTCATTGTTGGCTTCCATGGAGGAAAGGGAACGAAACGGAGTTGTTCATAAGCCGTCTCCTTCAAATTTCAAAAAGGTTGTTTTTACGAAAGAAATGAAAAAGAGTCATACAATATTAATACCTCAAATGTCGCCCATTCATTTTCAATTTGTGAGTACAGCTGCCAAAATGTCCGGTTATAAAGCTGTTGTTCTTCCTGCAGTAGACAAAAAGGCAGTAGATGCAGGACTAAAAGTTGTAAATAATGATGCCTGCTATCCTTCTATCATAGTCATAGGACAGCTTATTAATGCATTGGAATCAGGAGAATATGATTTAAACAATACCTCACTTATGATTTCCCAGACAGGAGGAGGCTGTCGTGCTACAAATTATATAGGATTTATACGAAAGGCGCTAAAAGATTCAGGTTACGGAGATATTCCCGTAATATCATTTAATGTGGTAGGACTTGAAAAGCAACCGGGATTTAAACTGACGGCTCCATTTTTAAACAGACTTATAATGGCAATTGTAATTGGAGATACGTTGATGCGTACCACTTACCGAACAAGACCCTATGAAAAAATAAAGGGCTCCATAAACAGCCTGTATGAAAAGTGGGTTAAAAAAGCTCACATGATTATTGAAAAGGCCAATATTAAGGAGTATATAAAGCTGATTCATAATATTGTGACAGATTTTGACAAAGTTGAATTGGATGAAAGCATAAGGAAACCAAAGGTTGGAATTGTAGGTGAAATTCTTGTAAAATTCCATCCGAACGCAAACAATGATGTGTTTTCGCTTTTGGAAGAGGAAGGTGCTGAAGTTATGGTGCCGGATCTTTTGGATTTCTTCTCCTACAGCGCTTATAACAGTGTTATAAAATATGACGAGCTGCTGATTGGCAGTAAAGCAACAAAGGCAATAAACAATATTGCAGTAAAGATTATAGAGTTTTATAAAAAGCCAAGTGTTGATGCATTCAGCAATTCAAAAAGATTTTTAACTCCTGTCAGTATTAAGGAATTAGCTTGCAAGGCTAAAGATTTCTTGTCTTTAGCAAATCAATGCGGCGAAGGATGGTTTTTAACGGGTGAAATGATTGAGCTTTTAGAAAGCGGAATTCATAACATATTGTGCCTTCAACCGTTTGCATGCCTGCCAAACCATATTACGGGCAAGGGAATGATTAAAAAGCTTAAGGAAGCCTATCCTTGGTCCAACATTGTACCCATTGATTACGATGCCGGAATGAGCGAAGTAAATCAAATAAACAGAATTAAGCTGATGCTTACTAATGCGATAAGAAACATGAAGTTGGAGTTCGATACAGTTCTTATAAATGCTATGGAAGAAAATGCACCTGATTTTAGTATACAAAATATGAAAGAAATCGAAATATAAAGCACCTTTGAAAAAGGTGCTTAGATCAGCTCGAGGGTGTAGCCCTCGTCATTGCTATGAATAGCCTTCTTAGGCGAAGCCTGCCATTCCAAACGCATGTGAAGAATGTCATATTTTAAAACCTGAGATCCTTCGCTGTCGCTCAGGATGACATATGTGAGGTTTGTCAATAGCCTAAGCTATCGTTGCAACTATAACCGCTTTAATTGTATGAAGTCTGTTTTCTGCTTCATCAAAAACAACAGAATATCTGCTTCTGAATACATCATCCGTAACTTCCCTCATATCATAACCTTGTTCCATCTGTTCTTTTGCCAACTTGGTTTCAAAATCATGGAATGAAGGCAGGCAGTGCATAAATCTTATGTCTTCATTTTCTGTTGCTTTCAACAGCTCCATGGTAACCTTGTAAGGTGTAAGCAATTTTACTCTTTCGGGAATTAAACTCTCTTCACCCATGGAAGCCCAAATATCAGTATAAATTACATCCGCTCCCTTAACGCAATCAATATTATCGCTGATTTCAATTTTTGCACCTGTATATTCAGCAACTTCATAAACCCTCTTCATTGTTTCCTTATCTAATTGGTCTGCTAATACCTTCGGTCCAAATGCCACATAATGCATTCCCATTTTCGCACAGCCATACATCCATGCGTATGACATGTTATTTCTTATATCTCCTGCAAAAACTACTTTAACCTTGTTTAAAGGTTTTGCAACATGCTCTTCTATGGTAAGCATATCTGCCAAAATTTGAGTAGGATGGTCAATATCAGTTAACCCGTTCCATACAGGAACTCCTGAAAATTTTGCCAAGTCTTCAACAATCTTTTGTTCGTAGCCTCTGTATTCAATACCGTCAAAGAATCTGCCAAGTACCTTTGCTGTATCTTCCAATGATTCTTTTTTGCCCATCTGTGAACTGCCTGAATCTAAGAAAGTTACATGTGCACCTTCATCCAATGCAGCAACTTCAAAAGCACATCTTGTTCTTGTTGATGTCTTCTCAAATAATAAAACAATATTTTTCCCTTTCAATAAATAATTGCTTTCACCAGATCTCTTTTTTTGTTTTAAATCCGCTGACAAGTCAAGTAAGTATCTAATTTCTTCCGGTGTAAAATCCATTAATGTCAAAAAACTTCTTCCCTTTAAATTTACTGCCATCTGCATCCTCCATTAATAATTATTTACTTTCTTGCATGTTTAATATATTATCAAAACCATTTGCAAATTGCAATTCTTTTATAAACTTTTTTATAGGTTTTCCCTGATTAGCGGCATACTCATACACCTTGGACCGCCCCTGCCCCTTGATAACTCTGAGCTTGGCATTATATAAGTCTTTATGCCTTCTTCCTGAAGTATTTTATTAGTAACGTAATTTCTTGAATAAACAATAACTTCACCCGGTGAAATGCATAATGTATTGGAGCCGTCATTCCATTGTTCTCTGGAAGCATCAATAACACTGTCGCCGCCGCATTTAATTAATTTAATTTTATCAATATTTAATTCTTTTTCCAATACCTGTTCAAGAGAGCCTCTTTCTTCAGTTATGCCCATTTTCCCATCAACTTTTTTAAGAACATAAACAACTATATCAGATTTAATATTAGGATGTATTGTGAATTTGTCATAATCGACCATGGTAAATACTGTATCCAAATGCATAAAAGCTCTAATTTTAGGTATGTCTATGGCTAGCACCTTTTTAAATGCGCTTTCTTCAGTCAATATTATGTTTGCAAATTTTTCAATTGCATTTGGATTGGTTCTCTGCGAAATACCCACTGCTATAGTTTCCTTGTTCAGCACTAAAATATCTCCGCCTTCAAGAGAATAGTCCTCAGTTCGGTCATAAAATAATTTTGTTCCCTTATATATAGGATTGTAGTTAAATATGTACTTTCCAAATAAAGTTTCCCTGTTTCTAGTTGTAGTCAACATTTTGTGAATAGATACTCCGCTGCCTAATGCAGCAAACGGATCTCTTGTAAAGTATAGATTTGGCATAGGATCAATTATAAACGGGTATTGATTACTTAAAAGATCAACTAAACCGGGACCCCTGTAATCCTTTATTTCAGACTTTCGTATCCCTTCCATCATTTTAAGAACCATATCTTTTTTATCCGGAATTGACAGAAAATATTCTTTCAAAATACCTGTTTCCCTGTCTTCTTTTATACCTGCCTCTTCAATATACTCATCGATAAACCTTGATTTGACTTCATTATTTATAAGAGACTCTACAACGAGGTTTTCCAAATAAACAACTTCTACTCCATTTTCTTTAAATATGTTTGCAAAAGCATCATGCTCCTGCTGTGCGATTCTTAAATACGGAATATCGTCAAAAAGCAATCTGTCAAGATATTCCGGCATTAAATTTTCTAATTCTTTCCCCGGCCTGTGCAATAAAACTTTTTTTAATTTCCCAATTTCGGAATATACATTTATCGACTTATTCACACTATCACCACCTATATATATACTAATAATCTTTCTATTGTTTGTCAAGCTTATTTATCATATTTATAAAGCGTGATTATATTTATGCACTTTCAATTAAGGTTGCTTAAGCAATGCATCAGGGGTCTGCCCTAATTATTCGCAAATAAAAAACAGTTGAAATTCAACTGCTCTATTCGGGGACATTCCTCATCGCTCAAAGACTTACCCCATAGTAGAGGTGTGTCCCCATACCTTTTATCCGGCGACGTCCTACTTTCCCGGGCAGTCACCCGCCAAGTATCATCAGCGCTGAAGAGCTTAACTTCCGTGTTCGGGATGGGTACGGGTGTGTCCTCTTCGCTATTGCCACCAGATATAAGATTATATAGGTTTTTTACCGGCTCTTTTAAAGCCATGCCCTAAGAAACAACGCAGTCTCATTCACCAAAATATCAGCTCCCTTTGGTCGCATATTTTGGGAATTCGTTGCGGTTGACCTACCATCGATTTTTCAGAAAAAAGACTCTGAAAAATCGGGTTAGGGCATACAAAATTGCATAGGAAAACTAAATTTGTGGTCAAGACCTCGACCTATTAGTATCGCTCAGCTGAGTACATTGCTGCACTTAC
>ENA-UOOM01003768-UOOM01003768.1-fermentation-metagenome-genome-assembly--contig:-NODE-3768-length-10592-cov-4.106387_pt1 | contig 10592 bp, 12 predicted proteins | sample MGYA00245781_ERZ724031 | MGnify/ENA primary metagenome ERZ724031 (study PRJEB28704, sample SAMN03018317) | fermentation metagenome | biome: anthropogenic terrestrial biome; feature: soil; material... | reverse complement strand
AGAGCGTCGTGAGCACCCAGCTGCTCGCTCCTTCCTTTCCGAGGTCATCGACTATCAGGACGCCGCATTTGCGGAATCTCGAAGTGCCTTGAGAGGAGAAGGACTCTCCATACGAGCTCTTCACCTCGTCGAGCAGGTCTATCGACGTCGTCATGATCACCGATTCGCCCTCGTAGACCAGGGCTCTGGCGAGCGCGCTCGCAGTGTACGTCTTTCCACTGCCCACCCTGCCATGGATGTAGAGCCCGCGCCCCTCCCGCATCGCGCCTTCGACGAGGTACTTCGATACGAGAGGGTGCGACGTCACTGCGTTCGCGAATCGCGGTTTTACCCCGGCATCGCTGACCCGCTTCGCCGCCTTCCTCTGCTGCTCCGCTTGCTCCCTGGCCGCGGCCTCGCGTGCCATTTCGGCCTCGCCGTCGCATCCGCATTTCCCTCGGGCGACCCATCTGACCTGGCCCATGAACTCCATTCCCAAGGGAGGGAGCTCCTTACCGCAGAAGGGGCATTCAACCGACTCCGGCTCATCGAACGGGATTCCAAGGCGCATCGCCTCATCGAGGGTGATCAGGTCGTTGCTTCTGCCGGCGCTCGTCTTTCCTTTCTCCAACTTTGTTATCCCTTTCTTATTGGATGACAGCCCGTCACGGGGTAACCTGACGTTCCGTCGGGGTTGACGCCATCGAACGGCGAAACATCGTCAGGGGGTGCCAACTCGTCAGGGGGTGCCGTCCCGTCAGGGGGTGTCGTCCCGTCAGGGGGTGTCGTTTTGTCAGGGGGCTGCGATGCCGAGGCCGGCACGGCAATGCCACCGAGGGCATCTTCGCTGATCACGTACTCTTTCGTGACCGATCCGGATGAGGACACATGGTTGCCGATGCACACGATCAGGCCTCGCTCGGTCAGCTCGTTTGCCGCGCGGATGAGGGACCTTGGCGTTGTGTTCAGGGCTCGCGCTGCTGCCGGTCTGCTCTCGTAGTACGTCGATCCGCTACAACAGAACCCGTATACTCGCGCGTACAGCAGCAGCGGTATGCCCTTTAGCTCTAGGTCTCGCAGCATGAACCGGTGGACGACGATGAATTCGTCGTCGCCCGTTATGCTGCTATCCTTCATTCCCCTTGTCCTTCTTCATGATCTCGGCCACATATGCGCTGTTGCGCTCGAGCCAAACCATCAGCTCATCCCTCTGAACGAACATCCCCTTATTGGACACGTAGAGAAGCCTGAAGGGCATCGGGTCGCTTCTCCTGTGGACAAGGTCGTAAACGGTATGGTCGCTGATACCGAGCAGCGCCGCGATGTCACCAACCGAATAGAAATCCTTGATGGGCACTTGCCGCCTGTAGCCGTTCTTCTGGCTCATGACACGCCTTCCTTCTCACTCGCATGCCAATGGCCGCAAGCTTCGTCGGAAGCGCAGGAAAGGTCCGATATGAAGTTGAATGGGTGAATGGAGTCCAGCGTCCGTTTCATGGTCGCTCCGATTCCGCCGCTACTGACAGCTCAGGTCACGTATCGCCTGCTCGAGGTCGCATCGGCGAATACGAACGAGGCGCCCGAATCTTATGGCGCGGATCTGCCGGTTTTCGACCATCTTGTAGACCATGGATTTGGACACGTTGAGGTACTTGGCCACTTGAGGTACATCGAGGAACTCGCCATCTGCCATTGCGTCCAAACCAGACCGCTCCGTCGTCGTGATTTCCCCGACGACCTTGCAGCCCTCGTTGCTTTCATTACGATGATTGCGGCTCCTTGCCTTCGATCCGCCCCTGTCGAGGTCTCTGATATCTTGAATCCGCTCGGTCATCTGCAGTTCTCCCACCTGGTTCGCTCGTGTTTTTGGGTTCGTTCGGGATAGCATTCCGTTCACCCGTTGGAACGTTCATACATCAGAGTGCGGGTGACTGACGCATAGGGAACTCCGCTTGGCAGTAGCAAGCAGTAGCAAGCGCTGAATTATCCAAGATGGGCATTCTTCCCTGATAACCGGCATCATCGGCGCCCTTGTCGATGAGGGGCATGAATGCGGCGGAGCCTCCATCCGCAGCTTTCCTCCGGCGTGTCTAAGGACTCCTTGCCCTGGCTTGGCCGGAAGACGAGGGCGGGCCCATGCGGTTTCTCCCCATCGCGAATCGTTCATCCAGCGATCGAGTGCGAGAAGGAGTTTTCAAAGCAAAACGAGAACGGTTCTATGACCTTTCCGGAAGGCCTTGCGCCATCGACCCGGTTTTCGTGATACATGCCGAGTAGAATTTTCCCACTCGGCACCGCGCAAAGTGTCCTGTAATGGGGGCATTCGTTATTGCATGGTGGGATACTCACCTGAGCCACGCATCATCGAGACGGCTAACGGGTTCTGCTCTCGATGGCGGAGCATCTGCACGGTCGGAAGACGGTGGTCGTTTTCATTGCCGGGCGCTCTTTCGGCTCATCGGGTGATGCGAATAGTTCTGGCCAGCTCGAACCTAGCCTATCGCTGCTGAGTAATCCTTAGCTGCCAGCTAATTCCTTGTGGATAGCAAGAATCTGTTAGTAGTGGTAAATGCCGAGGTCAGAACGCTTTTCTCACCGTAAGTAACGGTAAGTGTTTTGGACTCTGGGAGGATACTTCTTGACGAACTTCTTGACTGTCAAGAACGCGAATCAAGACCAGAACCCTCCCGGGTCCGAGCCGGAAACGAAGGAGAAAAGCAATGATGAATCAAGCCCAGGCGAACAAACTCATCGAAGACAACGAGCTCGCGTTCTTCCGCGCGGACGTATGCCTCGGCTCGCCGCAATCCTTCAGCTTGGAGGAGAAGGCGGCGATCTGCGACGAAATGGAGGCCACCAACAAAGCCATAGAAGACGCCCATCCACAAGGACTTCGAGGCCCTGCCGCCCGAGCTCCAGGCGCGCCTAATCGACATGCTGTGCGCTTCGGGCTGCATGACGCCCGAATGGTGGCGCGAGGTCCCGTTCGGAAGGATGCCGGATTCGCCCGAAGAGCTGGCATCCTAGCGCGGCAGGTCTCGGGCAGGGCCAGTGCCGCATCCGTTGTCGCCGGCTCCTACGCCATCCCCAGGTACGCGAGGTACGACTCCACCGCGTCGCGCGCCGCGCGCAGGTAGTCGGCCAGGCTCACGGGCTCCTCGGATGCCATCGCGAGGCTCGCGAAGTCGCTCCCCAGCGCGACGAAGACCCGCGCCTGCATCGCATCCACGCCCGCCTCGGGCAACACGGCGGAGACCTCCTCCATCAGCGCCCGGCGCGCCACGGCGGCCACGGGCTCGCCCCCGACCGTCACGCCGCGCATGGCCTCGAGCAGGGCGATCTGCTCGAGGGCCGGCTCGATGGCGCGCGGGACGACGCTCTCGCCGCCCGTCTCGTGCGCCATGCGAATCCTGTCACGCACGCCCCCGCGCACCTCGCCCACGACGCGCGCGGCCGCCTTCTCGGCCAGGTCGTACTTGTCCAGGTAGTGGCGGTAGAAGGTGCCCTTGTTCACCAGGGCCTCCTCAACGACCATCTTCACGGTTATCCGCTCGAAGGGCACGTCGCGCAGAAGGCGCAGGAACGTGTCCTCTATGTTGCGGCGCGTCTTCACCACGCGCAGGTCCTGCTTTTCGGTAGGCAATCCCGCTCCCTCCGCCACGATATCCATACGAAAGCGCACTCGCCGTATGGATATCATACCTCAGCGGCCATCATCGCTGATTGAAGGCGTCCGCCCCGTTCGGCAGTATGAATCCATCGGATAACGAACCCGGACGAAAGGAAGCGGCCATGGAGGCTAACAAGGTAAAGGGCGAGGCGAAGTCGCTCGTATTGGACAACGGCGCGGAGCTCACGTACTGCGAGCGCGGCGAGGGCAACCGGGAGGTGCTCATAACGGGGGCGTTCTACTTCCACACGTTCATGCCGGTGGTGGAGCACCTGGCGAAGCGCTACCACGTGTACGGCGTGGTCATGCGCTTCGACGGGCCGGCCGACCAGCTCGAGCCGGACGGCAGCGTCCACTGGGGCCGCCAGTGGGGCAAGGACGTCTACGACTTCGCGCAGAAGATGGGCATTCAGAAGTTCCACTACATGGGCAAGTGCCACGGCACGGTGCCGGGCTGGTGGCTCGTGAAGAACCATCCCGAGTCGCTCGACACGTTCTCCAGCTTCTACCTGGCCCCGCACGTGAAGGGACAGTCAGCCAACACCTGGTTCGAGCTGATGGGCCAGGGCCTGGACAAGATGATGGCCGTGGCCATGCGCAAGCCCGAGGGCCTGAAGGCCAAGATGGAGGAGATGGCCACCATCGGCGACAGCGCGTCGAGCCCGGCCGTGCCCAAGTACGCGAGCGCTCCCGAGAAGGTGTGGGACAGCGTGGAGGAGTGCGACGAGGCGCTCAAGAACCTGGCCGTGCCCGTGGGCTACTGCTTCGGCTCCGAGGACCCGCTGCTCGAGGACTACTGGGAGTCGAACTTGTACGCCATCATGAACACGAAGGGCGCGCGCACGACCATCCTGCAAGGCGAGCGTCACCTGATGGAGCTCGACTGCCCCGAGCGCGTCGCCGCCGAGGTGTTCGCCTTCATCGACGAGGCCCGGAAAGAGTACTAGGGCCGGCGCGTGTCCGCACCGGCAAGCACGGGCGGAGGCGCCCCTCGTAATGGAATCGAGGGGTGCCTCCGCATATCGTTCGGGCTAATGTCGCCTAGCACCGCACAGTGGCCAGCTCGACCATATCCATCTGGTCTTTGTCGTTGCCGGCGCCGCCGTTATCGTCATCGTACTCGTACTTGCCCCAGGCCGGGTTCTTACCCATCCAGTGGATACGGTACATCGCCTGGAAGTATACGGTCGTTTCCGGATTGGGCGTGTCGTAGAAAACGGTCAGCCCGATCAGCTTGTCGCCCCTCATGTTCTTGGTGAACCACCCGTCCGGGCCGAGGCTTCCGCCCTCGAACTCGATGTCTACGATCCCGCAGCCCTCGACGCCGGCGTAGGTGTCGGAAGAGCCGCCCTCGTCCACGATCCCGCGCATCCAAGGCAGCCAGCGCTTCTTGCCGCCCTTCTTTATGGCGACGCGGAAGCGCGGCATCGGAAGCTCGGCCGGAACGCCCCCGCCGGAACCAGAACCGCCGGATGAAGAGCCGGCATCGCCCCCGACGAAATGCAGAATCCCGTCCCAGGCGCCCGGTTCGTAGTCGTAGTACCCGTGAACCGACGCCTCCCAGCCCGACTGGTCGCCGCTCACGTTACCGTAGCCCCGTTGTCACCCCACGAAAACTCCGAGAGCACGTCCGGGTACTGCGTCTGGCACATGGCCACGTGGTTGGCCTCCGAAAGGTACAGGTCGCCGGGCTCGGCAAGGAAGTCGAGCCCGCGCCACTCGAACAACCCAGAGCCCACGAATACGGAACGCATGTTATGGGGGGGGGTGATTGCGCCATCCAGCGCCTCTTCCCAGGACGTGTGCTGCAGCGCAACCGACCACGCCGTAATCGTCGAGGACGAGCAGTCGTAGTCGCCGACCTTTATCTGCCAGCTAAAATGCCACCGTTTGCGATCCTGCTGCTGCGACGTCCGATCCTGCCGGCTTCTGGCGCGCCTCGGCTCTCCTTGGGGCGTGCACCGTCGCCGAGGGACCCATCGCGCGCAAGGTCCGCGAAAACTTTCCGCACGGCGATTCGGCCGTTCGCGGTGCGGAAACTCGAGCCCTCCGGGTTTCGCTTTCCACCCTTGCGCGCTCCGGGAACCCCGGCGTCGCGCATGCCGCAAGGCTCGCCACGGGGGCGGGCCGGAACCGATAGGAGGTCGTCATGGAAGCAGCAGCAATCCGCTCGGAGCAGGACGCGATGATCATCGGGATGAGCAGGTCGGCCGCGGCGCCGGTCGCAAGAGCGAGCCGGTCAAGCGAGTCGGAAGCCGGCATGGCCGTCCTGGGCGAGGCGCTCATGGACGTGCAAGATGTGGCCGCGTTCCTGCACGTGTCCAAGTCGATGGTCTACAAGCTCGCTGCGAGCGGCGATCTGCCCGCCGTCCGGATCGGCAGACTCGTCCGATTCACGCGGCGCGGCGTCGACTCGTTCGTTCGGTCGGAAACCGCATAGCCGGAAGGGTCTCCCCGGCGCGCGCTGCCGGGGAGACCCTTCGCCGTCTTCGCAGGACGGCTCCTCCGGTTGCACCTGCGAGAACGCGGTCGCCGCGCGCATCGAACGCGTCAAAGGCGACCGCAAAGGACGGCAGGCGCTCCGTGGGCGCCGATCCGGGCGCAACATTCTCCTGCCGCACGCGAGAGCGGGCTACGGGCGGGCCCGCATAGCGATTGTACAAACGTGCTGAATATGCGATAATGTTCAGCACAGATGTACAGGACGGAAGGAGGGTCTATGAGAACTCCGACGGAGATAGCGGCGAGCCGCAACGGCTACGTCACATCGGCGCAGGCGACGGACGCCGGCATCCCCAGGCGCAAGCTCGCGGAGGCCGTGCGCGCCGGCGAGCTCGTCCGGGTGGACCGCGGCCTCTATGCTCTTCCAGACGTGTGGGAGGACCCCCTCTACGTCGCGCAGCACCGCTTCTCGCGGGGGGTCTTCTCGGACGACACGGCTCTCTTCCTCCACGGGATGACGGACCGCGCCCCGTTCGCCCCGACGATGACCTTCCCCAGGAGCTACAACGCGACCGCGGCCAGGGCGGCCGGGATCATCTGCCGCACCTGCGCCGACGACGTCCTCAGCCTGGGCCTCTGCGGCATCAGGACCGAGTACGGCAACACGGTCAGCGCGTACGACGTCGAGAGGACGCTGTGCGACATCGTCCGCGGCCAGGGCACGCCGGACGCTCAGCTGGTCGCCCCGGCGATGAGGGCCTACGTGCGGAGCGAGGGCTGCGACCCCGTGAAGCTCGTCGACTACGCCCGGAGCCTCGGCGTGGAGCCGAAGATCCGCAGCTACCTGGAGGTGCTGCTATGAGGACCAGAAACGCCATGCAGCTCAAGGCGCGCATCAACGCCAGGGCGAAGGAGGCGGGCATCCCCGCGCAGGCCCTGATGCAGAGCTACCTCTTCGAGAGGCTCCTCGAGCGCCTCTCGAGGTCCCGATGGCGCGACAACGTCGTCATCAAGGGCGGCATGCTCGTCTCCTCCCTCGTGGGCGTGGCGTCCAGGACGACGATGGACCTCGACACGACCATCACGGGATTCACGCTGACACGCGAATCCGCCGAGAGGGTCTTCCGCGAGGTGGCGGCGGTCGATGCCGACGACGACTGGAGCTTCGGGTTCGATCGCACCGAGGACATCAGGGAGGCCGACGACTACCCGGGGATACGCGTCTACCTCAAGGCGACGTATCCGCCCATGACTGTGCCCCTCAAGATCGACGTCACCACGGGCGACAGCATCACGCCCGGTCCCGTCGCCTACGACTACCCGCTCCTGTTCGGCGGGGGAAGCGTCAGGCTGATGTCCTACCCGCTCGAGACGGTGCTCGCCGAGAAGCTCGAGACCGTCGTCTCGCGCGGCGTGACCAACACGAGGCCGCGCGACTTCTACGACATACACCTCCTCTGGAAAACCAGGGGCGACGAGTGCGAGATCCCCACGCTGCGGGAGGCGCTCGAGCGCACGTGCGCCAAGCGCGGCAGCTCGGGGGCGATGGCGCGGTGGCGACCGGTCCTCGACGAGGTCGCAGCTGACGAGACGATGCTCGCGCTGTGGGGCAAGTACGCCAAGAAGAACCCCTACGCAGCCGGCATCGAGCTGGCGCAGTGCTGCGAGACGGCAAGAGAGATCCTGGCCGCGCTCGAATAGCCCGCGCGGGCCTTGCGACGAGCCGGAGCACCCGGCGCAACGGGGCAATCCGGGCACTGTCCCTCGAAGACGGCGAGGGAGAACAGCGCCGGGTCTCCTTGCGGGCGCGGTGGAGTTACGGCTGGGCAGCGCCCGCGCCCGGCCGCTCCGGCCAGCAAGTAGTTCGTGCGCGCATTGCAGGCCATCGGGCGTTCCCTGGGCGGGAACCGCAAACGGCAGATTGCCGATCAAAAAATAGGGCAGAATCGCCTTTGCGATCCCGCCCCTAAAACCCGCGGGTTTTGACATCTGGACTCATTTTACCAGCCCCGGCGATTCCGTCGACGGCCCGATGAAGCGGAAGGCCGTCGGCGCCGTCTGGCCCGGGCCAATCGGCGGCAGCGGCGCCTCGCCATCGCGAAACGGCTCGCGCGGCTCCTCAAGCACCGCCTCCGAGCCCGTGCGGGATCTCCCCGACGGCTCCGCGCGCGTACACGACGAGCGCCGTCGCGACCTGCTGCACGGCCGTGCATCCCATCTATTTGGAGCGGGTGGCCTTCGATGGGCCTGCTCCGGAGACTGCCCTCATGACCGAGTTGGTGACAGGCCCTTTCCCGCAGCCAGAGAGGGCGCGGTCTCGACAGCCCGGCCCGTGCGTGTTAAAAAGTAGCTGGTGATCCGAATAGGATGGCCTCCAAGTGCCGGGGCCTTTTTCCCCGGCGTTTTTTGTATCCAGGGGTTCCCCTTGAAAGAAGCGGGCTGCTTCGTCGACGAGTCCTACTCGGACAACCTGCGCGACCGGTACTGCCTCGTCGCCCTCGTGCTGCATACTGAGGGAGATGCGCGCGAAGCGGCTGTGAGCGCTCGGGGCCATGCGCTATCATGGGCTCAGCTAAAAAACCTTAGGGTTTTGCGGGGCGGGGTCGCGACGAACGGTCCTGCCCTATTTTTGACCGCAGGTCCCGCATGCCGGATATCATGAAGCCCGCCTCCGAAGCGCCCCGCTCCGGCTCGGGCGCCGCTGCTGCCGCGGCGGCTGCGATCGCACTTACTCGTCGCTGATTTATTCTCCCCGTTGCGAGTGGCTTGGAGGTGACGTCGGGAAACCGCGCTTTCGAAAGAACGTCTCCACAGGTCAACGCCATTATTCTGGAAAGTTGCCGATTATTCTCCACGGCCCGTGAAAGCGTGGTAATGGGTGGATTCGCTCCCAAGCCCGGCTACAGTACCAGCGACTATTCTCTTTCTGCGTTTCCGCAGGTGAAAAGGGCCATCGGGCAGTACCAGCCACTACTGCAGGTCCGGGGTGGTACTGTAGCAGTACCACCCCTGGTACTGCGGTGGTACTGTGCTTTTCGGCTTTTTCCGGAAGCGTGGAATAATAAAAAGCCCAGGTCAATGCCTGGGTTGGTAGCGCGGGAAGCGTTCGATTTTTCTACTGAGTGGGAGTGAAGTCCATGCCCTCCATGCAGCCCACAGGGTTCATGGAGCCCGATTTGATGCGCTGACATGTAATAGCCACTTGCAACTTTGAATGAATAATTTCCCGAAGGACGGCTCCGAAAATCGCTTTCGGAGCCGTTCCTTTTGCGCATTCACCTGCGCTTTTATTCTCGAGCCATTACACAGCAGCGACGGGACGCGACGAAACTCGGCTCGGTGCCAACCCATCCAGCCTGCGAAACGGCAACTTCTGCAATGGATAATTAAAAAACGGCCGATTTCGCGGTTTACGGTACCAGTACAGTACCACCCCTTCCCGAAAACGCTTCCCGAAAAGAAACCGCAGGTAAAGTGCGAGAATAATTTTCGTCGAATTCGGGTCTTGACAAACGAGAGGCTGCGAGGCTGTGAGCGTTTCGGGGCGCCTTTCCATATGTGGATCCTGAAAAATTATTCTCGCAATTCGTCCCAATATCCCCGAAAGCGCGTTTCCGGGACGGATCCAATCCCGTTCGGGGTCGGGGAACGGTTCCGCCGGCCAAACACGGGCGCGATCCCCGCGGACCGCGCCGGGCGTTCCGGCGCCCTCGTCCCGGCAGTGCGCGGCGGGACCCTCGACAGCCCAGCCCGCCCGTGGTATAAACTGATTGGCGATCCCAATAGGATGGCCTCCAAGTGCCGGGGCCTTTTTCCCCGGCGTTTTCTTTATCTAGGAGTTCCCCCTTGAAAGAAGTGAGCTGCTTCGTAGACGAGTCGGGGTCGGACAACCTTCGGGACCGCTACTACCTCGTCGCCCTCGTCCTGCACGACCAGTCGGACCCCATCGCGCACGAGATCGAGCGCTACGAGGCCTCCCTGCGCGACAGGGGGCTCCCGGACATCCCGCTGCACGCGGGGCCTCTCATGACTGGCCACGAGGACTACGAGGGCATGGCCATAGCCGACCGCAAGAGGATGCTCTCGTCGTTCCGCGTCTTCTTCCGAAACCTCCCTATCCGGTACGCGTGCATTGGCCTCAAGCTCTCCGAGTACGACGGCGTTGGGCGCGTGGAGGCCGCCATGCGCCGCGGCATTGCCGACTTCCTATTCGACCACCTCGGGTACTTCCAGGGATTCGACGACGTGAAGATCTACTACGACAACGGCCAGGCGACCGTGGCCCACGCCCTGCACCGGGCGATGGACTTCGCGCTCTCCAGGAACGCCGTCGTGTACCGCGCCGCCGCGCCCGAGAAGTACCGGCTCTCCCAGGCGGCCGATTACGTGTGCACGATGGAGCTCGCCGCCCTTCGGTACCGCGACAAGCAGGTCACGGCCACCGACGAGAAGTTCTTCGGCAGCTGGTCGCAGTTCAAGAAGGGCATACTGAGGGAGATGC
>ENA-UOOM01003766-UOOM01003766.1-fermentation-metagenome-genome-assembly--contig:-NODE-3766-length-10596-cov-4.541315_pt1 | contig 10596 bp, 11 predicted proteins | sample MGYA00245781_ERZ724031 | MGnify/ENA primary metagenome ERZ724031 (study PRJEB28704, sample SAMN03018317) | fermentation metagenome | biome: anthropogenic terrestrial biome; feature: soil; material... | reverse complement strand
CGTGGGTCAATTCCTTTCCGGCGTTATGCTTCAATTATATCCCGGCGGTGACACACAAAAACCCGCAAAAGTCATTTTAACGTGTTCGAGTCCCACCATTGGCACCATGGGCACAGCCCGACTTACGGTACCCGGCTTTTGCCGGGTGCTTTTTTTACCGTTTTTTGCCTTTGCGGCGGTACCGCATCCACACTTTCTTAAGTTCCGCAGCAGGCGCCGGCATAATAAAGCCATATCCAGCCGCACAAAATGCATGGCGGGATATGGCTTTATTTTCTGCCTTGCCGGCCGTTCACCCTCCGGCGAAAGACACACTTACTTTGCTTTTAGCGCGCAGCTTAAAGGACAGAGCCTCCGCCTTCAGCTGCGTCAGTCGCACCTCGGCGGACACGGCGCCCACCGAGGCTTCTATCGCCGGCATATCATAATAAACCGTGCCGCCCTCAGCTGTAAAGCCTGACGGAAGTTTATCCTTTACCGCTTTAAGCGCCCATGACGGTTTTACAGGCAGCCGCCCCACGTGCAGCGACTTAACTTTAAATACAAGGCGCTCCGTTTTTTCATCATACGACGGTACAAAATTTACAGTAACGCCAAACGTTTTACCCTTGTAGACAACCGGCACATAAATATCGGCGGTATCGCCGCCTGCAAGTTTAAGCGCTGCGTAGCCCGTACCTGAGAACAGTCCGGAGCGGTGCTTCTGCAGAAGATAATTTAAGTACCCTCCCGCTTCGTCCGCTGAAAAAGAAACCTCTTTTCCTGTTACGGCAGACTTTACAGCGGTTTCCTCAAGGGCCTTCGACGGTTCAGCCGACTGCTTTTTCCATAAATCGTCGCTGCCGTTAAAAGCCATCCACGTAACGGCGGCAGCAGCCGCCAATAAAACCGCAAGCACAGACAAGACAGCCGTAACAGCCTTACTGCCTTTTTTAGCTTTTCCCCCATTGTACAGCATTGCCGCGCCCCCTCCGCCCGATTGTTATCAATCCTGGCAAAACATCAGCCCGCGTATTATTGTACGCAGCATCTGTACAATTATAAGCTTATATTCCGTGTTTAATGCATTAATTACTTAAGCTCTACTATGGTAACTCCCGACTCGCCCTCGCCAAACGTGCCGAGCCGGTAGCTTTTTACACACGGATGGTTTTTAAGGTGCTTCTGTACGGCGCTCCTTAAAGCGCCCGTGCCCTTGCCGTGTATAATGGTCAGCCTGTCTATGCCTAAAAGAAGCGCGGAGTCTATGAACCTGTCTACTTCCATAAGAGCTTCGCCGGCCGTCTGGCCACGCAGGTCAAGCTCCGTTGATGCCCGCGCCCCGGCGGGGCCTGAAACATCTTTCGTCACGCGGCCTTTTCCGCCGCCGAAGCTTACCTTTTTTTCTTTTATAAGCCGCAGGTTTGAAACCGGCACCCTCGTCTGGATTATGCCGGCCTGGACTAAAACTTCCTTTGAACTGCCGCACGGCGGTTCAATCACGACGCCCTTTTTATCTATGTCAAAGATAAGCACCGTGTCGCCCTTTTGCAGCGGGCGCGGCAAAACGTACCTGCCTTTTTCCCTTTTTTCGACCGGGTCGGCAGTATCTTCAAGCGCGCGGATACCGTTTTTAAGCTTTGCTTTCTGCTCAGCCGTAATACCGCTGTCCTTATGTTTTTTTATCTCATCCATTTCGTTCAGCAGATAGTTAATCTGCGCGCGCGTCCTTGCGATGAGGCCGGCGGCCTTTTCTTTTGCTTCCGCCATCTGCCTTTCCGCCTCCGAGTTTATCCGCTGTTCCCTCTGCGACGCACGCTTTTCCGCTTCCGAAGCGGCCGCCCTGGCGCGCTCCGCCGCCGTGCGTTCTGCCTCAAGCCCGCGCCGGCTTTCCTCAAGGCTCTGCACTACGTTTTCAAAGCGTATATTTTCACCCGAAACAAGTTCTTTTGCGCGTTCAACTATGCCGGAGTCCATGCCGAGGCGCCTTGATATGGCAAACGCATTCGAGCGCCCCGGGGTGCCTATAAGCAGCCTGTATGTAGGGCGCAGCGTTTCGACGTCAAACTCGCAGCCGGCGTTCTCAACGCCCTTTGTCTGCAGCGCGTAAACCTTAAGCTCGGCATAATGCGTTGTGGCCGCTATCTTCGCGCCCTTGCCGCGCAGTTCCTCCAAGATCGCCGTAGCGAGCGCCGCCCCCTCGACAGGGTCAGTGCCTGCGCCAAGCTCGTCCAAAAGCACGAGGCTTTTTTCATCAGCTTCGGAAATTATATTTATTATATTTTTCATATGCGCCGAAAAGGTCGAAAGCGACTGCTCTATGCTCTGTTCGTCGCCGATGTCAGCAAGCACCTTGCCGAAGACCGACACCTCACTGTTTTCGTCAGCCGGTATAAAAAGGCCGCACATGGCCATAAGGGTGAAAAGGCCTATCGTTTTCAGCGTAACCGTCTTGCCGCCCGTGTTAGGGCCGGTTATCACAAGCGTGTCAAAGCTCGTTCCAAGCTCTATGTCCGTCGGTACGACTTTATCCTTATCTATGAGGGGATGCCTTGCGTTGTGCAACAGTATCCTGCCGTCGCTGTTTAACTTAGGCCTTGTCGCCTTCATAGAGTACGCAAGCGAAGCCTTGGCGAAAACCACGTTGAGTTTTACCGCCGTCTTATACCCCTGCTCCGTACCTCCGGCGAACTTTGCCACTTCGCCTGAAAGCTCGAAAAGTATCCTTTCAATTTCCTTCTTTTCTTCGGATTTAAGTATCTTCACCGCGTTGTTTGCCTCGACAGCGCCCATTGGTTCTATGAAAACAGTCGAGCCGCTGGATGACGTGTCATGCACAAGGCCCTTTACCTCGCCCCTGTACTCCGCCTTTACAGGCACTACAAACCGCCCGTTGCGTATGGTCACGATGGGCTCCTGCAGGTACTTCTGGTAAGAGGCCGAGCGTATTATCCTGTCGGGTATCTCACGCGCCCTTGCCATGGCCGAACGCGCCCTGCGGCGTATATCCGAAAGGCGCGGGGAAGCCGTATCGGACATCTCTTCTTCCGACAGGACCGCATCGTTTATCCTGTCTTCAAGGTATTTATTAGGCATAAGTAAATTAAAAAGGCCGCCGAGGCCGCTTTGGCCTTCACCGTTTTTCTCATGCCACTCCGAAAGCGCGCGCAGCGTGCGCAGCACCGCCGAAACTTTAAGCAGCTCGGCCATGGTGAGCATTGCGCCGGCGTCGGCCCTGCGCAGCTCGTTTATGATATTTTCGAGCCCGCCGAACGGCGGGGAGCCGTACTTTGCGAGCAGTACAAACGCCTCGTCCGTTTCGGCAAGCATGTGCTCCGCCTCATCCTCTGAAGATGCCGGTGAAACCGACAAAGCGGCATGCGCCGCATCCCCGCATGCCGTTTCATTTGCAAGCATTTTTAGTACTTTGTCAAGCTCAAGAGTTGTCAGATGTTTCTTTATCTCTTTATCCATCGATTAAAATTACCCCTGTAAGAAATATTTCAAAGCGGCCGTAACCCCCGGCGGGATTATTTTCCGGCCATAGCGTGGTAAAACTCAAGCGTCTTTAAGTTTTTTCCGAGAGTATGGAGTACGTATGCTTCGCTTGCCCGCGATAACTCGCAGAGCGCGCCGGAAGGCAGCCTGAAATTAAACAGTTTTTCAAAGTCTGCGTAGATTGTGTGCCGCAAAGCCGTCATTGCGCCGCGACTAAGCGGAAAGGTCTGCCCCGCCTGCAGCATATCCTCCGCGCAGGAACCGCAGATTATTTTGCCTTCAAAAGGCAGAAAGTACATCTCGTCGGCCTCGTACACACCGCATCCGCAGCAGCACATGAGGTTGGGCATATAGCCTGCCATGGACAGCATACGCATTTCTGCGGCCGCTTTTACCACAAGCGGCTGCCTTGTACCTTTTTCCAAAATATAAAGGGCGTTCAGCATAAGGCGCAAAAAGCTGCCGGCTTCCGTGCCTTCCGGAGCCAATTCGCCTGCGAGCTCACAGAAATACTGGCCGAGTGAAAGTGTTTCTATGTCTTTCCTCAGCCCGAAAAAAATCTCTATAGGCTGCGCATCGTCTATTATGTATTTATCCCGCCCTTCGAAAATCGTAAAGCGGGAGTAGCTGAAAAGGCGCGTGGCGGCGAGCTTGCCGCTTTTTGCCTTTTCGGCCCTTTGCACAAACGCCCTGAGAACGCCTTTCTGCTTAGTGAGGACCGTAACCAGGCGGTCGCTTTCACCCACGCGGCTCTCTTTTATCACAAGGCCCTCTGCGTCCGTCCTCATTCAGGCCGCCCCTCGCCGCCATGCTTTCATTTTCATGCTTGCACTGGCTGTAAATAAGATAGTCAATTATATTCCCCGTATGTTTAAAACAATACCATGCCGTTTTCTCATCCATACAAAACAGCTCCTAACACTTTACGCTTGTCTTACATTGCCCGCAGTAAAAGTGTTTGTTTTTAAGCGTTTTATATGAGCGGTAATTATATGTATTAAGCCCACAATATAGCAATATTTTTAATTAATGGCAAAGGCAGCAGTTAAATCCCGCACAGGCCGCTAATCAAAATTTTTGCTGCCGTAGCCGAAAGCCCTGAGGACAGGCTCGCTGTTCCTCCAGTTTTCCTTTACTTTTACCCAAAGCTTAAGGTTCACTTTACAGTCAAAAAATTTCTCCATGTCCCCGCGCGCGTAAGTCCCGACTTTTTTCAGCATGGAGCCGCCGCCGCCTATTATGATGCCCTTATGGCTCTCTTTTTCACAGTAAATAGTGGCGGAAATGTCCATTATGCCGCTTTTCCCTTCGCGTTCACTCATGCTGTCAACAACTACCGCCAAGCCGTGCGGTACTTCAAAGTGCAGCAGGCGCAGGAGCTTTTCCCTTATAATCTCCGATGCAAAGACGCGCTCCGGCTGGTCTGTAACCATGTCGTCGCCGAAAAAATGCGGCCCGGGCATGGCGAGCTTTTCAAACTCAGCCACAAGGTCCCGCACCCCGCTCCCGTCAGCCGCGGAAACCGGAACCACGGCTTTAAAAGCGTACAGCTTTGAAACACCAGCAATCTGCTCCATCAAAGCCGTTTTATCCTTAAGCAGGTCAATCTTATTTATCACCAAAACGGCAGGCATGCCGGAAGCCTTGAACTTTTCTATCAAATCAAGCGCCGCGGCGGAGACTTCACGTCCGGCCTCTATGACAAGGGCGCACGCGTCCACGCTTGACACAGACTCGCTGACGGACTTCACCATATACTCGCCCAAACGGTTTTTCGGCTTTAAAAGCCCGGGAGTATCTATAAAAACAAGCTGCGTTTCGCCGTCGGTAAGCACGCCCGTAATGCGGGTGCGCGTAGTCTGCGGCTTTGAAGAAACAATCGCCACTTTTTTGGGGAGCATTGCGTTCAAAAGCGACGACTTTCCTACATTAGGCCTGCCGACTATGGCAATAAACGCTGTTTTTCCTTTTTCTGACAAAATGATATCACCTTTTCATTTATTTCTTCTTCTGTGCACAAAGTCCCTTATGCCGAGAGGCCCCATCATTATATAAATCACGCATAAAAAAGTAACAGCCGCGAGCAGCGCCGCAAGCGGCGGCGAAGCGGCAAAATACCTGACTATTTTTGAAAAAACGGCAGGCCGCCAAAACAGGCATACCCCTACGCACACAGAAAAAACGGCCGCAATAAGCACGCCGCCGGAGGCCATGTCCTTAATGATGCGTACAACCTGGTTAAAGCTTGCGGCAGTCATATCGGAAAGCGCTTCCGCAACGGAGTTAAACATCTCTGCGGCCATAACCGATGAAAACGTGAGGAACAGTACGGCGTACTGTGTACATGACAGTCCGAAAAAAAACGAAAAAACAAATACATACAGTGCTATAACCGTGTGTATGCGCATATTGCGCTCGTTATTTATGCAGTATACTATTCCGCGGAAAGCGTACTTAACGCTTTTTAAAAAACGCACGCCTTATTCCTCGTCCTCATCCAATACATAACTTGATGTGCTCGGCAGGCCAAGCTGAGTCATTACCTGTTCTTCTTTTTCGCGCATGCGTACCTTTTCTATGCCGCCTTTTTCGTGGTCGTAGCCCAAAAGGTGCAGCATTGAGTGGGCTGTAAGGTACCCGACCTCGCGCTCGAGGCTGTGGCCGTAAACCCTTGCCTGGCTGACGGCTTTCTGCAGCGAGATGACTACGTCGCCGAGCACCAGCGCCCCCGTGCTGCGGTCAAGGTCGTACTCGCCCTTGTCGCCCATAGGGAACGAAAGGACGTCCGTTTCGACATCTTTCGAGCGGTACTGTTTGTTAAGCTGCTTTATCTGCTTGTTGTCTACAAACGTAACGCTGATTTCGGCGGACTCCTTGAAATTTTCCATCTTAAGCACGGCGGTGCAGCAGCGGCGCACAAGCATGCGCAGGCCCGTCGGGATCTTTACTGCTTTCTGTTTGTTTGTTATGATAACTCTTACTTTTCCCATAATTATCGGCTCGCTTCTCCATTTCTTTCATAAGCTTTTATTATTTCCTGTACCAGTCTGTTGCGTACGATGTCCATGCCGCCGAGCTTTATCTCGGCTATGCCGTCTATGCCGCTGAGGATATGCAAAACCTGCTTAAGCCCCGAGTGGCGGCCTTCCGGCAGGTCCGTCTGTGTAATATCGCCCGTTATAACCATCTTAGAGTTGAACCCAAGCCTTGTAAGGAACATTTTCATCTGTTCAGATGTAGTGTTCTGTGCTTCATCCAAAATAATGAAGCTGTCGTCCAAAGTCCTCCCGCGCATATACGCGAGCGGTGCGACTTCAATGTTGCCCCTTTCCACGTACTTTTGGTACGTGTCGCTTCCGAGCATGTCGAACAAAGCATCGTAAAGGGGCCTTAAATACGGGTCTACCTTCTGCTGAAGGTCTCCGGGCAGGAAACCGAGCTTTTCGCCGGCTTCTACGGCCGGCCTCGTAAGGACTATCCTGTTTACCTCCTGCGCCCTGAACGCAGTCACAGCCATGGCAACGGCAAGGTAAGTTTTTCCCGTTCCGGCAGGGCCGACGCACAGCGTTATGGTATTTTTCGCAATAGCGGCGCAATACTTTTCCTGGCCTATTGTTTTAGGCTTTACAGGCTTGCCCTTTGCGGTAATGCAGATGCATCCCCGCGAAAGCGATTCTATCTTATTTTCACATCCGTCGTTCACAAGCGAGATACAGTAGCGGATATTCTGGTCGCTGAGCGCTTCGCCTTTATTAACCATTGAAATAAGCGCCCTTACTGCGCGGACGGCTTTGGACACATTTTCCGGTTCTCCGGAAACCTTTATGTCGCCTCCGCGGTACGTAACCGCTACGCCGTATTCCTTCTCTATAGTTTTGACATTCTCGTCCAGGTTTCCGAAAAGAGCGGCCGCCTGTTCCATACGGTCAATGTCTATCCTTTGTTCCAACGTCCAATCTCCCAAAAGAAAATCCAACGTACGCGGCCCTGCGTCGCCCGCACAGGCACATACTGCTTGTTTAAAATTTATTATAACACAAACCGGTTGACAAGTCACTATAAAACAGGTTTAAATTGTTATTTTTTTGTAAATTATAATGCAAGCCTATAATTATCTTACGGCACTTACGTTTGCTGATTATTTTTCAGTCTTTTCATATTTCACCCGATAAGACTTAAAAAATATGATATAATATAATTGAAAGTAATATAATTTTAAGGCTGTTTTAAGATTCAAGGCAATAATGACATTGCGAAAGGAATGACAACGGAATGGACAATTTCACGTTATGCCTAAGCACAAAGGTGCTTTTCGGCAAAGGGCAGATAGCAAACATAAGGCATGAAATCCCCGATGGCTCCCGCGTCCTCGTAACATACGGGCGCGGAAGCGTTTTTAAAAACGGCGTAATGGACCAGGTGCACAGCGCGCTCAAGGGCTTTAAGACCTTCGAGTTCGGCGGCATAGAGTCCAACCCGCATTACGAAACGCTCATAAAGGCACTGCCGATAGTAAAGCAAGAAAAAATAGATTTTCTTCTTGCCGTAGGCGGCGGCTCTGTGCTTGACGGCACAAAATTCATAGCGGCGGCTTCAAAGTACTACGACCAAAACAACCTTTGGGAAATACTGACGACACACGGTGAAAAAGTGAAAGACTGCCTGCCTGTGGCAAGCATTATGACCATACCGGCCACCGGTTCCGAAATGAACGACACAGGCGTCATAAGCCGTGTGGGAACAGGCGACAAGCTCGGTTTTGCAGCTGAATGCCTAAAGCCTAAGTTTGCTGTGCTCGACCCGTCTGTCACGTTCAGCCTGCCGCCGAGGCAGACGGCCAACGGAGTTGTGGATGCTTTCGTACACGTAGCGGAGCAGTACATGACGTACCCCGTACGCGCGCAGATACCGGACAGGTTCAGCGAGGCCGTTTTTAAAACGCTTATGGAGGAGGGGCCCATCGCTTTGGAAAAGCCCGATGATTACGATGCGCGCGCCAACATAATGTGGGCGGCGACAAACGGGCTTAACCGCATACTCGCAACAGGTGTGCCGCAGGACTGGGTAAGCCACGCCATAGGCCATGAACTGACCGCAATGTTCGGCATAGACCACGGGCGCACCCTCGCCGTAGTATTGCCGGCTGTTTACGAATACGAAAAAGAAAGCAAAAAACAGAAGCTGGCCCAGTTTGCCCGCCGAGTCCTCGGTAAAACCGGAAGTGACGACGAGCTTGCGGACGTTACAATAAACGAAACGCGCGCTTTCTTTGAAAAAATGGGGACCAAAACGCATCTTTCGGACTACGGCATAGGTGAAGACGCCATACCTAAGCTCGTGAAAAAGCTTGAGGAACACGGCCAGACAGGCTGCGGTGAACACCACGACATAGGGCCGAAAGAAATGGGTGAAATCCTCAGGCTCGCGCTTTAGCAGCAAACGTTATTCTGCCATAAAAGGGCTTACCGTACAACGCATACGGAAAGCCCTTTTATCATGCTGTATAAGATTATTTACCGTATAAATATTACCCTATAAAACTTATAAAATCATCTGCCTGTGTCTTTAGGAAAGGATAACTTCCTTTAAGTTTAAGCCTGCCGTTTTCGTCAACCTGCCCCATCGCGTTAGGTACGGTAAGGCGCGGCGCATTCATTACGTCCATGTTAAGGAAGCTTATCAGCGTGATAAGGTGGTCCTGCGCTATGCCTGTACCCGACATGCCCGGCGTTATCCCGCTTACGGCGGCCGGTTTGCCCGCAAGCACCTGCGGCTGTTCTTTGCTTATTGGGCGCGACAGCCAGTCAATAAGGTTTTTAAGTACTCCGGGGAAAAAGTGGTTGTACTCCGGAGTAAAAAACCATATGCCGTCCGCCGCTTTGACTTCACCGCGCACACGGCTTACCGCCTCAGGCGCGGGGTACTCGATATCCTGGTTCATAAGCGGTACGTCATCATAAGAAAGCAATGAAAAATCCGCCCTGCCGCCGACAGCCTCCTTGGCGGCAAGCGCGAGCTGCCTGTTAAGTGAATCCTTCCTCAGTGACCCGACAATCGCCAATATCTTTACTTTTTCCAATGCGGCACACTTCTTTCATCTGTTAAAAAATTAAAGTTTAAACCTACCCCAACGGCAATTTCCATTGATTCTGTTATTGGCTATCCACTGATATTATACATTGCATTTCCCATTATCTCAAGTTGCCGCCTTCAAATTTTTCTCGTTTTAATAATTGGCATCTTTATCACGGGCTGTCCGGCAATTAATTTAAAAGCCAAACGGCATAACGAATTGCAATACCATAAGCGTCAAAACACCCAGCCCCAGCATAACAAGCGATTGCTTTACGGCATTTCTCCAAAGGACAGCTATTGATATGACAAGCATTATTACATCTAAAATTGATGTTACGCTTATATATCCCATTCCAATATGGACAGTTGTCCAGCCAGCCGTTCCAACAATAAGTGAAGAGATAATAGCCGCCGTCCGGCCGGTTCCTTTGGCATACCAGCATATATACGCCAAAAACGGAGATACAGCAGTGAGCGCCGCCCATATCATTGCATAATGCATAGGAAAAAATCCTGCAATAAATTCTGAATACATGTAATATGCAGAAACCATTCCCGCAAAAAAGGCGGACACGTTCACCGCTGCCCGCTTCGGAGTACTGCTGAATACCGAAATGCACATAGCTATGATGAGCCATACAGTTAATCTAATTAAAAAATTAGCTAAATCCAATTTTTGCGCAAGCCACGGCAGGCTTGACGAATTATCAAGGTACTTTGAGAAAAGCCCAAGAAATATCCCCAGTGCAAGGATAAGCAGCGTGTTAATAACCTGCCGCTTCACGGAAAGCTTTTGTGACGGTTTTCTGACTTTAAATAACTTTTATTCCATAAATTCCAATCTGCCTTTCCGCAGAGCGTTTCTTTCAGTAGCTTCACATCTACGGCCTGCCCCCGGCAGTACAAAAAGCCCCGCATAAATGCTGCAGCAACATTTATACGGGACAATCATATGGTGACTCGTGGGGGAATCGAACCCCCGTTAACGGCGTGAGAGGCCGGTGTCTTAACCGCTTGACCAACGAGCCATATAATGTTGGCGCC
>ENA-UOOM01003765-UOOM01003765.1-fermentation-metagenome-genome-assembly--contig:-NODE-3765-length-10600-cov-3.264865_pt1 | contig 10600 bp, 7 predicted proteins | sample MGYA00245781_ERZ724031 | MGnify/ENA primary metagenome ERZ724031 (study PRJEB28704, sample SAMN03018317) | fermentation metagenome | biome: anthropogenic terrestrial biome; feature: soil; material... | reverse complement strand
CGGAGGAACGACTTCGAGCCAATACCTCGGCTTCTAGCTTGCTAATGGCATTGCTATCCAAATCCTTAAACTGCTCCTGAAGATTCTTCAGATCGCTCATCGCACGGGTGTAGGGAATCTTCAACCCACTATTTCCGGCGTTCGCAATGCCTTCAAGGGCTAGTTGCGCCTTTTTAGGAAAAGCGTTGATTGCTTGACTGATTACTTCGCGCAGCTTCGAAGTCGCGGCAGCTACATTGTCGCCGATGTCCTTCTTGTGCTTTGACAAATTCTTCATAATATATTCAACCAAGAAGGTATAGGCTGAGATAGCGCGATTGTTATCGTCGTCATCGTCGTCATCGTCTTCATTCGGTTCATCTTCAATGGCTTTCGCCTCGCGCTCAGCCTCCATCAGGGCAACCGCACGCTGCTTTTGGAGTTCAGCTTGACGTTCACGCTCTTCCATCGCTACTTTCAGTGAACGCAGACGAATTCTCGCCGCACCAAGGTTCGACACTTCGTCGATTTTCAAAAGCGTATAAATCTTACCCTGTGACTCGAGAATTTCCTGCGTTTGATCGGTGGTGATGGCATCAAGTCCGCAACCGAAACTGTTCAGTTGAACTAATTCCAGATTCTCTTCGCCGGCCACAAAGGCTGCCGCTTCATATAGTCTGCTGTGGTAAGCCCACTGGTCGACAACGCGGATTGGACGTTCGAGCATTCCCGGACGCGCAACTGAATCTTCAGTCAGCACCGCCATGCCCAAGGTGTTGATCAACTGTGCAATACCGTGGTTGATTTCCGGATCCATGTAGTATGGGCGACCGGCCAGAACGATACCTTTATTGTTTGTCTCTTTCAACCAAGCGACAATCTCATCGCCCTTTTGATGGATGTCTTCCCGGGCCTTTGCCAATTCATCGTAAGCTTTATCTGTAGCCACCTTCAATTCTTTTTTTGTTATATCCGCCCAGCCATTTTCATGGAACATCTCCAAGAGGGTTTCGATCAACTTCTCTTTATTGTGCAAAGGCAGGAACGGATGCAGGAACTTGATTCCGCTTTCACGCAGATCGTCCATGTTATTCGCGATGACTTCAGGATAGCTGACGACAATCGGACAGTTAAAGTGATTGTTCGCGTGTTTGTTTTCATTCTGCTCGTACGGAAGCGAAGGGTAGAAAATGGCGTCAAGCTTCGATTTCATCAGGGTCTCAATGTGCCCGTGGACCATCTTCGCCGGATAGCAAACCGATTCAGAGGGGATCGTCTCCATCCCTTTTTCATAAATCTGATGACTTGAATGGGGCGAGAGCTTAACGCGGAAGCCGAGCTCGTTAAACAAGGTAAACAACAGCGGATAGTTCTCGTACATATTCAAAACACGCGGTATCCCGATGACGCCTCTTGTAGCTTTCGCCGCCGGCAATGGCTCGTAACAGCTCAACATTCTGTAGTTGCGATAGTCGTACATGTTCGGCAGAGGGTTTTCTATCTTCTTTGCACCGGCACCGCGCTCACAGCGGTTACCGGAAACATGGCGACGCCCGTCCCGGAAAGTGACAATGGTCAACTTGCATTGATTGCCACAGAGCTTGCAGGTGCTCATCGCAGCGTCCATAGTGAAAGTTCTCAGGGCGTCAATGGAGAGGACGGCTGATTTCGATTGGCCATCCCAATGTGAACGGGCGATTAGAGCAGCACCGAAAGCACCCATTAAGCCGGCAATATTCGGGCGGATGACTTCGCGACCGGCGATTTTCTCAAAGGAGCGAAGGATTGCATCGTTAAGGAAAGTGCCTCCTTGGACGACGACCTTAGCCCCCATGTCGGCCGGGTTCTTCAGTTTTATAACTTTATATAAGGCGTTGCGGACAACAGAATACGACAGGCCGGCGGAAATATCGCCTACGCTGGCGCCTTCCTTTTGTGCCTGCTTGACGCGAGAGTTCATAAAGACGGTACAACGGGTACCCAGATCAACCGGGTTACGGGCGCTGAGTGCTGCTTGGACGAAGGCCGGCATTTCCATGCCGAGGCTGTTTGCGAAAGTTTGAATAAATGATCCGCAACCGGAGGAGCATGCTTCATTTAGCATAATGCTGTCAATTACGCCGTTGCGAATGCGCATGCATTTCATATCCTGACCGCCGATATCGACGATGAAGTTGACATCGGGCAGGAAGTATTCGGAACCGCGATAATGCGCCATCGTTTCGATCTCTCCTTCATCGACAGCAAGCGCCGACTGAATTAAGGATTCGCCGTAACCGGTGACGCAGGAGCGGGCGATGAAAGCTTTTTCAGGCAGTTTACTGTAGAGATCCTCCAGTGCTTCTATCGTCGAGTTGAGCGGGGAGCCTTTATTTGATGAGTAATGAGAATAGTAGAGATCGCCATCCTGACCGATTAAAGCAACTTTCGTCGTCGTCGATCCGCCGTCAATTCCGAGGAAGGCCGGTCCTTCAAGTGTGGAGATGTCGTGGGTGCGGACAGACGCTTTCCTATGGCGTTCATCGAAAGCGGCCTTATCTTCAGCGTCGCGAAATAGCGGCGGGATATGTGAAATATCCTGATCGACCTCACCTGAGCATTCTAGGCGTTCCAGAAGCTTTGCCAGGGTGGTTTGACGGGAATTGACCGACATCAGTGCCGCACCAATCGCGACGTAAAGTTCGGCATTGTCGGGTGTCTCGAATTTATCGACACGGTTTGATAGACTGCGCTCAAATGCTTTTCTTAATTCAGGCATGAAGTGCAGAGGACCGCCTAGGAATACGACGTTACCCTTGATGGGACGACCCTGGGCGAGTCCGACTATGGTCTGTGTGACGACTGCCTGGAGTACCGAAGCAGCCAAATCATTTTTTGACGCACCTTCATTCAATAGGGGCTGTAAATCCGTCTTAGCGAATACGCCGCAGCGCGAGGCAATCGGATATAAACTCTCGTACTTGGACGCCATTTCATTTAGGCCGGCTGCATCGGTCTGCAGCAACTGGGCCATTTGGTCAATGAAAGATCCGGTACCGCCTGCACAGGTACCGTTCATGCGCTGCTCCGGTGTCGGTTTCAAATAGGTAATCTTCGCATCCTCACCACCAAGCTCGATGATGATATCGGCGTCCGGATTGAAGCGGTTGATTGCTTCTGTCTCTGCGATAACTTCCTGCACGAAAGGGACGTCAAGCAGCTTAGCTACAAGTACGCCGCCTGAACCGGTTATGCTGATGTGTATTAAATCATCAGGGTGATCGGCATATGTTTCATTAATGGCGGCTTTGATAACGCCCTTTATATCCGAGTTGTGGCGACGATAGGAGCTGTATACAATCTCGTCATCTTTGCCGAGAAGAACGACCTTAATTGTGGTCGATCCGATATCCAATCCCATGCGTAAAGCGGTTTTTTCTGAATGAACATCTTCAAGCGTATCGCTTTTGACATCATTAGAATTGGCCCGGTAAACCTTATTATTCAAACCTTTATATCTCAAAATAAATATCCTCCGGTTTCACTCCGCACGACTTTGGCTCGTCAACAGTAAATCGGAGATAGTTGTGATAGATATATAGCTCAGTTGCATCGACTATAAACTTCAATACTAATAATTCTTACTGTCTACCGAATCACCGTGTACGATCCAATGTCAAAGGTGAAACTATAAAAGTAATAGTCATTATATCAGCCTTTAGATTGGAATTAAAGCAAATCTGCCTAAAATACGACATTAAAAAACAATTTACTTGAAGCAAAGCCCTTCAATCCCTTCGAAACTCGGTAGTATTTCTTTAATTTCCGAGCATCGATATCATGGATATAACCCATAACCATACAAATTCCATGTAGCTGGTCAGAAAGTGTAACACCTATACCTATGTTTGACAAATATATGCATACCCTCACCAATAGCGATAAGTCCGTCGAGCAACTGTTCCTTGAACTTATAGGTGTATGTATTTCCAGCATCAAGGGAAGGCGAATGAAAAAGGCACTGTTCCTTGTAGGCGATGGCAATACTGGTAAATCTCAGTTAAAGAGCCTTGTAGAGCGATTGCTCGGCAAAGGGAACTTTATCGGAATAGACCTTAAAGAAATCGAAGCCAGATTCGGCACCAGCGCAGTTTACGGTACACGCCTTGCCGGTAGTTCCGATATGAGTTTTCTATCTGTGGATGAACTGAAGGCATTTAAGAAAATAACCGGTGGTGACAGTCTGTATGCCGAGTTCAAGGGACAAAAGCTTTTGAGTTCACCTATAACGGTCTGCTCTGGTTTTGCATGAACAGACTTCCTAAGTTCGGCGGTGATGATGTCAAATGGGTATATGACCGCATTATGGTGGTGTGCTGCCCTAACGTCATTCCAAAAGACAAGCAGGACAAAACACTCCTCGATAAAATGTATGCCGAGCGTAATGGCATTATATATAAGGCTGTTAAGGCACTTCAGAGAGTTGTTATTGCCAATGGCTACCGCTTTTCTGAGCCGAGCAGCGTAAGTCTCACAAGAGAAAAACATATGTCAGAGAACAACACAGTAATCAGCTTCTATGGGGAGTGTATGTGTGAATGGCTTAACAGAAAAATCAACAAGCACTGCACCACAGGATGCATCTACAAGGTTTATCAAGGTTGGTGCCGGGAAAGCAATAACGGATTTGCAAAAAGAGCAAGGGAGTTACGGGAGACCATTGCTCCACACCTCGGAGCAGATTATTCCAAAATCACCTGATACCACATGAAATGCCCACAGGTATTTTAAACGATGCAGCGGCTCTACGAGGACAATATCGAGGGTAAGATTGCTGATGAGCGTTTTGCCAAGATGACCGCCAATTACGAAGCCGAGCAGCATATCCTTGAAAGCCGAGTGGTAGAACTGAAATCCGGCATGACTTCAGAAAAGGAAAGCGCACTGGGTGTAGACCACTTCTTAACCTTGGTACGAAAGTATACTGATATAAAGGAACTCACAGCGGAGATTATCCGAGAGTTCGTTGAAAAAATCTATGTTTATAGGGCAGAGCGCATTGACGGCAGACGAGTAAAGCGTATAAAAATCGTTTATAACTGCATTGGCGAATTTGACCCACCGGTTTTTACATCCACAACAGAACAAGAAAAATCGGCATAACCGGTAATACAACCAAACTATGCCGATATTTTTCTGAGATTAAAAATCCCTATGACAAACCTTCAAAGAACGGGGCTTTGCTAGAAATATGCTTTTCACTCTCGCTGATTAAATTGCTGTAAGGGCAATAAGCCGGCAATAATTTACCGTCTCAATGCAGCATTCTTCTCAACTCTTCCTGATTCAAGTTGTGAAGTGTCATATCTATACCTGTGGCGAGAAGGTCGGAGCTGCGTTCGATAATAAGGTCTATGTCCTTGGGGGTGACTACCAGCGGACCGATTTTCTCCGAGACCACTTTGCCCACAAGGTCGATTAGCTTTGCGCTGTTCTCTTCACTTTCGCCCATCTCATTGAGCAACAAAGAAACGGCGTCTTGGGAAATTGTGCTTGCATGGACGACTGTCGGCACACCCATGGCGATAACGGGTACTCCGAGAGTTTCCCTCGTCAACTGCATTCTGGCATTCCCGACACCACTCCCTGGTTGAACGCCCGTATCTGTCAACTGGACGGATGTGCTGATTTTATCTGTTGCGCGGGAAGCGAGGGCGTCAATAGCTATCACAAGGGCGGGTTGCACCTTCTCGACGATGCCTTGCACCACTTCACCGGTTTCCAGCCCCGTTACACCAAGCACTCCCGGCGCAATCGAACATACAGGACGCACCCGTTCATCCACAAGCGAAGGCAGATATTCGGTCACATGGCGACTAACTGCGACCTTATCCACCACCGCCGGCCCTAGGGCATCCGGCGTTATAGTCCTGTTCCCCAGACCGATTATGAGCACTGTATCACCTTTTTTTAATTCTGATGTTAGGGAAGAAAGTTCCGTATGAAGCACTTGCTCCACCTTTTCGCGGAAAAGTGGGTCGTTATCCGTAAGCTGTGGGGCGTCTATCGTCACAAAGCTGCCCACCGCTTTGCCGAGCTGTTTTGCCGCTTCCTCAGTATCTATAAACACTCTGGTAACCACAATTCCTTGCTCGGGATGTTCCTCATTCACCCTTATTCCCTGTAGCCCTCTGCTGTCGGCAACCGCTTCGCTGGCAAGATCCGTGCGCACTCCCATAGTTCAACTTCCTTTCAAAATGTACTGGCATTGTTTTTCCACAAAAGTGCCTACTTTATGTGATTTTGCTTGCAAACGCACATCGGTCATGCTATAATCGTTTCCGCATGAATTAACTAATGAGGGGGTGAATCGTTTGGCCAATATCAAGTCCGCGTTGAAGCGCGCAAAAGTCTCCAACACCAAAAACCTGCGTAACCGCATGGTCAAGTCCAGCGTCAAAACCGCTCTTAAGCGTTTCGATACAGCCATCGCTACGAGTGATGTGACTGCCGCTACCGCAATGTACAACGAAACGGTAAGCAAAGTCGACAAGGCCGTCGCCAAGGGCGTGTACCATAAGAACACCGCCAACCGCAAAAAAGCCCAGCTCGCAGCCAGGCTCGCAAAGGCACAATAGCACAAATCAAAAGTCATTATCTGATTTTTTGTCACATTTCAGGGCGTTTGGGCGTCCTGTTTTGTGTTTTGGGGCTATTTATTAGCTCGCCTTGCGCACTTCCCTGTGAAAAGCCCCAATAATATGCGCTCGAGCATCAAGGTAGCGTCCACCGGCTCGCTCTTCATGCGTATGTCGAGATCGGCAAGGGCGACAAGGGCATCATCCAACTCCTCTTCGGTAAACATGCGGGAGAGGGCATTCTCCTTTTTGCATCTCTTATCGTCCGACAGAAGGCGAATTCTGAAAGCAATTGCGGGAAGCACTGTGTACTCCGCACCCGTACCGCTGTTTTCGATGGTGGAACGCATTATTATAAGTCCTTTTTTTAAGTTGCCATCCAGCATAGCGTCGATGGCGTGAAATATGTTCTGCTCGATGTTCGGCGTGATGCAAAGGTCTATCGACTTGATTGTGACAGGTGAGCCTTGTGAGTAAGCCAGTACCTTGCTCAACTCTGTTGTAAGATCGAGAATACTGCACCCCATTATATCAACCAGGTGTTCTGCTTCGCGTTTTCCCAAGATTCCTCCCTTTTCTTTAGCATGTTTTATAAGCCAAGTTGAGAGTGATTGTTTCGATAGGAAGTTGAAATCCACCACGCCGCCCATTGACTGAACGGCTTTGTAGATTTTTCTGCGGGTATCGCACTTGCCTCGCATAAAGAAAACCAACACGGTTGACGGGTTAGGGTTTTTCAGGTAATTAAGCAAGGGAGCATCCGAGTATTTCCCTTTCTTCTGCTCGCCATCCTGCTGTTCCTCAAGCTGCGGTTCGTCGTCCTGCTGTACCTCGCCTTGCGGCTCGTCACTCTTTTGCCCATCCTCGTCCTTTTGCTTGCCATCATCTTTTTTCTTCTTTGCTTGGATGAGTAACTCGCAATTTTTTACGAGCACAATTCGCCTTTCGTCCATCATGGGAAGTTGCTCGGCAGCAGAGATTATTTCATCGGGGGAAGGGTTGTCCATAATCGAAAGGTTGAAATCGGAAAAATCAGTCACAAGCAGCAGGATAAGTTTATTAAGCGCGTCGTCTTTGACATATTCCTCCTTGCCGTGAAATATGTACGCCTGTTTGACTTTCCGAGATTTAATATCGTCGTAAATACCCTGAAAATTCATCCCGTCGCTCCCACTGTTTTTTGTATATTATAGCACATCAATCGAGCATCGTATCCACAAACACCTCGTTGCCCACGACGCGAACGGTTATGGCGCCGCAACCCGCAGTGGTATATATATTCGACCCTACGGCATTCAATCTGGCAATGACCTCCTTTGAAGGCAATCCGTATTGGTTCCCTACTCCGGCTGATATCAGCGCAATTTCAGGTCGTGTACTCTCTAGCAAAGCCTCCGAAGTGCTGTATTTGCTCCCATGATGCCCCACTTTGAGCAGTGTGATATCTCCCGCCTTATCCGCGAAAACCTTTTCCTGCGCAAAGCCTGCATCCCCCGTGAACAAAGCGGAGAATGCACCGTACTCGAGCAGGAATACCAGCGAGTCCTCATTATCTGCACCCGCACCGCTGTGGAGCACTGTAAGCTCCGCTTCCCCAAGCTTTAGCATATCCCCAGGGTTAAGAGTCAGAACATACAAATCTTTTTGCTCTGCGCACGCCATGAGCTCTGCGAAGCCCTCATCCCCCTCGGTCCCTGATAATAGTAAGCCACCTACCGCCATACGCTGACAGACCCTGAGCAGCCCTCCTGCATGGTCGGAATCGTTGTGGGTGGCAATCGCCGCATCGAGAGAACGTATACCCGAATACCGCAAATAAGGCAGCACGACAGAAGCGCCTTTGTCCGAATACGCGGTGCGGTTTCCACCGTCCAGCAACGCGGTGTGACCGTCGCAGGAAATGACTATCGATTCACCCTGCCCCACGTCCAACATGGTAATCGTGAGTCCCGAATTAGCTATACTTTTGAGTACTGCGGCAACGATGCACAAGGCGGCGCTTATTGCAAAAGCGCTTATTCGAAAAGCCCTTTTTTTGAAAAAGGGTGTCAGTGCCAACGCGGTGATAACAAGGGCGAGGGTGACGAGCGCGGAACCGCCACCCAGTGCAATCGAGGAAAAAGGAATGGACCCGCCTATCCTCGCGATTGATCTCATCAATACGCATAGCCCGCCCGCTGCCATTGAAAACGGTGCACCCAAAGGACCCCACATTGCACCCAAAAGGCCGCCAATTAAACCTAGAAATACGGAGATTCCTGTCAACGGAACTGTCAGTATGTTCCAAACCATCGACAATAGGGGCAGCATCCCGAAATAGAGTAGAGAGGTTGGCAGAGTGCCAAGCTGAGCGGCGGCTGAAACCGCGATGACCTCAGCACCTTTTTTGAACAGTTCTTTCTTCGGAAAAGTATTGATAAGCGCTTTCTTGAAGTGATGGTACAATAGCGCAATACCAAGTACCGCACCGTACGAAAGCACAAATCCAGCAGAAAGCACGCAGGCGGGGTTTATCGCGCATTGAACCAGCGCAGCGAAGGAGAGGTTCATTCGAATATCCGCCTGCTCGCCCCGAATGCGCCGGCCCATCGCAAAAATCGAGCAGAGCGCGGCGCGAATAACCGATACAGAAAAGTCGGCCATGGCGCTAAAACACAGCATTGCAAGGGCGATGACGATAAAGCTGCCCCACTTTTGGCGTTTCTTCCGAATAAACCACATCAGCGCACCCGCCAGCGCCGAGACATGCAGACCTGATACCGAAAGCACGTGGGCGGTTCCGGATAGCCGGAAATCGTCCATAGTTTCGAAACCCAGACCGGAAACGTCGCCAAAAAGCACGCCCGTCAACATTTGTCCAACTTCTTCGCCTGTGGCGGAGAGTATGGCGTTTTCCATAGCTCTCCTCAGGGAATAGACCGTCTTTAGGGGATTAAAGCCGCCCCTAAGCGCGATTTTCGCACCGCCCTTTTTTGCTGTACCCGATAGGGATACACCTTCGGAAAGGCTGCTGTTTCGTGCATTCCAGCCGCCTGGGTTGCGGCTTGTTTCCGGCTTTTCCAATTCGGCTGACGCAATAATCACATCGCCGTATTCCGCGCCTGATACATCGGAGAGCAGGCTGACCCTGCCGCTTACGCTTCGCCAGCCGTCCGCTTCCTGCACCCAAACATCGTCCAGTATCGTTATCGAGCCAAACTCCCTCACTTCGGGAAGGGCGCACACCCGCCCCGTTATGAGCCCCTCGAAGGGTTGCTGGGCATCCAGCGGTCCTATCCTTGCCAAAAACCACAGTATTCCCAGCAATGCAAAAAACCCCCTTACTGTGAAATAAGAGGGCTTTTTTGTTATTAGGCTCGCGGCTATGGAAGCGATGAGAAAACAAGAACAGGCGATAATTGCGAGTATTTCCAAGTTGCTTTCGACGGCAAAAAAGCCGACAGCGCAACCCAGCACCGCCCACAATGCTCCGACCATCAGCCAATGCCTGTTGAACGGATTGTCCATCTTGCGCTCCTCGCGGCACTATTCGCCAACAACTCTTAATTCTTACAGTATCATATCATCCTTTTTGAAAGTTCGTAAAGTATAACTCCCGCTGCCACAGCTGCGTTGAGTGATTCGGCTCTGCCCTTCATAGGTAGTCGATAAAGATAGTCCGCCGCTTCGACAGCTTCCCGAGAGAGTCCTTTGCCCTCACTTCCTATCAGAACTGCCGCTGCATCGCCCAAAGTGTCGGGCAGTTCGGGCGAGCCTGAAAGATGGGCTGCGATGATGGTAAAGCCGGACGAATGCATTTTGCATAGCGTTTCCAAGAGGTTTGACGACAGTATAACGGGAATGTGAAAGGATGAACCCATCGCCCCGCGCACAGTCTTTGGCGACCAAGCGTCCGCGCAGCCTGGTCCAAGCACCACACCCGCCGCACCAAATGCGTCCGCACAGCGGATTATCGCCCCAACGTTGCCCGGGTCCTGAACGCTATCCAGCACACCCCAGAGCCC
>ENA-UOOM01003764-UOOM01003764.1-fermentation-metagenome-genome-assembly--contig:-NODE-3764-length-10608-cov-16.915095_pt1 | contig 10608 bp, 8 predicted proteins | sample MGYA00245781_ERZ724031 | MGnify/ENA primary metagenome ERZ724031 (study PRJEB28704, sample SAMN03018317) | fermentation metagenome | biome: anthropogenic terrestrial biome; feature: soil; material... | reverse complement strand
AAGAAACCCAAATACTCGATGCCGACGGGTTACGGTTGAAAAACCTGTCTTCCGTTATCGACAGTTTTGTAACGCAGGCAGGGATGAATAGCAGGGTATCGAAACCGGTCGGGCATATCTCCCTTGATTTTTCCGCACAAGATAAGGAGAGGTTATCCAACCGGCTAATGGTACAGATCGCCCGTGATTATATGAAACGCATGGATATTACAGATACACAATATATCATCGCCAGACATTTCGACAAACAACATCCCCATATACATCTGGTTTTTAACCGGGTAGACAATAACGGTAAAACTATTTCCGACAGTAACGACCTATACCGGAGTGAGAGGATCTGCAAGGAATTGACGGAAAAATATGGGTTGTATTTTGCCACAGGCAAAGAGAACGTAAAAGAATACAGGCTGAAAGAACCGGATAAAACCAAGTATGAAATATACAACGCCCTTAAAACGTCCGTACCGGAATGCCAAAACTGGAAGCAGTTGATACGGGAACTTAAGAGATTAGGGATTGAAACGGAGTTCAAAACTAAGGGCAATACCGGTGAAAAGGAGGGAGTGCGGTTTGAGAAGAACGGATATAAGTTCAACGGCTCAAAAGTAGACAGGATGTTCAGCTACTCAAAAATTGACTTTCAGTTGAACCTGAATGCTAAGCAATCCATACACCAAAATCAAACACAATCCGCCTCTGTCTCTACAACCATAGAATCCATCGGATCGGCATTAGGCGACCTGTTGAACATCCAATCCGGAAACGGGTATAATGAAGATCAGGCATACCCGTACCGGCAACCGAAGAAAAGGAAGAAACGCAAATACGGCCGGCAGATGTAGCCTGTCCGGTACAGTAAGTCAGTACTTCATTAAGTCAGTACTTCAATGCAATAATACAACAAAACATCATTATAATATTACAAGAAAAATGAAAAATATAAACGTAAATGAAATATACACGCTTTTTGAAGAAATCAAGGAGCTTGTAAAAGCAGGGAATAAAAAGAACACCGCCATCCAACCCGAAATTGAACTGCCGGATTTATCGGCCATAACCGAACTATCCTATAAGCTGGATGAAACTATAGGTGAAATCCGTAAACCGGTTAGGACGGAGCACCACCATATTTTCACTATTGCTTCCGGCAAAGTCTTCTTTGGGGTAATTACAATATGCATAGCATTACTTATAAGTTCATTTGTAATATACTACCAGCGAAAGGAAATCTTTACCTATAGAGATAACAACCTGAAATATCGTTATATCCAAATGCAGGGTGAAATTACTCCCGCCGGATTAATCAATCTGGACAGCATTTTTGAAAACAGGCGGGATAGTGTGAAGAAGATCCGCCAACAGGTGGAGCAATACGAAGAAGCTGTTATCGAAAAAGCCAAACGGTTAGAAAGGGCACGGCTTAAAGAACAGGAAGCGGGGCGGTTGAGAGAGGAAGCAGATAAATTAAAAAAGGAATAATTTTATGGGAAAAATGTTCTTTTAATGTGAGAGATATTTTATCTCAATTCATACTACCTTATGTTTTTAACCTTTTTATAAAAACACCTTTTTATTCGGTAAACTTCGTTATATTTGCTCTATAAAATTAAGAGATATAAAGTTATTGGGCAAATAGAGACGGCGAGCACATACATAGAGATTGTACGAATATATGTAATGAAAGATATCTACATGTCGAAATAAGGGTGATCAGGTGGATGATTTGTGGAATATAGGTCGAGATTGCTATTATTTTACAAGTAGACAAAAGGTTCTAATTATCAATAAGAGTAATGCAGGAAAACAATATAAATAAGCAAGTAAAATCAAAAAAACGGGTTGCAGATCATGGCGAAGTGTTTACGTCCGAACGAGAGGTAAATGCGATGCTTGATCTGGTAAAAGATGAAACCGAAAGAATCGATTCCCGTTTTCTTGAACCCGCTTGTGGTAATGGAAATTTTTTAGCAGAGATATTAAGCCGGAAGCTGAAAGTTGTTGAAAATAGATACGGCAAGAGTCAATTAGAGTATGAAAGATATGCAATTATTGCCGTTTCGAGTATTTATGGAGTCGAAATTCAGGAAGATAACGCCATAGAATGTCGGGAAAGGCTATTCGGGTTGTTTAATGAAAAGTACACCTCTTTGTATGGAGATAAATGTAAAGAAGAATGCCGTCAAAGTGTTCGTTTTTTGTTAAACCGGAATATCCTTTGGGGAGACGCTTTGGACTTTACAAATCCTGTAACGAAAGAGCCTATTGTTTTTTCAGAATGGAGTGCTGTAAATGGTACGCAATTGAAGAGGCGGGATTATGTGTTCCGGTTTTTAGTGGAAAAAACACACCAGTTCTCTTTATTCAATGACGAAGGAGAGGCCGCTGCCATTGACGAACCTATAAAAGATTATCCGTTGATTCACTTTTTAAAGTTGGGAGAAGATGATACAAATCAATTATAACCCCGATGTGCTGACCTGCCTTGCCAATTTGAGCAACGACGAGGTATTTACACCGCCCAATTTGGTAAATGAAATGCTTGATTTGCTACCGGCCGAATTGTGGAGTAATCCCGATGCAAGGTTTCTTGATCCGGTAACTAAAAGTGGTGTGTTTTTGCGGGAGATGGTAAAACGCCTGATGGAAGGGTTGGAAAATCAAATTCCTGATCAGCAAGAGCGTATTAACCATATTTTTACCAAACAGCTTTTTGGTATCGCTATTACGGAGCTGACCTCTTTGTTATCAAGGCGTAGTGTTTATTGTTCTAAAAAGGCCAACGGCAAATACTCCGTTTGCGAACTGTTCGATGATGAACAAGGAAACATTCGTTATGAACGTATGCAACACACTTGGCAGAATGGTAAATGTACCTATTGTGGAGCCAGTCAAGAGGTATATGACCGTGATGATGACTTAGAAACCTATGCTTATAATTTTATTCACACAGATAACCCAGAGAAAATATTTAATATGAAGTTTGATGTTATTATCGGAAATCCGCCATATCAACTGAATGATGGTGGTGGAACAGGTTCAAGTGCAAAACCCATATACAACTTGTTCATTGAGCAAGCCAAAAAGCTTAATCCAAGATATTTATCAATGATTATCCCGGCAAGATGGTATTCGGGTGGTAAAGGGTTGGATGATTTTAGAAATGAAATGCTAAAAGATAAATGTATTAGAAAATTAGTTGATTATGCAGACTCAAGAGATTGTTTTCCAGGTGTTGATATTGCAGGCGGAGTATGCTACTTCCTTTGGGATAGAGATAACAAAGGCATCTGTGAAGTTGAAACGATTAGAAACAATGAAACAATAAAGTCTAAAAGGTATTTAGACGAGTTTGAAACCTTTGTCAGAGACAATTTAGCAATCAACATCATTCATAAAGTCAAGGAAAACAGTTCAGCGTTTTTAGACAAAGTTGTTTCAAGTAGGATGCCCTTCGGTCTAGTATCGAGCATAAGGCCTGAGGAAAAGGGTGAATTATGTTTAATTACCAGTGCAGGAAATGGAAAAATCTCTCCAGAAAAAGTAACCAGTGGAAAAGATTTAATTGATAAATGGAAGGTTTTATTGTCTAAAGCATCAAACGATCATGGTGGTCAACCAGATAAAGAAGGAAAAAGAAGAATTTTTTCCAGAATTGAAATAATGCCTCCTAAAACTGTATGTACGGAATCGTATTTAGTCGTAGGAAAGTATGATAGCGAGTTTGAAGCTGAGAATATGGCCAACTTCTTAAAGACAAAGTTTTGTAGATTCTTAGTTTCAACTATTCTGCTCACACAAAACATAACGAAAGGCAAATTCATATTTGTCCCTAGTTTGCCAATGACAGAAAATTGGAATGATGAAAAATTATATGTTCGATATGGATTGTCAAAAGAAGAAATACAATTCATTGAACAACTAATTCGACCAATTGAAAACAACAACTAATTTAAAACAATAAAAGCATCAAGTTATGTACAATTCATCATTTGGAACTAAAAATCAAATCAGTTTTAACTCAGAGTCCGAGTATTATGAATTTCTTGGATTTCTTGCAAAGAGTGACGGAACAACTGTACTCGTTTGGGAAGATAATGACCTAGCTGGAGCCTGGGCCAAAGAAGGTAGAATTTTATTCTTTATTTCTCAACCTGCTACTTTAAGAGCGAATCTTTTACATACTGCAGGTGTTGGCAAGATTGTGTCAAGAGTCAATTGCAATGAATTTCTTATAAACATCAGGAACAATCACGGCTTTGTTTTAGGTGAAACACAAGATATACCTGCAATTCTAGCCACAGTTCCAGTACAATTTCAACCTTATTTTGAGGCAGGTCTTCAACTTTAATTAAATGTCGAAAAAAGATTTCTTCCCGCCCCGCCCGTTAACCAATCCGACTATCTATGCTTATGAATTGGTAGGTGTAGATACACATAAAGGTTGGATTAAAATAGGCTTTACCGATCGTGATGCCCAAATTCGTATTAAGGAGCAATTGGGCACGGCTGCCATCAAATATAAAATTGTGTTTGAAGAATCGGCAATGAAACGGGATGGCAGTTCATTTACCGACCGAGATATCCACCGCCTTTTACGGAAAAAGGGTATCGATAATCCCGAAGGTGAATGGTTTGTTTGCTCTCTGAATGAATTGCGCCATGTCATATATGAAATAAAGACAGGTGAACACACCGAAGAAAATCGGGTTCTTTCCTTTGATATGCGTCCGGAACAGGAAGAAGCGGTAAACAAAACAATGGCGTATTTCAATAGCTTCAAGAATGAGAATCCCGATAAAACGCCTCACTTCCTTTGGAACGCAAAAATGCGTTTTGGGAAAACCTTTACCAGTTATCAGTTGGCAAAGAAAATAGGATGGAAAAAGATTTTGGTGCTCACATTCAAACCTGTGGTTGAAGAAGCATGGAAAGATGACCTGTTATCGCATGTGGACTTTGATGGATGGCAGTTTTATTCCAAAAACGAAGGAGAGATGGAAGAACAAAACATTGATTTCTCGAAACCTTTGGTTTGTTTCGGTTCGTTTCAGGATTTTCTGGGAAGAAATACGCAAACGGGCGGTATTAAAACGAAAAACGAATGGGTGCATGCTATTAATTGGGACGGAGTAATTTTTGATGAATATCATTTCGGGGCCTGGCGAGAAAATGCAAAAGACCTTTTTGGTAAAGACACCGAAGCGGAAAAAGAGATTGAAGATTTCAAAAGGATAGAACAGGAAGGTTTTGCCGAAGAAGATAAAGTGGAGCACTTCGAAGAAATATTGCCAATAACTTCAAACCATTATCTCTATTTGTCGGGAACACCATTCAGGGCAATCAATTCAGGCGAGTTTATAGAAGAACAAATTTTTAACTGGACGTATTCAGATGAACAGCGAGCTAAGGAAAATTGGCAAGGAAAAAATAACCCTTACACTTCCTTGCCAAGAATGGTAATGCTTACTTATCAATTGCCCGATTCTATTGCTCAAATTGCCATGCAGGGGGAATTTGATGGCTTTGATTTGAACATATTCTTTAAAGCGGAAGGTGACGGTCACAAAGCACATTTCAAGTACGAAGATGAAGTACAAAAGTGGTTGGATTTGATTCGTGGTTCATTTAGTGAAACCACTGTTGATAACCTGAAAATGGGAGCAAAGAAACCGCCGCTTCCGTTTTCACACGCACCTTTGCTCAAAGTACTGAATCATACATTTTGGTTTCTGCCTTCGGTAGCGGCTTGTTATGCAATGGCAAACTTACTCAAACAGCGTCAAAATAAATTTTATCACGATTATACGGTAATAGTTGCTGCAGGTACACAGGCAGGTATTGGAGTCCACGCTTTACAACCTGTTTTGAATGCGATGACCGACAATCCATTGGAATCAAAAACGATAACACTTTCATGTGGTAAACTGACTACCGGTGTTTCCGTAAAACCCTGGACAGGAATTTTTATGCTTCGTAATTCGTCCAGTCCTGAAACTTATTTTCAGGCAGCCTTTCGAGTACAAACACCTTGGGTTATCAAGAATCCGGACAGCAAATCACCTAATAAAGAGGAGATACTAAAAGAAGAATGTTATGTGTTTGACTTTGCCCCGAACCGTGCCTTAAAACAAATAGCTGATTATGCCTGCCGATTGAATATAAACGAATCGAATCCCGAAAAGAACGTTGAAGAATTCATCAATTTTCTTCCGGTATTGGCTTATGACGGCAGTTCAATGAAACAGGTAGATGCCGCAGGGATTTTAGATATTGCAATGAGTGGAACTACCGCAACACTCTTAGCCAGACGTTGGGAAAGCGCTTTGCTTGTAAATGTAGATAATAACACCCTTGCCCGCTTGATGGCTAATGAAGAAGCAATGAACGCATTGATGAACATTGAAGGGTTTAGAAATTTGAATCAGGATATTGAGACCATCATCAACAGATCAGAAGCAGTAAAAAAAGCTAGAAAAGAAGCCAATAATAGCGAATTAAGCCGGGAAGAAAAAAAACAGTTGTCAGAGGAAGAGAAAGAATTTAAAAGCAAAAGAAAACAAATTCAGGAAAAACTTATCAAGTTTGCGACCCGTATTCCTGTATTTATGTATCTGACCGATTATCGGGAAAGGAGTCTGAAAGACGTAATTACCAAATTAGAACCCGGTCTCTTTAAGAAAGTAACAGGACTTACGGTAAAGGATTTTAATTTACTGGTAAGTTTAGGCGTTTTCAACGAAGCGTTGATGAATGATGCGGTTTATAAATTCAAACGGTACGAAGATGCAAGTTTGGAATATACCGGAATCAATAAGCACGAAGGCGAAGATATTGGACTATTTAGTACGGTATTAAGCCGAAAAGATTATGAAAGAACTTTTGTGAATGAAGATATTGAAGGATATGATAGAGAGACAACATTATAAGATACCGGAAAAAATTGTTTTTGTTAGAGGAAATATAATCCTCAAACATACATCTCCAAAGAAGTTAATAGATATTGGATGTTTATACAATGAAACAGAGATGGAGAAAATAGACCAAATCATTGAAGGTGATTTTATTATAGAAGAAAATACAGAAACCTTTGAAGATACCTATTATTATGCTTCGGGAGGTGCATCAGCTCTCGATAAAACTGGTGGATTTAATAGTCGCTATCACATTATCAAGAATTATGATAAGGCTATTGATGACATTATAACTTTATCTAATTTGGAAATTGATGAAATGAATCAACGGTTGTTATATAGGGTATTATTTGCAAATGTTTATTCATCAATGGAAGCATTCCTGCAAGATACATGTGTATATTATTTAATGAAAGAGCAAAAATACAAAGAAGCGTTTCTTAAATCACAAGAGTCATTGTCAAAAGAAAAATTTAATCTGTCCGAAATATTTGATAAAATTAGTCAGGTTGATTACAAGATATTGAATGCTGTTGAGAATACAGTCTTTCATCGATTATCCCCTGAAATATGTCCACTGTTTAAAAATACATTTGGAATATCATTTCCAGATTATGAATACATTGAAGATAATTTGACAATAAGACACGATATCGTTCATCGAAATGGATATTCAAAAGACAAATCGAAATTTCATATTATCAGTAAGGATAAACTTTATGAATTGATAGAGGAAGTCGATAAATTTGTGCATGCATTATTTTATGAATTTGAAAAACTAAATTGACTCAATTATAAGGAATTCAATAAAGTAATTGTAGGTCAGAATTACGTGATAAAAAGATGAACCACATAACGGAAATAACAAGACGAGATATTATTGCATTATTTCGGAATGGTTACAAGGATTATAATTTTCTTGATGGTTCCTATAAGGTACATTATAATTATTTCGGACGACTGCCGGAAATAGAGTTCTTGAGGAAGTCTTATCCATTAGATAAGATGCCAAGTAATGACCCGAAATTTGATAATGCACAAGAAGATATTTGGCAGCATACTGTCAATAATGACGATTGGACTTCCGATTGGATATTTACTGACGATAGGTTTGAGTTAAGAAAAGGAAGTGATATTATATGGTTAAAGTTTTTATGTGCTGTATTTCATCCTGAAAATCGAGAAGAAGCCGGACACTGGAAAGAGTATCTGGACAAAATTAATAATCTTATTCGAATTGATGGATATGAGTTATATGAAAGTGAAAAGATTTCCGATAGGGCAGTTTATTCATGGCGAAAGTTAACTATTGAGGAAATTGCACATAAAGGTTTTTTGCCATTCTCTCTAAGGCACAAAAGCTCGATTGAGTCAAAGTCGCTGAAATTACCTACTATTTCTAAAAGGTTAAGAACTGAAATTATAAATCTATTTAATCAATATAATGAAACCCAATACAGAACGGATGAAACTAATTGGAATTATTCAATAACTTCAAAAGAAGCCGTTATTGAAGATTTAAGAGCTTATTATACTCCCAAAGCATTTGATGAGATAACCAAAAATTATTCTGAAACGACGGACTTAGACTCCTTTGTGATGAGTAATTTTCCACATTGTGTATTTGATGCAATCGAATTATTTGTATGCTTGAACAATCACAACAATTTTGTTGATGAGATAAATTTTATATTGCGGAAAAACGGCTATCCATATAAATTATTGGGTGGAAAGTTTGAATCTGAAAAAATAGATGTTCAAATCAAAGAAATAGCTAAAGAACCTGGATTGAGGGAACTTATAGAGCAAGCAATGACACGATATCGAAGAAGTGATTTGGCCGATAAACAAATTGCGGTAGAAAAACTTTGGGATGCTTTCGAGAGGCTTAAAACTTATTATGGTAGTGGAAAACAAAAAAGCGCTTCTGCCGAAAGAGTAGTTAATGAAATCGCAAAAGGAGAAGAAAATTACAGATCTCTATTCAATGAGGAATTTCAGAAATTGACCCAAATAGGAAACAGTTTTAGAATTAGACATCATGAAATAGATAAGATAGAAATAGCTGACAATGATTATTATGATTACTTTTTTCAGCGGTGTTTTGTTTTAATTAATTTAGCTCTAAAGTACTTAAAATAGCATTATATGTCCTCAAGAGAAAAATAAATTATTACTGACAAATTTAGAAGCAATCAATAATTATAAATTTGCATTTAGAAATAAGTTTATGAAAATGGAGAACTTAGAATAAAAATTGAATAACAATGAAAAAAGTAATTACTGAATTGACATACATTGATATAGATGAATTACTATATGATGTAATTAATGTAAAAGGCAAATTGTTTAAGAAATTTTTTGGATGTTCGAATAATTCATTTTATAATACTTATATTTTTAGAGGACAACCATCTATTAACTATAAGTTAATTCCGTGTGCTTTACGGGAAGATAAAATGGGAGACGTATGTGAATTATCGGGTTATATTTCGCCCGTTCATGGAATCCAAACCGAACTTCAGCAAATAGAATGCGAGGAAGGGATTTTAAAAAAGTTCTATCATCGGTGTGACGAAAACGGGCTGAAAATACCTTTGGTTCCACGATGGAGATATCATAATTTGCAATCCGAAACCGTTCCTATAGAAGATAATAATTGGATTCCCAATGACCTTTTCGAGGTGGCAGGATTAGCACAGCATTATGGTTTACCTACCAGATTATTAGATTGGAGCTTTAATTTTTTTGTTGCGCTGTATTTTGCCTTGAACGGTGCAAAGATTGAGGATGAGTATTGTTCTGTATGGGCATACAATTATGATAATTTTCGTGAGTATTATAATAATCAGTCTTATAAATTGGTGGTTGTCATTCCGGAGTATTCACAAAATCCGAATTTAAAAGCGCAACGAGGAGTCTTTACTCTTTGGCAAAAATATCACCATTATTTCATGAGTGAGCACTGTGAGGAATTAAAAAATAAACCTGTCGATAGAAGGTCTTTGGATGAATTATTCGAAAGCAAAATCAGAAAAGATGATACTTTCGATTATTCTACGATGTTTTATAATATCAACATTCCTATAAAGTATTCACAAGATATTTATAAGGTTTTATCCTCTATGGGGTATAATGCCGCTTCTCTTTTTCCCGGATATGGTGGTGTCACAAGGCTAATGAAAGAAGATGCGTCCTACATTCATAGTTATATTACAGAATAAAAAATATTGAGAAGAACGTTTGAGTTTTTGTTCTATCTTCTTAAATAAGCTGTGTATTTTACTCGTTACTAATTCCCAACTTGTTTTAATGATGAAAATAATTTTTCAGGGTAAGCGAAAAAGTTTTAGGAAAGTATTTTGAGGAAGGTTTCGGAGTAGGGATTACCCACGAAAAGCCGGATAAAAGCCAGATAGAACTCCAAAAAATTGTAGATAAAATATTGGATATTATTAAAATAACGCCAGATATTAGTATTCCTAAATTAGCAATAGAATTGGATCGGACCCCGGATAGCATAAGATATTATTTGAGGTAATTAGTTCAGAATGGTAGAGTTAGGCATGAGGGCTCTAGGAAATCCGGCAAATGGATTGTCCTTTAAAAATTTTACGGTACAAACTCGATAAAAATAAGAATGGACTTGCAAACTTAATTGAGACAAAAAGTTAAGCGACATTTTTAATTGATT
>ENA-UOOM01003763-UOOM01003763.1-fermentation-metagenome-genome-assembly--contig:-NODE-3763-length-10610-cov-2.588347_pt1 | contig 10610 bp, 10 predicted proteins | sample MGYA00245781_ERZ724031 | MGnify/ENA primary metagenome ERZ724031 (study PRJEB28704, sample SAMN03018317) | fermentation metagenome | biome: anthropogenic terrestrial biome; feature: soil; material... | reverse complement strand
AGAAGAAATCCTAAAACATTCTGATAATGCTAAAAATAATAAGTTAATTGCGGAAGATTTAGAAGGAGGAACATTTACTGTTACGAATTCGGGAGTTTTTGGATCCTATTTCTTTACTCCAATAATTAACTTTCCTCAATGTGCTATATTAGGAATGGGTAAATTACAGGAAACACCTGTAGTACGTGATGACCAAGTTGCAATTGCTCCAATTATGATTCTTTGTTTAACTTATGACCATAGAATTGTTGATGGAGAGACTTCAGTAAAATTCCTTGAAAGAATTAAATATTATTTAGAGCATCCCGAAGAATTAATTTCTTCTAAAAAGAAGGAGGATTAAATGTTAGATCTGAAAAAAGATGATTATATATCAATGTATAGATGGTTATTCCTTATTAGGTATACAGAAGAGCAGACTGTGGAGTATCACCATCATTCGCCTATAACCGAATTACCTCATTCTAGTATAGGACAAGAGGCAATATCAGTTGGTACATGTTACAATTTAAGATTGGATGATAAAATAGCTCCCTCATTAAGAACGAGAGGTGCTTTCCTAATGAAGGGTATATCATCAAATCATATGATGGCTGGTGCGTTTGGAAAAGATATTCTTGAAACAAGAGGCAAAAATACATCTCACCATTTAGGAGATGCTAATAAAGGTATAATCGCAGGTTCTGGTATTGTTGGAAGCCATGTTCCTATTGCTGCTGGTGCTGCACTTGCAGCTAAACTAAAAAAAGAGGATTATGTTACAGTTGCATTCTTTGGCGATGGTGCAACAAATCGTGGCGATATGCACGAAACTATGAATTTAGCAGCAATTTGGAACCTTCCAATTATTTTCATTTGCGAAAATAATTTTTATGCCATTTCTACGAGTGTTAAAAATAGTATGAAGGTTGATAATATAGCAATTCGTGCTGCGGCATATGGAATACCAGGCTATACTATTGATGGAAACGATGTGATTGAAGTATACAAAACTACACATGAAGCATATGATCGGGCACGAAAAGGGGAAGGCCCAACATTTATAGAATGTAAGACATATCGTTGGAGAGGACATTCAGAAAGAGATCCTAGAGATCCTAGACCACCGGAAGAAATAGAAGGGTGGAAAAATAAATGTCCGGTAAAAAGATTTAGAGAATATTTAATAGATAATAAGATAGCTACTGAAGTTGAAATACTACAGCAAGAAAATAGTGCTAAAAGGGAAGTTGAGGAAGCTATTAAATATGCTGAGAATTGTCCTTATCCACCTATTGATATATTAACAACTAATGTATATTACGAAGAGGTGTAGAAATGAATAAAACAATGAGAACAGCTATAATAGAAGCTTTAGCTGAAGAAATGGAACGTGATGAATCTGTATTTCTTATTGGTGAAGATATTGGTGAATATGGAGGAACACTTCAGCTTACAGTAGGTTTATATGATAAGTTTGGTCCGGAACGTGTTATTGACACACCAATTTCTGAATCAGGTATTACGGGTTTATCAATAGGTGCAGCAATGCATGGGATGCGACCGGTCCTTGAACTTATGTTTGCGGATTTTCTCCCTATCGCTGCTGATCAATTAGTAAATCATGCTGCGAAGATGTGCTATAGTCATGATGGAAAGATGAAAGTTCCAATGGTTATTCGTGCTCCGTTTGGTGCTGGAACACGTTCTGGCATGCATCATAGTCAAAATCTTGAGTCGTGGTTCGTAAATGTTCCAGGTATAAAGGTTGTAATGCCATCAAATGCATATGATGCTAAAGGTTTATTAAAAGCATCAATAAGAGATAATAATCCAGTAATTTTTTTAGAACATAAAATGCTGTTTGGAACAAGAGCCGAGATACCGGATGAAGATTATATTGTTGAACTTGGCAAAGCTGATATAAAAAAGGAAGGCTCGGATATAACAGTTGTTTCATGGGGACAAATGATTGGTAGATGCTTAGATGCAGCTCAAAAATTGGAGGTTGAAGGAATTTCATGCGAAGTTATAGATTTGCGAACACTAAGCCCTATAGATGAAAATACTATTATTAAATCAGTTAAGAAAACCAGCAGATTTATAGTAGTACATGAAGCTTGTATTACCGGAGGTCTTGGAGGGGAAATTGTAGCTCTTGTTGGGAAAAATGCTTTTGGCTATTTAGATGCTCCATTAGAACGTATTGGAGCATGTAATTCTCCCGTACCGTTTAGTCCAACACTTGAAGATGCTTATGTTCCAAGCAGTGAAACAATTCAGCAAAAAATTAGGGGGATGTTTTAATGTGTATAGAATATGATGTAATCGTCATAGGAGGAGGTCCTGGTGGTTACATGGCTGCGCAGGAAGTCGGTAAAGGAGGAGCAAAGGTTCTTCTAATAGAAAAGGGTACTTTAGGTGGTACATGCGTAAATAAAGGGTGTATTCCAACAAAATATTTACTTCAAGCTAGTCACTATGCTAATATATCTTCAATTGCTTCAAAATATGGTGTTGAACTGTCATGTAAAAACGTTAATATGGTAAAATTGATGGAAGAAAAAACCATATTACTAACGGTATAAAATATACCATGAGAGTTAGTAGCGTTGATATATTATATGGTGAAGCAAGTTTTAAAGATAGTCATACAATTTCTGTTAATACTAAAGAAGGAATTCTTGAAAAAAGAGGCAAAAGAATAATTATTGCATCTGGTTCGCAACCAATCAGACTTCCAATTGAAGGTATAGAATTGCAGGGAGTCATAAATAGTGATGATGCTTTACAAATAGATAAAATTCCAAAAGAGATTGTGGTTATCGGAAGTGGTGCAGTAGGAACAGAGTTGAGTTGGGTGTTACATAATTTTGGAACAAAAGTAACTATAGTAGAAATGGCATCACAGATTTTACCAAACTTTGATGAAGAAATATCTAAACTCTATACTCAACATTTAGAAGAAGAGGGAATAGAGACATTTGTTAATACAAAATTAATTAAGATAGAAAAAAGTGGCATAAAACTAGAACTGTTTTTTGAAAACAAAGGAAAAACCATGAAATTGTTGACAGAATGTGCACTTATAGCATCTGGAAGAAAAGCCGTTACTGATAATCTTAATTTACAAAATGCCGGCATAATGGTAGAAAAAGGAGTTATTGATGTAAATAACAAGACCTTAGAGACTAATGTGAAGGATATTTATGCAATTGGAGATGTTATAGGTGGTATTCAGCTTGCACATGTAGCTTATGCAGAAGCAAAAGTTGTAGCAAATCGGTGCCTTGGAGGTAATAAGGAAATTGATTATTCGGTAGTTCCAATATGCATATATACAAAACCAGAGATAGCGTCGGTCGGGTTGACCGAAAAGGCTGCTAAATCTAAAGGACTAGATATAAGAGTAGTTAGATACAACATGAATAGAAATGGAAAGGCATCAGCAATGATGCAGACAAAAGGTCTGGTAAAAGTTGTTATTGATTCAAAGTACGGCGAAATACTTGGAATTCACCTAATTGGTCCAGAAGCGACTGAAGTAATTGCTGAAGCTGCTATGGCATTAAAATTAGAGGCAACCGAGGAAATGATTTCTTCTATAATACATGCACATCCTACTATATCTGAAGGAATCTCTGAAGCATTAGAACTTGCTTAGAAATTTCCTTAAAATAATATGAATGAATTAAATATGAAAGTAGTAAAAATTGTACAATAGGAAAATAAAGTGGTTGAACTAATATTAAATATACTATAGATTAACAATAATATTAGTGTAAGGAATATTAAGAATTGGAGGAGTATAATGGAGAAAGTTGTAATTGTTACTGGTGGTGCTGATGGTATTGGCAAACAAATAATAGTTGAGTTTCTTAAGATTGGTTATATAGCTGTTGCATTTGATATCAATGATGAAAAAATTGAGCAATGCTTAAATGAATTTGCAGATAGTAATTTTTATGCTTTTAAATGCGATGTAACCAGTGAAGATTCAGTAAAAAAATGTATAGGTGAGGTAGTGGAAAGGTATGGCAGAATTGATGTACTAGTAAATAATGCGGGAGGATCTTTGGCTATATCACAACCTGTTGATGAAATAAATGTTAATGATTGGGATAAAGTAATAACATTAAATTTAAGAAGCACGTTTTTATGCACAAAGTATGCAGTTTCAATAATGAAAAGTCAAAAATACGGAAGAATAATAAATATGTCATCAATGGCAGGGAGAAGTCGAAGTGTATTCGGAGGTGCGCCATATGCTGCTGCTAAGGCAGGAATAATTGGGTTCACTCGTCAGGTATCAAAAGATTTAGGACCAATGGGCATTACTATTAATGCTATAGCGCCTGGTACTGTCATAAGCGGTGATCGCATTTCTACATATTGGGATAAAAAATCTGCTGAAGATAAAAAAAGATTTTTTGATTCAAATCCCTCAGGTCGTCTTGGATTACCCATAGATGTTGCCAGAGTGGTTATATTTTTAAGTGACGCCGATTCATCGTTTATTAATGGCGCTGTATTTGATGTAAACGGTGGCATGTGGGTTGGTTAATTATTAAAAGAGGAAAAAATATGTGTAATTTATATGATATTGTAATTAGTAACGGGTGTGTGATCGATACATCCCAAGCAATAAATGGTATTAGAAATGTTGGGATTAATGGGCATAAAATTTCTACAGTGACAGATAAACCATTAAATGCTGAATTTGAAATTGATGCAACTGATTGTTTGGTTTTACCTGGATTAATAGATTTTCATACACATTTGTATTATGGGGGTAGTGAATATGGACTTAAGCCTGATTACTTGCTTTCTCAAGGTGTAACAGCAGCTGTTGATGCAGGCACAAGTGGTTCCGCAGGTTTTGAATCCTTTTATCATTCAATAATACTTAATAGCAGTTTACATATTCGAGCATTCTTAAGTATAGGTGCAACAGGATTAAGCGATCCAAATCATCATCAAAACTATGAGTATTCGAATATTAATATTAAAAAATTGAAACTGCTAAAAGAGCGTTATCCTAATCAAATTTTAGGACTCAAAGTTGCTATGAGTAAACGAGATGTTGGAGAACTTGGATTACAACCATTGAGATCAGCTATATCAATAGCTGAGGAAATTGGGAATCTATCAGTTTGTGTTCATTCGACAAACCCGCCATGCGATATAGAGAACTTAATCTCTGAAATGAGACCAGGAGATATTTTATGTCATTGTTATCATGGAACAGGTTCAAGCATTATTGATGAAAATAATATGGTAAAAAAAGAAATATTAAAAGCTAGAGAAAGGGGAGTAATATTTGACATCGCAAATGGAATCAGCCATTGCAGTCATAAAGTAACACAGAACGCAATTATTCAAAAATTTTTGCCGGATATAATCAGTAGTGATATTGTTTCATTTGCATACGGACGTTCCAAAAGAAATAAATGTTTGCCATATGTAATGTCAAAAATGTTGGAAATGGGAATGAATTTAAATGATGTGGTAAGGGCAGTAACAGAAGTGCCAGCAAAAATGATGCATATGGAAAATCAGATAGGTACTTTAAAAAGTGGGTCATGGGCTGATATTTCTATATTAAAATTAGAAAATCATAATGTGGCATATGAAGATGCAGATAAAGAGTATTATTATGGTAATAAACTTCTTGTTCCTAAAATGACAATAAGAAATGGGCAAGTAACATTTTGCCAAATAGATTTTAATAACATTAGCAAAGCAACTTAGATTGCACATTTAAACGAAGTAATATGGACCAATATTATGATATTGTAAAAATTGATATAATTTTTGCATTTTATAATACTTGCAAGAGCTTGATATAAGATATTTTCATTGTTTGGCATGGAATTTGATATATTTATTAGGTTGTCCATTTAACACTACATCATTATACAAGGAGGATAAAAGATGAATATTGCAGATGAATTATTGCATGGTGCCTTTGATATGCATTGTCATGCATATCCAGAATTTAGTTTAGAATTTCCAAATCGGTATAAGACTGCTGACCATTTGAAATTAATGCAGGAAGCTGGAATGGGGGGAGTAGTATTAAAATCACATTTCTGGCCTACTGTCGGAATTGTCGATCAAATTCGAGAACAGTTTTCCGATATGGAAATAGTTAGTAGTATTACTCTAAATGAATGTACAGGAGGTTTAAATCTATGGGCGGTTGAGGCTGCTGCAAAGCAAAATGCTAAAGTTATTTGGCTTCCAACATGGAGTGCACAAAATGATATTGACAAAAAGGGAATAAGCAAAACTATAGCAAATTATATACCTACATTATCTATAGCTAACAATAAGGGTGGCTATAAAATGATTGATGAAAATGGTGATGTAATTCCAATTATATATGAATTATTTGCATTGTGTAGGGACTATGATTTGTTAGTATGCACAGGTCATATATCTCCAAAAGAAAGCATCGTCCTTGCAGGTATAGCAAATGACATAGGGCTAAAAAAATTCATATTAAGTCATCCTGATTCTGGTTCAGTTGGAGCTACCAATGAACAAATAGGTGAAATGGTTAACCTTGGCATGTATATTGAAATTTGCGCGTTAGGTATCACGCCAATACATTATAGAATTACACCTCAAAGGTTAAAAGAAATAATCACAATTGCAGGTCCTGATAGATGTGTTCTTTCAACTGACTATTTCTTTGAATGGGCATCGCCGGCACCTGAACAGATGCGGCTTTTAATCAGTACCCTGTTACATGCAGGTGTTACTCCTTATGATATAAATACAATGGCTAAAAATGTGCCACGATATCTTTTAAATCTAGAAATGTGAAAGATATGATTTGATAAGCCAACAAATAGATAAAACAAATTAAAAAGAAAGGACATTATGATTTTTAATATATAAATCATACGAGAATTATTATGAATAAAAATAAAGTGCTTCGCAAGATGTTTGAATCAGATAATATAATTGTTGCCCCAGGTGCCTTTTCACCATTGGGTGCTATGATTGCCCAACAAGTTGGATTTAAATGCGTTTACATGAGTGGTTATGGAGTTTCCGCTTATAAACTGGGATATCCGGATGTTGGATTAATGACTATGACTGAGACTCTTGATACTGCGAGAGCAATGGTAAGGTCTGTTGACATACCTTTGATTTCTGATGTTGATACAGGCTATGGTGATGTTATCAATATGAAACGTACTGTTGAGGAATTTGAAGGTGCAGGAATTTCAGCAATTCAAATGGAAGATCAGGTATGGCCTAAACGATGCGGACATATGGAAGGAAAACAGCTTATTCCAGCTGAACAGATGGTTCAAAAAATTCGTATAGCAGTAGATTCACGAAAAGATCCAGATTTTCTAATTATTGCAAGAACTGATGCAAATACCGTATTCGGGTTCGAAGAAGCGATAAGGCGTTGTAATTTATATAGAGAAGCAGGTGCTGATGTTATATTCTTTGAATCTCCAACTAGTAGAGAACAGCTTCAACAGATTCCTAAATTGATAAATGCGCCATTAATGATAAATATGTCTGAAGGAGCTAAAACCCCTATTTATGACAATAGTACATTGGAGAAAATGGGCTATAAGTTAGTAATTTGGCCATCATCAGCAACATGGGCTGCTGCGCGTGCAATAAAGGAAATATATCAAATAATTATGGATAAAGGAACTACAGCTAATGATCTGGAAAAAATGATTTTATTCCATGACTTTAATGAACTAATAGGCTTGCCGAAGGTTATGGAATTATCAAACAAGTATAAATCTCAATAATAGGATCTTGGCGAATTATAGAAAAAAAGATCTTTACAATATTAATTTAAAGGAGATCGTAAATGCAAAAATCAAGTAAATTTAGAAACAGATTAGAAAAGTCTGGGATTATTGTGTTACCTGGAATTTATGATGCTGTGGGTGCGAGAGTAGCACAACAAGTGGGTTTTGAAGGTGTCTATTTAACAGGAAATGGGTTGGTTGCTAGTAGAATTGGGAAACCAGATATTGGGCTTGCAACAATGACCGAGATGGTTAGCTGGGCACGTAATATTAATTCATGTATTGATATTCCACTCATATGTGATGCTGACAATGGGTATGGTGGTATTAATAATGTAAAGAGAACGGTCGAAGAATTTGAAGCAGCAGGGGTTGCTGCAATCCATATTGAAGACCAAGTGTTCCCCAAAAAATGTGCTGCAATTGGAGGATTAAAGTTAGTACCAATTGAAGATATGTTAGATAAAATCAAAGTCGCCATTAAAACTAGAAAGGAAATGGTTATCATTGCGAGAACTGATATTATGTCTGTAACAAATAACATAAATGATGTAATAGATAGAATCAAAGCATTTGAAAATGTGGGTGCAGATGTTGTATATGCAGAGATGATTACCAATTCTGAACATATTAAACGAATAGTTGACAGTGTTAAGGTTCCTGTTCTATTTGATATCTTTGAACAAGAAAACAAAGAAGAAATATTTACGGTGCAGCAGCTTGAAGACTTAGGTATAAAAATTGTTTTCAATTGTTTGACTCTGATGCGATATAATATTAAATCTACACATAAATTCCTTGAACATTTCAAGAGAACTGGATCAACTAAAGAATATTATGAAGACATAATGGAACTGCATAGATATGAAGATTTTATGGGATTAAAAGAAGAGAATAAAGTGAATATTAGTATTTGATAGTTACAAATGTTAGCTGAGAGTATTTAATAGACATAAGTTTCCTCCTGTTGTAGTTTTTGTTTGTTGGTACTTACATTATACCATAACAGGAGAGAAATTTATATATAAAAGTTACAATAAACCCATCAAAATCAATGGGTTTGGGCATTTGACAAATGCCTATAACACTACCATAATAAAGGAGAGAATATTATGAAAAAAGCAAAAAGATTTTATGTATTACTATTTGTGATTGCATTGGTATTTATAAGCCTTTCCGGTTGTGCCAATTCAACATCACAAGAACCTAGTCCTAGTGAAACACAAAAGCCGGATGAACCTAGCACTGAAGAGCCATTGGTTGTAACATTTAATAGTTCTGTCGGTGGAGAACTGTTTGATAAAATGACTTCAACGTTCGAAAAAAGGTTAGAAGAATTATCAGGTGGCAAGATTGTTGCTCAGATAATTCCCAATTCTACATTAGGTTCAGCACGTGAAACGGTTGAGGCAGTACAACTTGGATCAGTAAATATGATTTGGGCAGCAGACAGTGAGATTAATCAAATAGTAGGTAATATGGGATGGGCATGGATGCCGTATATGATTACAAGTTATGAACAAGCGGATAAAGATTATAATGGTGGTTGGATTGAAGAGGAGATGCTTAAACAAGCCGAGAAAGCGGGAATAACATTCATAGCTAATGCTGAGAACGGTTTTCGTCTTGTAGCATCTGTCGGTACTCCATTAAATTCACTTGATTCTTTTAAAGGTTTAAAAATTCGTGTACCTGAACAGAGAGATTTAATGGAATGGTATGAGTCTTTAGGATGTTTGCCTGCTACAATAACAGCAACTGAATCATTTACGGCTATGCAGCAAAAAACGGTAGATGGAGCAGATAATACACTATTCAATTTTTATAATTTAGGATTCTTTGATATTTTAGATTACATAACAATTCTAAACTATCAGTATAATTCAGCTAAGCTAGCTGGAAATTTAGAGTGGTGGAATAGCTTAAATGATGAACAAAGATCTATAATCAAGCAAGCTGCGACAGAAGCAGGACAAGTAAATATCGATGGTGTAAGAAAACAGACAGAAGAACTCATCCAATTAGCAGAAGATAAGGGTATAGAAGTTATATATCCTGATGAAAAATTCTCTGCTGACTTAAAGGCAATTGGTCAAGGATTATGGGAAAAATCAAGGGCAATTTATGGTGATTACTATATAGATTTGGTTCTTGAACATATGGGGAGTAAAGAATAAACACAATGATAGTGTTATAGTTATATGGACTTAGTACTATCTAAGTTCATATAACTGTATACAATTGGAGGTGACTAAACATGTATTCAAAATTTTCTAAAAGATTATATATTCTGAATAGCTCTATATCAAAAATTGAAGAAGTCTTTATGGTTATTGGGATGATAGTGCTGTCTATAGTAATGATTTGGCAAGTTATGTGCCGTTACTTATTAAATATACCTACTCCTTGGTCTGAAGAATTACTGAGATATACATTTATTGCATTGACATTCATTGGAAGTGGACATGCAATTTTTAAAGAAGAACATATCGAGATTAATATAATTAATACATTTATTAATATGGTTTTTAAAGACAAAAATACGAATAGAAGAATATTTATAGTAATTAGGAATATTGTATTTGTGCTTATAATAGTATTATTGGTATATTACATTCAGATATACTCAGATTATGTTATTATCATTAAAGACAAAGGGCAACTTTCAGCATCCATGCAAATACCTATGTGGATCCCAATGAGTTCCGGTGTTTTGGGAATGGCTTTAATGATATTTCATGGAGTATCTGGATTAATAATTCCAGATAAGATTTGGAAGGATGGTGAAAAATAAGTGGAAGTGTTATTTATATTTTTGGCGACATTCTTTGGACTAGC
>ENA-UOOM01003761-UOOM01003761.1-fermentation-metagenome-genome-assembly--contig:-NODE-3761-length-10612-cov-5.259449_pt1 | contig 10612 bp, 9 predicted proteins | sample MGYA00245781_ERZ724031 | MGnify/ENA primary metagenome ERZ724031 (study PRJEB28704, sample SAMN03018317) | fermentation metagenome | biome: anthropogenic terrestrial biome; feature: soil; material... | reverse complement strand
GGGTATACAAACCAAACTGCTGACCGTTGTAGGTTGAAACAGCTTCTGTACGCCAATCTTCCACCTGTCTCTCTTGCAAAAATGGAACCAGAGATCTCCCTGAAAAAAAGTCAGGTGCCTTCTTACCTAATATCTCCAGTAAGGTCGGGGGAATATCCAGGGAATGACACACAAATTCATCCATTATCATACCAGGCGAAACAATGCCATCCCATCGAATTATCAGAGGTACCTTTACAACGTCATCGTATAAAACATAGTGTTTGTCAATCATCCGGTGACTGCCGCACATGTCCCCATGATCAGCGGTATAGATAACTATTGTATTACCAGCTTGCCCTGTTTCCTCCAAGGTATGGAGTACTTCTCCGATAGCATGATCAATCTCAGTAATGGTTGCATAATAGAGTGCTACGGTTTCACGCCAGTCTTCCCAGGTATAATTTTCAATGTTCCAGCTGTAAAGCTGCTGTTTCTGAATATAAGGCTTGTTGTGAAAATCTTCATGAAAGCTTGCCCATGGGGTAATATCTTCACCTTTATACAGTTCGGCAAATTCTTTGGAGGGTCTGCAGGGCAAATGAGGGCCGGAAAAATCCAAGCGAATATGCCATGGTTCATCTCCCTGTGCATACTGCTTTATTTGCCTGATGGCTTGTGCTGCCAGCCAATGGGACACATTATCTTCGTAGGGAACGGGATCTACTTCTCCCATCCATCCGCATTCGTATTTCGAATCGGGATATCTTTCTCCACGAAAATTTTCATAATCCTTAATAGTGATATCTTGGTCAAAGCCGTATCCTGTAGGTCCATACTTAGGATGACCACTCCATTTACCGATAAAGGAATTCCTATAACCCAACTCTTTTATGTCTTTGACCCAGGTGTATTCATCCCGGGATAAAGATGATACTTCCAGTGCACCTCCGTAATTCCACAATGCACCAAAGGTTTCCGGCCGCCTTCCGCTTAATAAGGCCTGCCTTGCTGGAGCACAGACGGGAATGGGAGTATAAGCATTGGTGAACCATGCTCCCTTCTCTGCCAGCTTATCAATATTAGGCGTCTGAACGGGGTACTGCTTTGCATAGCCAATGCAATCATATCGCTGCTGGTCTGCTGCTATAAGTAAAATATTTGGTTTCTTTGGATTCAAATTCACAGCTGCCATATCCCCTTAATATCTATCGCTTCGTTTATCTTCCAACCTTACTGGCACCTTGTAACGCCTTTTCCCGTGCAGATTCCTCGGTAAACTCGGAATGACAAGATTTAAAATTAAATAGAATCAACATCTACTACTTTTCCTGTATCCAATGAAACTATTGCAGCCTGAATTACTCTTTGAGCTGCCAGGCCATCGGCTCCGGAGCCATCTATTTCCTCTGGTGCAGCTCCTTCTGCAAGCTGTCTTACAAAGCTGCGAATTCTATCTCGGAAGGTATCATCAAATCCAGTGAAACCGCCGAATACAGGATTGGTATAAACTCTCTTTTCTAAATTTCCAGCAGGATATAAGGTAGCTTCTCTCCACATATCTTCAAATATCAATCTACCTTTGGTTCCTGCAACTTCGCATCTCTCCATTGGATGTCCTCGTTCGATGTCGTAGCTGCTGGTCAAATGCCCTACAATTCCGTTTTTGAATTTCATATTAATAGAAGCTGTGGACCAGATATTTCTTCCGGGAGCCTTCATTGCAAAGCAGTGTACCTTGTCGATATCTCCACAGAAGTAGCGCATGATATCCACACTATGGGGATTAAGTGCTTTTAAATGATAATAGGGAGACTCAAGCTCCTGAAATTTTCCAATCCAAAGTGCCATGTTAACGAAGAGCAAATCTCCTATTTGTCCATCCAGCTGCCACTTTTTAGCCTGCCGTGCTGCTGGTGTGAATCGGTGATTCATATCTATAGCGAAACAGCGATTTTTTTCTTTCGCCAGGGCAACCATTTCTTCTGCCTGACCGATGTCGTTGCTGATAGGTTTCTCGCAAAGAACATGGCAACCAGCTGATAAGGCTTCCATGGTAGGTTTGTAGTGGTCGCTTCCATACTCAAATCCACCTGTAGTTACACTGCAAAGATCCGGCTTGATTTTATCCAGCATCTCCTGAGCATCTAGAAACCAAGGAACTCCCAAGCGTTCACCGGCTTTTCCAGCCCGTTCTTCTATGATATCGCATACCCCTGCCAGCTCAACCAATTCGTCTTCCTTATATATATTTGCATGTTTGTTTCCAATATGACCCATGCCAATTACACAGACTTTCATGACTTACTTCTCCTCCTCATCTTTCTCTCCAGCTTGCAGCTTTTGAGCTGCTTTGGGAGATCCAATGTGCATGGAATCGTAGGCTTGTTGTGAGGTCTTGAATGGTCCAACACCCTTTCCATGCCAATTGAGGTTCGTATACATGGGATTTTCCCTACCTGTTTCCTTAGTCCTCTTTGCTATATGAACTTCCATCCTGGTGGTTAAATAGGCGACAACCTCTGGCTCTTTTTCTGCCACATTATTGTTTTCTTCAGGATCCTTAATTAAGTTATAAAGCTCTACTTCCGGCTTAAAATGAAAATCTGGTTCCAGTGCACGAATAAGCTTCCACTCAGGAGTTCTCCACCCATGCTTACGCATCCAAGTGCATTCGCTTATATAGAATTCCGGTTCTTTCTCTCGCCATTCACCCTTCATAAGGGGAACCAGGCTTCTTCCGTCAAACTCTCCTTCATATTTAATGCCCATAATTTCAAGTATTGAAGGCATTATGTCTTTAAGTTGAATATAATCTAAATACCTCTGCCCGCTTGGGACCCTTCCTGGATAGCGAAGGATAAGGGGAACAGTTAATGTGCAATCATATAGTCCATGGTGATCATAAAAACAATCATGATCATGAAGGGTTTCACCATGGTCGGAGGTAATGACAATCAGGGTTTCCTCTTCAATTCCCAGCTCTTCTACAGCTGCAAAGATATTTTGAATGCAGGCATCCATATAGGCAACGGCACCATCATATTGGGCAATAACATATTCCTTATCAGTACAGCCCTCCGGGAACCATTCTCTGAAATAGTCTACAAAAGGTTTAAACTCATATACAGGCTCCAAGGATTTGTTTTCGGGATCCAGTTCGTCACCCCCATAAAAGATTCTTTTATATGGTCTTGGAGGAAGATAAGGTGAATGAGGGTCCATATGACGCAGGAATAGGAAAAAAGGTTCCTCCTGTTCTGCCAAACGATGCAGCTCAGGTATGGCAACTTTGTTCATGTTCTCTGCCTTGGGGCTTCTTCCCGATTCATCGGGACCCCAACCGGAATAATCCATGTATTTATCAAAACCACGGGAAGCAGCATTTCCTGTAAAACCAATACAAGTTGTGTTATATCCATTTGCCTTTAAAACCTCCGCAAGTGTGGGATGTTCATCCAACATTTGCCCTTCATGGCGGAGGGCAACCACATCTGTTCCAAAGCAATCCTTACCAGTTAGCATGGATGCATATCCTGGCGTAGTGGGAATGCTGGGACTAAATACATTCTGGAACATAATACCTCCCCCTGCAAACTTGTCCATGTGGGGGGTAGTGAGACGATGATAACCATAAAGGCTCATATGATCGGAACGTAAACTATCAATTCCTAGAAATAAAAGATTAGGTTTTTTACTCATCTGAAATTATCTCCCTTCGTATATTCGTATAATTAAATTCTTTTTTAAGATCCTTCACTCCGTTCAGGATGACATTTTTTGTCATACAGAGCTAGCGATGAATCTTATCTGGCTCCCAGCTTCTTCAAGCAGGCATTCAAATAACCGTAACTCTCTGCAGCAATGATTGAAACCTCAGGCAGTGATAGACTACCAGCGCCTATGACTTCCAGATTCACAGGTCCCTTATATCCACCATCTACCATGGCTTTGCAATAGGCAAACAGATCAATATTTCCTCTACCGCAGGCCTGATTTGAAGGTGCTCCAGGGCTTCCTGCCCTTTCGATGCAGTCTCGAATGTGTATATGCTTGACTCTGTCCAGTACTTGGGGCAGGGCTTCTTCTGGATTTTCTCCTGACCGATAGATATGACTGGGATCCATGTCAATTCCAAACCCTGCTGACTGAATTTCCTCCATGGCGCGCAAAGTTGTAGGGGTATTATAGATAGAAGCACCTACATGAGCTTTAACGCAAAGGGTTACACCAAAGGACTCTGCTCTGTCTGACATCTTTCTTAGATGAGCAATAACCTTCTGTAAATCCTCTTCGACCCCTGACTTCCCACCAGGTCCTACGTTAATCACTGGAATTCCAATATTAGCCCCCGCCTCAAAGGCTTTCATCAAACGTTCTTCATCCAGTGAAGCTTCCTCCATGGCTAAAAACTCCAAGCCATTATCGGATACTATTTGCTTCAATTCAGAAGCCTGTTCCTGCCATCGATCCAGCTCCAAATGCTCACACATCCCCTTGATGGCTGAAATCTCTATTCCGTCGTAACCTGCCAAGGCAATGTGTTTTACTGCAGTTTCGAAATCGTACCCTGAGAAAAGAACTGAATTAACTCCTAACTTAATCAATGAAATCCCTCCTAGTTAATAGTTGTGTTTTCTAATTATATAGTAACAGTGAAAGTATTATAAATATCTACTCAAGGCAAATATGCATACATATCAAATATGTAAAGATACTTGATATGTAAAGATACCTTATATGTAAATATTACAATCACTACTCCTTTATCGCTCCCAGCATAACCCCTGTAACAAAATACTTTTGTACAAAGGGATAAATGCAAATAATGGGAAGAGCAGCCACTACAATACTGGCATATTTCAACTGTATAGCATAAGCTACCCTTTCAAAGGCATCCTCCATTCCCTCCAGCAAATCCGGTGAATTCATGAGAAGTATCTTATGAAGAAATAGCTGCAAAGGATGAAGCGATGAATCTCCAAGATACAATGATGCATTAAACCAGGCGTTCCAGTGCCCGACCGCATAAAATACAATTAATACCGCTATTATGGGCGTGGATAAGGGCAGCACAATTTTTAGGAAGATACCTATATCTGTACTGCCATCCAACTTGGCAGACTCCGGCAGGCTGTCGGGTATGGACGATTGAAAATAGGTTCTTGCAACTATAAGGTTCCAAGTATTAATAGCTCCGGGGAGAATCATTGCCCATCTACTGTTATACAGCCCTAGATTGTTAACCAGTAAAAATGTTGGTATCAAGCCACCGCTGAAAAACATTGTAATAGTGATGTATACCATAATGCTGCTTCTGGCAAAGAATTCTTTACGGGAAAGAGCATAGGCTCCCATTAGGGTAAAAACAACATTGATTATAGTCCCTACTACGGTGTACCATATGGTGTTTCCATATGTAGTCCATATTTCCTTATTTTCAAAAACCATGTTATATGAACCTAAAGAAAACCCTTTGGGAAGCAACCAGACCTCCTGAGCCAGCACTGCATTTGGCTCACTTATAGACATGCTGATAATATAGATAAAAGGATACAAGGTAATCAAAGTCCCTATTATTAACAGGAGCTCTATGAAAGAATCACCTATTTTATATTTCTTATATGTTTTTTGACCCTCTATAAACTGCTTATCCATATTTTAGGGCTCCCTCTACCATAGACCAATTTGTGTGTAGTGCCTGCTTATTCGATTTACACTAAGCAATAATATAAAATTAATTATAGAGTTTAACAAACCTACCGCAGAACCAAAGCTGTACTGAGAGTTTAAGATTCCTCTGCGATAAACGTAGGTGGAGATCACATCGGACACATCATAAATCGCAGGACTGTACATTAGAATAATCTTTTCAAACCCAATATTCATTAGATTTCCCAAAGCAAGAATCAATAGCATAACCGCAGTTGATCTTATCCCGGGAAGTGTTATATAACACATTTCCTTCCATCGATTACAACCATCTATCCTGGCTGCCTCATAAAGCTGAGGATCAATTGAGGTTAGTGCTGCCATGTAGATTATTGAGTTCCATCCATAATTCTGCCAAATTCCAGACCCAATGTACAATGGCCTAAACCAAACCGATTCACCCATAAAGTTGACAGGCTCCATACCAAATCTCCTAAGTAACTGGTTTATGACACCATCTGAAGGAGACAAGAAGTTAGACAGTATTCCTATCATAACAACCAAGGAAATAAAATGGGGTAAATAACTGATGGTCTGAATTATCCGCCTCAGGTTTTTTCGTCTTACTTCATTAAGCAGTAAGGCAAAGATTATGGGAACGGGAAAACTGAAAATCAAGCTTAAGCTGCTGAGCATAATGGTATTGGATATAAGTCTGGTAAAATAAATGGAAGCAAAAAACTCCTTAAACCATCTAAAACCAACCCAGGTACTGCTCCAAATGCTTTGCCCAGGCGAGAAATCCTTGAAAGCAATTACCGCTCCATACATGGGCAAATAGTGAAAGACAGAATAATAAATAAGCACAGGAGCTGCCAATAGAAGAAGATACTTATCCTTACAGACATTTTTCTTAAATATCTTACTGGATTCACTAATTGAGAGTTTCCTCATTTGCCTCACAAACCCCTGTTCCCTGTTGTTTATTCCATATACCTGTCATATTGGTCTTGCTTAATTTTAATAGCATCTTCAATACCAAGGCCTTGAATGGATATTACGTAGTCATCAAATTTATCCAGAGGTTCTATGCCTTGTATGAATTTAATAAGCATCTCATCCTTGTAAGTGGTGATATCTGCCATTATCCCGGTAAATCTGTCGCTTTCTTCCTTGCTGGCCAAAACCCTTGGGAAAGATGGAACATAATATTGGGTTGCTATGTTGGATTGAGCTACTTCACCGTCATATTGGAGGAATCTTTGCTCTATCATTTCTCGCATTAGAATCCGAGGAAAACTGCCATTAACCCCTAAGCTGGCCTGGGCAATTCCAGAACCAAATTCGCTCTTTAATATATAATCTGTAAACTGAGGCTTCCCATTAACCATCTCATAGCTGAGACCTTCAAGACCGAAGTTACCCATTAGAATTTTGCCTTCTTCACTGGCGAACATATAATCCAGCCACTGCATTAGCAGCTTGGGGTTCTCACAATCCTTGGTTATAGCATAATGGTAATTTTCCGTTGGCTGCTCACGTTCCATCATGCGATTTCCCTTTGGACCTTCTGGTGGAACGATTCCTTCCCATCTGGCGTGGGGATAATCATTTATCATCCGCTCATTCCATTGGGGAAACTGCATGGTCATATCACTGACTGATACGCCGCCAACATCGCCTATAGCTTTAGCAGTAAACTTATCTCGATTCTGAGTATCCATGTCTGGATCCAGCAGCCCCGCTTCATACCACTTGTTCATCTCCTGAAGCCAATCCTTCATTTTTGGGTCTATCCATTCGTAGACAATATTACCATCTTCATCTGGATACCATCCATCACTGAGAGCAAGGTGCAGTCCATATGACCAGGCAATTTTATATAATCCGTTTACATTCATAGCTAGGACAGGTATCTCATCCTTTTTACCATTTCCATTAGGATCCCCTCCTTTGAATGCAAGCAACACTTCATACCATTCATCTATGGTGTCCGGTTCTTTAAGATTCAAGGTTTCCAGCCAGTCTTTTCGCATGCCGATACCGTTCAGATTTACCATACTTCTAGCATCAACAACTGCAGAAAGGGTATAGATTCTACCGTTAGGAGCAACCATGGCCTTTTTGACCTCTGGTCTTTCCTTAAACAACGAGATAATATTAGGTGCATAGTCTCCAATCAAGCCGTCGATAGGAATTATCACTCCGCCTGTTGCGTAGCGAATGGGGTCATCAGGAACCCGTATCAGATCCGGCAGATCTTTAGCTGCAGCCAATCGTGTTTGCATGCTTGTATTGTATTGATCAGCTGGAGCAGCTTCAAAATTTACGTGAATTCCCGTTCTCTTCTCCAGTTCCCGGAAGGCTGGCAGGTTATCAGCATAGCTATGGGGAATGCCGGCGTTTTCCACTGTAGCAAATGTTATGGTAAAAGGTTCTGATACAAGAGGCAGCTCATATACCTCTGCCACCCGTTCCTCCAAAGGAATGGAGTTTGAACCATCATCATTCTCGTCCGGAGAATCTCCTGTACCAGAATTACAAGCTGTTAATAAAACGCTAAAGATGAGAATTACAGTTAGCAAAACCGCCAACAATTGCTGCTTATTCTGTCTTCCCCTTTTCGATTTTTTTCCAGTCACCTTATTAATAACCAAGATCTTCATAGTCACCCCTTCTATACAGTCATTGTAAATTTTAAACTGAGCACCTGTTCTTACTTTTTCTGTCTAACACAATTCAATTATCTTTCCTGTCTGGAAGGACTCTATAGCAGCTTCGATAATATACTGAGCTTGCAAGGCATCATGTCCAGAACCATTGATTTCATCATATTTCGCACCGGCATCTATCTGATCTACCCAATCACCAATACGGCTTTTGAATGTTTCACCGAATGAGCGCATTCCGCCTAAGTAGCTATAGGTTTCAGTGGATATGCCTTCTCTTGGATAGTAAGTCAGATGTTCACAAGCGTCTTCCAATACGAATCGACCTTTGGAGCCAACTACTTCACACTGCTCCAGTCCATAACTGCCACCTGCATCATAACTTCCGACTAAATGACCGATCATTCCATTTTTAAAGTCCAGCAGTACTTGGGCATTGGACCAAATTGCACGACCTTCACCTTTCATTAAGAAGGCTGCAACTCTCTTTACGTCCCCTGCGAAATAACGGATTACATCAAAGGAATGAGGATGAAGTGCTCTCATATGAAACCAGGGAGAGGTTTCTACTGGATTATTGATCCACATTCTCATGTTAATCATATGAGGCGTTCCCAATCTTCCTTCAGTAACCCATTCTTTGGCACGAACAGAGGCTGGAGTAAAGCGATGGTTCAGGTTAACTGCATAAGGAACCTGCTTTTGTTTGGCCAGCTCTACCATTTTTATGCCCTCTTCCACATCGTTGGAAATGGGTTTCTCACCAAGAACCGGTATTCCTGCTTCCAGTAATTCCATGGTTGGTGTAAAGTGATCGCCGCCGTTTTCTACACCCTTGGTTGCCATACTGCAGGCATCCAAATGAATGCCGCTGGCCAACATTTCCTGTACTGAGTAAAAAGCTTTAGCACCAAATTTCTCAGCAGCTGCATCTGCCTTCTCCTTGATGATATCGCAAACTGCAACAACTTCGGTCTTGGGGTTTTCGTGATATACCCCTGCGTGAATAGTACCAATATTACCTACTCCTACAACTCCAATTTTTAATGCCATTTGATGAACCTCCTGTCATTATCAGAATATTCTTGTTCTCATTATATCCCAATAAAAAAAGTACCGTTAGGAGAATTTCGGTACTTTTTTATAAATTTCCGTTATGTACTTCAGTTTTACTTTTAATGATATTATACATATGCATTATTGCACCTGTACGTTATTTTTTTACGTATCTATAAGCTTATTGTATTGATCTAATAATGCAATCATAGCTTCGTGAGAACCCCCTTGATCTGGATGAGCTATTTTAGCCAGCTCTCGGAAACGCTTCTTAATATCCTCCCTGGATGCATTAGCTGGCAGGTCGAAATCAAACAGCGCTTGATAATCGATACCCATAGGATAGAGCATGCCCTTTTCTTCATATACCTTTGTATATAATGTATACAGGTAATCTGCAAAAACACGTTTGCGGCCTTCTGCATTCATTACAAGGATCATGTGGAAAGGATACTTTGCCTTATTGCTGCCTTTATCTCTGAAAAAGCCGTCCCAGGTCAGTGCAATCCGTTTTTCTTCTCTACTTATATAAGTTGTGCCGAAACGTATGATTAACTCAACCCGTTTCAATTGCCTCAGTTTTCGCTTCAAAGTCTTTTCGTCCAACTTTGTTTCCTCACTTCTTCGCTGCTAAACCTTCAGCTATATTATAACAGGGTGAAATTCATTAATCCATGAAACCTGTTATTTATAATAACTAATTGTTACAGATGTATAATGAAATAAAACTGTGTTATAATTAGATTACAAAGACAAAGGAGGTCGCAATATGGAAAAGATGATACCACACAAGAAGCTGCAAAAGAAAAAGCAAAAAGAAATTGCAGCAAAGAAACGAGGTAGTTGGGGTGATATCAACCCTATTACCAGAAAAAAGCCAAATTCGAAAGCATACAACCGCAAAAAGGCAGGTCGATGGAATGAAAAATCAAACCAAGACCTGCCTTTTAAAAACTTATATAAAATTTCTCTTATTCATTTTGCTTTACGTAAAGCCTTAATTTCTATATCATGACTATCAATTTTTTGGTTTAATCTATCAACTGTATTGTTCAAGCGTGTAATTGCCTCTGTATTCTGATTATAACCATCATATAAGGCTTTGAGGTTTTTATCTAATTTTTCTTCTATACTTACAAATCGTTGATTGAGCTTTTCGAATCCTTCCTGCATTTCACTCCGTACTGAGCCTATCTCTCCTCTGACTGAAGTTAGACCTTCCTGCATTTCACTTCGTACTGAGCCTATCTCTCCTC
>ENA-UOOM01003758-UOOM01003758.1-fermentation-metagenome-genome-assembly--contig:-NODE-3758-length-10618-cov-6.639118_pt1 | contig 10618 bp, 7 predicted proteins | sample MGYA00245781_ERZ724031 | MGnify/ENA primary metagenome ERZ724031 (study PRJEB28704, sample SAMN03018317) | fermentation metagenome | biome: anthropogenic terrestrial biome; feature: soil; material... | reverse complement strand
GGTGGGCAGGGGGGTGGGCGCCACATAGGGGGGCGTCACCACCGGGCCCGGGGCCGGAATGGCGCCGATTGCAGATAGCACAGCCCAGGTATCGGGGCCAACGATGCCGTCCACCTGCAGCTTGTTGATGCGCTGGAAGTGGCGCACGGCCAGAACCGTGCTGTAGCCAAACACGCCGTCGATGGCATCAGAGAAATAGCCAAGGCCCTTCAGGGCATTCTGCACCAGGGTAACGCCAGGGCCCTGATCGCCGTATTGCACCCGGTTGACCCCCGGATAGGGCACGGGAGCGGGCAGGGGGGATTTGGGGTTTGGAACCGCCTTGCTGCTAAACAGCAGGATATAAGTGGTCTCCCCCACCAAGCCATCCACCTTCAGCCCGTTTTGGTATTGGAAGTCACGCACGGCCAGATAGGTTTTGTATCCATACTTGCCATCCGCAATACCTGGGTTATAGTTCAGCTCCCGAAGGCGCCGCTGCAGCGAAATAACGTCCGGGCCTTCGTCGCCATAGTTGAGCGTTTTGGTCGTGGCGCCCGCTGCCAGGCTGCCTACCAGCAACACAAGGCATACCAGCGATGCCAGCAGTCTTTTTTTCATAATGTCCTCCCTCTTATAGTTGGAACGCACTAAATTGGGTTGTCGTCAAATAATATAACCAATTTGAAGGAATAAGGCAAGAGAAATAATCCCTCCTTCACCTAATAAGACGCTCAAGCGACGGCTTTTGTTCCATCTCGCGAAAATTTTTATTGGTTTTTCGCCTCAACCGCCATCAGGTGCAGCGCCGCCACCGCCTGGGAAAGCGTCGCCACCGGCACCAGTTTCACCCCCTTGGGGGCCTTGATGCGGCCCAGCCGATCCTTGGGGCAGATCACCTGGGCAAAGCCCATCCGGGCGCACTCCGCAAGCCGGCGCTCCATGTGGGGGATGGCCCGCACCTCGCCCAAAAGGCCCACCTCCCCCATGGCGGCCACGTCCTGGGGCAGGGCCTTGTCCGAAAGAGAGGAGGCCACCGCCAGGCACACCGCCAGGTCGGCCGCCGGCTCATCCAGGCTTAGGCCGCCCGCCACATTGATATACACATCCTGGTTATACAGCCTGAGCCCCGCGCGCTTCTCAAGCACTGCCAACAGCAGCGCCACCCGGCCCTGGTCCATGCCGTTGACGGTGCGCTTGGGCGAGGCGTAAAACGACTGGGCGGCCAGCGCCTGCAGATCCACCAGCATGGGGCGGCTGCCCTCCATGCCGCAAAACACCACCGAGCCCGAGATGCCCGCCGCCCGGTTTTGCAGCAGCGTCTCCGAGGCGTTTTCCACCGCCCGCATCCCTTCCCCCGTCATCTCAAACAGCCCCAGCTCATTGACCGAGCCAAAGCGGTTCTTGTTGGCCCGCAGCAAGCGGTACTCCCGCTTATAGTCCCCCTCAAAATACAAGACCACGTCCACCATGTGCTCCAGCACCCGGGGGCCGGCGATGGCGCCCTCCTTGGTGACATGCCCCACCATCATGATGGCACAGCCAGTGGTCTTGGCGTGGCGCATCAGCAGCGATGCGCTCTCCCGCACCTGGCTGACCGAGCCCGGGGCAGAGGCCATGTCCGGCCGGTACATGGTCTGGATGGAGTCCACCACCACGTATTCCGGCTGCAGGGCCTCCAACTTGGCGGAGATGGCATCCATGGCGTTTTCCGCCAGCACCATCATGGGGTGCTCCCCCACCTTGAGCCGCTCAGCCCTGAGTTTCAACTGTCTTGCGCTTTCCTCGCCGGTGATATACAGGACCCGCTTGCCCATCCCCGCCAGGTTGGCGCACACCTGAAGCAGCAGGGTGCTCTTGCCCACCCCCGGCTCGCCTCCTATCAGCAGCAGCGAGCCTTCCACCACGCCGCCGCCCAGCACCCGGTCAAACTCCGGGATGCCGGTGGACTGGTGAATCTGCTCGCCCGAGCGGATATCCGAAAGCATCGCCTCTGCCTCCCCGGTGCCCCCGGGGCGCTTGTCAGGCTTCCTGGCGGTGTCATTGGCGGCCTGGGGCAGCGTCTCCTCCAGGGTGTTCCAGGCCTCACAGCCCGGGCACTTGCCCATCCAGCGGGGGGTCTCATAGCCGCAGGCGGCGCAGACATAGATGGATTTTGGGGTTCTGGCTTTCAAGGGCATTCCTTTCTCACAGCGCGCTGGGGTATAATCACAGCAGAAGAACGGAGGCGATCGCATGGCAAAGGGCACAGCCTATATCGTGGGCGCGGGGGATTTTACCACAAGGGGCCTCGCCCCAGGGCGCGGGGATATCCTCATCGCCGCTGACGGCGGCTTTGACAGCCTGCACCGCCTTGGCATCCGGCCCCAGATCGTGCTGGGTGATATGGATTCTATCACAAGGCTCCCCAAAGGGGTAGCGCGGCTGCGCTTCCCGCCCAAAAAAGACCTGACCGACATGGCCCTGGCGCTGGACTTTGCCAAGGCCCGGGGCTTTGGCCAGTTCAGGCTCTATGGCGCCACCGGCGGGAGGCTTGATCACAGCCTGGCCAACCTGCAAACCCTGGCCGGGCTGGCCCGGGAGGGGTTTTGTGGGGTCATCGTCGCCCCCGGCATCACCATCTACGCCCTTGCCAATGGCACCCTGCGCTTCCCGCCCCTCAAACCTGGCACGGTGGTATCGGTGTTTTGCCAGGGCGGCGAGGCCCTGGGGGTCACCCTCAAGGGGCTTAAATACCCGCTTACTGAGGCCCGCCTTGACCCCTTCACCCCCCTGGGGGTGAGCAATGAGGCCACAGGCCAGCCTTTTTATGTTTCCGTGGGCCAGGGGGTGCTGCTGGTCACCATCGGGGCTTCCCCGGTTTAGCCAAAGCGCGCCACGTCCTCCCGCACCATCCGATACAGCGCCTCTTCCTTGCGCTCAATGTCCCTAAGCAGCGCCATCTGCGCCCGGGCGCGCACCAGGTTGTGCTCCGGGTAGTCCACCTTGAAATACAGGTCGCCATCCAGATAATCGGTGAAAAAGCGCATGGCCAGTTCTGCCGTAATCACCTTGATGCCAAGGGGCAGACGGCTCAACTCCGCATCAGTCAAAAAACCCGCCGTCTCCTGCACAAAACCCCGGGTGAAGGCCCGGGCCTTGTCTAGGTTCAGGCTCACTTTGCTGGTGTCCGGCTCATCCTCCAGGGCGTCCGAGGCGCCAAAGCGCACCGCGTCCCCATAGTCATACAGCGCCGAGCCCGGCATCACCGTGTCCAGGTCGATCACGCACAGCGCCCGGCCAGTTTTCTCATCGAGCAGCACGTTGTTGGACTTGGTGTCGTTGTGGGTCACCCGCAGGGGCAGTACCCCCTGGTCCAGCAGCTTCACTATTTCCCCCAGCATCCTCCGGCGCTCAAAGAAGAACTCGATGTCCTCTTCCAGCCCCTGAACCCGCCCGGCCATGTCCTTGTCCACCGCGCGCACAAAAGCGTAAAAGCGCTTGGTGCTGTGGTGGAAATCCGGGATGGTGACAAACAGCCTGTCCGCCGGGAAATCCGCCAGCAGGCGCTGGAAGCGGCCAAAGGCGTGGCCCACCTCCTCCATCTGGGAAAGGTTTTCCACCATGTCAAGGGCCAGGGCGTCGGCGATATAGGCATAGGCCCGCCAGATATTCCCCTCGCCGTCCTGGAGCATCACATCGTTGTCATGGGTGCGGATCACCTCCAGCGCCTGGCGGTGGGCATCCGCTTGGTCAGCCCCGATGCCGGCCCTGAGGTGGTCTGTGATGGCGGCGATGTTAGTCATCACCCCCCGGGGGTTTTTGAACACATAGGTGTTCAGCTTCTGCAGCGTGTATAAATGGGCCTTCTCCCCCTCCTGATAGGTGAGGACAAAGGTGCTGTTCACATTGCCTGAGCGCACCTCCGCAGCCTGCGCAAATCGCCCCCGGAAGCGAAACTGCGGCAGAACATGCTTGATCTGGTTATATGCCATGCTTTGCTCCAATCCAACTCACTTCTGTCAGGGGTATTCTACTGAGGCTTTTGCGGGCTGTCAATCAGGCGCCTTCCCTGAAGGGCGCAAAGCGTCTCAAAAATGTGTAACCCTGCTGGCTTCAGGGTATAATTCCCATGTATTGACAAGGATTTCTTCCGGGGGCTGGTGGCGGGTGCCCCGGCGGCAGCGGGGTGAGGGGCAGCATGCAGTTTGGCACGCTATTGCGGGAGTTGATTGGGGTTTCCGGGGTCAACCAGGCTGATCTGGCTAGCGCCCTTTCATTTTCAACCAGCGAATTAAGCAAATATGTGGGCGGCTCCCGCCTGCCTTCGGCGCGCAACATCCGGGGGCTGATGGGCCGGAGTGCCTTGCTGTTTTCAGAAAAGATCTGGGCTCAAGGCCTGACGGCGCAGCTGCGCAGCATCTTCCCCCTGATGCACCTGCCCAAAAGCCGGGCAGAGCTGACGGTGTTTCTCCGCCATGCGCTCAGCCTCTCCTACCGGGAGAGCAAAATCGCAAGCCAGGAATGGACCGAGGGCCTCAACACCCTCAACATGGTGCTGTCTGGCTGGGAGGAGATCTATCACCATCTGCTCATCTCCCTCTCCTTTGCCATCCGGGCGCGGGAGGATGACCTGCACATTTATTTCACGCTGGGCTTTTTCCTGGCCTTTATCCGGAACTCCCCCCTGCCCTTCCCCACAGCGGGCGCGGGCAAGGTGCATGTGCATGTGCTGCTGGATGAAAAATCAAAGCAATATCAGCTCAACTGGGAGGATTTGCGGCTGTGGCTCTCCCACATGGAGACCGCCCGAAAAACCGTTTCCTTTGACGCCTGGACCACCCAGGCCGACCTGGGCACCCAGAGCTTCTGCTTTCTGGAAGGCGCCTTTGTGGTGCTGCTCAACGGCTTGGTGCCCTCCTCCCCCATCGGGGTGCGGATGGAGGATACCCGCTTTTTGATGGAGTTCGGGCTGCTCAACCGGCATCTGATCAACACCCCGCTGAGCCACAACCGGGACGAGGCCCTGAGCATGATTCAGCAGGATGCCGATAGCCTGCTGGAGATGCTCTCCCTGTGTCAGGGCATCTACTCCTTTGGCAACTTTGGCTTCCTGGCCAAACCCCATCACCTGGACAGTGCCCAGGCGCCTGGGGAGCTAAAGGCCTTCCTGGCCCAAGCGGCGGGAATCCTCATGCGCAGGCCCGTCCCCATGCTCATCAGCATCGCGGCGGTTGACCACTTCTCCTCCCAAAGCGGGACGCTGATGCCGCTGATAGGCTGGCTGACGTTTGAGAAGGCAGATCAGGTAAACTACATGGCCAGCTTTGAGCAACTGATGGACAACCCCGCCGCCGTGCGCATCCATTTGAGCCAGCACGAGTTTCCGGAGTGCTTCATGCTGGCGCTGGAAGAGGGGCTTTTGATCTATCAGCCCGATGAGGCGGGCGGGGCGGAGCAATTTATGCTGCTGCCCAGGGCGCTTTGCGGGCAGCTGTTTGATGCCCTCAACCACATGGTGAAAAACGAAACCCTGCCACTGGAGCGCAGGCTGTGGTCCTCCTACATCAAGGCGCTCCCTTCCCTCAGCGGCAGCCTGGGCAGCTACCCGGCCAGCCTCTGGGCCCCGCCGGTGGATTCCGTGTAACAGGTCCCTCACCCAGCGCCCCTCCTTGTGACAAGGGGGGGCTTTTTCTTTGCGCGGCTTCATGGTTTCCAAACCATGTCCCAAAGCGGGCAAAACCCGCCAAAACAAGAAACCCCAAGCCGGGTTTTTCCTGTGTTGGAGCGATTTCCAGGGGTAGACTTTTCCCATCTGGCAGCGATGCCATGAGCAAGAAAAACTTTCAGGAGGAAAACACAGATGAACCGGATGCTCACAAGACACACGCGGCTGGCAGCCTTCCTGCTGGCGCTGACCCTCATGATGACCCTGGGGCTTACCGCCCTGGCCCAAGCCACCCTGCCCGGGATGATCCCCGCCATCTCCCAGCGGGGCAACCTGCTGAAAACCGAGGTGGAAATCGACCTCAACGCAGACACCCTGATCCGGCTGCTTGAGGAGCACATCCTCACCCCGGGCACGCAGGATGCCGAGGGCATGCAGGAAATCAGGGACATCGTGGCCGGCATCAACAAGCTGCGCGCCACCATCATCCAGGGCGACCATCAAAGCCGCATTCTGCTGAAAAGCGAAGACGAGCAGATTCTGACCTTTGATGTGATTCTGGATGCGGACACCCAGTTGGCCAGCATCACCTCAAGCCTGCTCCCGGGGGTCAGGTTGAGCCTGCCTCAGGAGATGCTGCTCTCAGCCGTCAAGCAGCAGCAAGCGGATGATCCGCTGTCCATAAGCGCTGAGCGGGTTGCGCCTTACGCTGAGGCTGTCACCCAGTTCCTGGCCCAATTGCCCGACCAGACCCCGGAAACCCCGGATGAGGGCAACTACTTTATCATCGGGTATGGCAGGTTTAACAAGCGCGAGACCTTTGACCTGGATGCCAAAACCGCCCTGGGGTTGATGGCAAGCCTCCTTGAGGTGTTCAAACAGGATACGCAAAGCCAGCAGATGCTGGACCTCTCCCTCAAGGCCCAGCACGAGGAGAACCCCGCAGAGCAGCAGGCTTTCAGCAGCTCCGCAGATCTGATCTCCCAGCTTGACAAGGCCATCCAGGAAGGTCAGGCCCAGGAAAACCGCGTTATCGCCAACCACGCCAGCTACACCCGCGCTGATGGCCTGGCGCTGTACACCCACACGGAGTTCCTCAGCCAGGATGCGTCACAGCCCAATGTGTTGCTCAACTACTATCACGAAGGCAACGAAAACCAGACCTTTGATATCACCAGGTTCACCATCACAATCGACCATCCCGAAAGCTCCCCGGAGCATGAGACCACCCTCTCCCTGACCAGCTACACATCCAAAGACGAAGCCCAGAACGATGAATACCGGGAGACCACGGCAACGCTTGATTCATCCATGGGGCAGTTCACGCTGACCACCACCAACCTCCTCGCCCTCACAGGCGATTACGGCGCCCAGGGCACCATCAGCCTCTCAGCCTTTGGCAACAAACCTCTGGCCACCCTGCGCTACGCATCCCAGGAAGTGGCCCAAGCCCCGGCGCTGCCTGAGACCGCGGGCTTGGTCACCATCGATGTGGGCGACTCGGTGTCTGATGAAGAAGGCAACCTCATCGCCCAAACCCTGGTGGAAAAGGGCTTGCCCGATTTGTTCACAGCGCTGCCCGAGGAGATGACCCAGCTGCTTGGCATCGTGCTCGAATAGCCCAAACGGCCAAGACCTACGAATAATAGAAAGATTAAAAGGAGAAAAACCATGAAAAACAAGAGATTGACCATGCGCCTGGCGGCGTTTGTGATGGCAGTCGCCCTGATGATGACCACGGCCAGCGCCCTGGCCCAGAGCGACATAGAAGAACAGGGATTCCGCTCCGTCGACCTGTCCTGGTATGAGAATGCCCAGAATGTGCTTGGCGCTGTGATGGATGGCGTCTTTGAAGATTACGATTCACAGGATGAAGAGCAGGGCCTGCTCAGAAACGCCTGGAACAAGATTAAAAAGATCACGAAAGACGCTGCCAATAAGACCAGGGACTTCGCCGTGGACACCTATAACAAGGCCAAGGACGTCGCGACTGACAGCTATGAAAAGACCAAGGACTTTGCTACTGACACCTATAACCTGGCGGTGGAAGGCACAAAATCCGCCTGGGAGACCGTCAAGGAGACCACCAAGACCGTTGCCAACGCGATTTATGAGGAAGACGAGGAGCAGGGCTTCATCCGTGACACCTGGCGCAAAACAAAGGAATTCGCCAAAAAAGCGGGAAATGCCATTTGGGAAGAGACCGATGTGGCGCTTGACAATGGCTTCTCGGCCATCAGTGGACAGGATCTGGAAGAGCAAGGCATGCTGGATAATATTTGGAGGGGCATCAAAGATACCATGACCATGATCAACCCCATCAACTATATAATCCCGTAAGCTTAGCGTCAAAAGCAAAAGCCCTGGCAAGCCCAGGGTTTTTGCTCTGTCTGCCCCGCTCGCCTTTACAGATTCCCTTCTTTCCGTTAAAATAACGCTTGCGCACATTCTGCGCGCACGGAGGGGTATCGAAGTGGTCATAACGGGGCTGACTCGAAATCAGTTGGGGCGCAAGCCCACGTGGGTTCGAATCCCACCCTCTCCGCCACAACATCAACACGAGTTGATACAATTTGACCCGCTTCGTAATGAGGCGGGTCTCGCTAATTTTCGTTGATATTGCTCATCTTTTTGGCGTTAGTTGCCCCGTCATAAAGCCCCATTTTTGTCATAAAAAAGCAAAGCCAGGGTGTTCCCAGCAATTCATTTCTAAACAATTAAAAACAAATGCAACCCCCCTCCCTCCCCGTGTACATAGTGTGTGTTCCCGTGTACAGAGTATCGGGGGTGCCGTGTATTAGTATCGAATTTCCCAGGTTTTATAAGGGGTTTGCCGTGTTAGGAGTATCGTAAGTGTCCAACCCGCCCGCGTCTTTCCGCTCCCTTCTCTTTGGTGGGAGAATGCCCCCGGATGTCTTAAGAGCACTTAAGGGGTCTTAAAGAGGATTCAGGTGTCCTGGGATACGGACGGGAGGAGCAGTGGGCATGCCATCAACAGAACTCAGCAAACTCAATCATCACAAGAACCTCACACTCTGGCAGCAGCAGGTCTGCGAATGTCGACACAGCGGCATGACGGTCAAAGCTTGGTGTGTTCAGCAAGGCGTTTCCGAAAAGTCGTATTATTACCGCCACCATCATCTATAACCTGGTGGAAACAGCCAAAGAGAATGACCTGGACCCTTACCGTTATTTGACCTGATTGATACGGGAAGCGCCAAAACTGGACATGAGCAATGAACAGCAGGTGTCGCAGTTGTTGCCGGTTAATACGCCTGAAGAGTGCAGGGTGAAAAAAGGCGTTTGACGCTTACAATGATGCTGAGCAAGTGTCCCGGCTGCTACCGGTCAACGCGCCGGATGAGTGCAGAGTGATAAAGCGCGTTTGACGCTTACGGTTAAGCCCAGATACTTCTCCACCTGTCCAGTATTGGGGAATCTCTTGGATCCAAGTCTCCCCTTGTTGACTGACTTAATCAGCAGAACATCACCAGTATACTTTTCGTTGCTTAACAACTTGTTGATACTTTATCCTATGTTTCCGACTCTGTCCCAATGCGTCAAATCATTATCAAAAGGCATGAGACTTACCACTAGAAATGTCAGTACAACGGTTCCGGGTTCCAGATGTCCCCCATAACTTGTCTTGTCATTTGACAAAGTGATATGAGCATGTACCCTCCCGTCCAAGACTAGCCCGTTCAAACTGATAACATCTGCCGGTGCATCCGCTTTAACGAATATTTCATTTGGCGGATTTACTCTCGATGATACAACATGATAATGATGCGATGATACAGATCCAATGCCATTCAAAATCAGTGCGTTCTTAATCTTGTGAACATCTATGGCTTCTGTTAGTTTCTCTAGGATATCATCGCCCGGGTCCATTCTTACTAGAATTAGGTCATTAGGCTCTGTATATTCGAACTTCACTAGCATACACCTCCCTAGCCCAAATACCCGAAGACTCTGGGTAGCCACAAAGTTACATCTGGCAACAAAGCCAATACTAGCGTAATACCATAGACAAGTACGGCAAAAGGAACCGTATGCTTGGCAACATCCTCTACGGTTGTTTCAGCTATCCCCGCTGCAACATAAAGGCAAGTACCTACTGGCGGCGTCAGCACTCCGAAAGTAAGACTAATACAGAATATTAGACCAAAATGCAGAGGGTCGATGCCTAACATTGAGGATGCACCAACCAAAACAGGCCCAATAATGATAATCGCCGATAAAGTATCTATAAACATTCCTATGACCAGACACAATAAAACTACACCTATCATAAAAGAAGACGGTGTCTTAAAAACAGTAACCATTGCTTCGGCAACACGCATTGGGATATTCTCGAAAGCCATAACCCAACCAAAGAGCGCGGCCGAGCTCATAACCAACATAATGTATCCCGTCGTAGAGGCTGTAGATTTTAAAGTATTGACAACAGCACGAAAGTTCAGCTCTTTATAGAAAAATGAAACAATTAGTGCATAAACACACCCTACAGCTCCGGATTCTGTTGGCGTCATTATACCGGAAAAAATCCCACCTATTATAATTAAGGGTGTTAACATTGCAGGTAGTGCACGGACGAACAGTCTCGATTTTTCAGCACGAGTCGCACGTTCATCAAGAGACTTGGTGTCTTTAGCTTTAATAATCAAAATAATCAGAATTCCCAAAACCATTATTATGCTAGGCAAGTATCCTCCCACGAATAGTGATCCAATCGAAATGCTAGTAAGCCCTCCATATACAACAAATGGCAAGCTTGGTGGAATTACGGCTCCCAGACTGCTGGAAGAAACTTCTATAGCTCCGGCAAAACCCTTAGAGTAGCCATTCTTTTTCATCAAAGGAATGGTGATGCTTCCTGTAGCAGCCACATTAGCTATGGCTGAGCCAGAAAGGCTGGCAAAAATCGCACTGGAAAATGGTCTGCCCCCAGTCTTTGTACCAACCAGTGAGTTAGTAAAGACCGTTTCCTGG
>ENA-UOOM01003756-UOOM01003756.1-fermentation-metagenome-genome-assembly--contig:-NODE-3756-length-10619-cov-78.441310_pt1 | contig 10619 bp, 9 predicted proteins | sample MGYA00245781_ERZ724031 | MGnify/ENA primary metagenome ERZ724031 (study PRJEB28704, sample SAMN03018317) | fermentation metagenome | biome: anthropogenic terrestrial biome; feature: soil; material... | reverse complement strand
ATCGATGAAAAAACATTTTTGAAAATGTTGGATTGTTCATTTTTATAATATGGTTATTACTTTCATTATATTGATTGCAACAGCGTCTCTGTTTGTTTGGGGGAAAATACGTTCCGATATTGTAGCGCTTTGCTCATTGCTGGGCCTTTTACTCACAGGTATTCTTACACCTACAGAGGCGCTGTCCGGATTTTCAAATCCCATTGTGATCATGATTGCGGCGCTATTTATCGTGGGTGGCGCCATTTTTCAAACGGGACTGGCCGCTAGAGTAAGTAAAGGGTTGTTGCGCTTTGCCGGAAACAGTGACTACAAGTTATTTTTACTTGTCATATCCGTAACCGCGCTTATCGGATCAGTGTTGAGCAATACGGGGACGGTAGCGCTGCTTATGCCCATCGTGGTGAGTATGGCCACCTCCTCCAACATGAGTGTCCGGCGTTTGTTGATGCCGATGGCTTTCGCCAGCAGCATAGGTGGTATGATGACACTTATTGGAACGCCGCCAATCCTTATCGTACATAATACGCTTGTTGAAGCGGGGTATCGGGGATTCTCGTTTTTCACCACGTTACCCGTGGGCATAATTTTGTTGCTTTTCGGAATTATAGGGTTATGGCCCCTGAGCAAAACACTTGATAAAAAAAGGAAGAAAGACGACGATGACCAACGTTCGACAGTGAAGTCTCCCAAGCAATTGGTTACGGAATACCGTTTGGCAGAAAACATGTACAGGGTGGAAACGAACGGGAAATCTCCGGTGGTCGGGAAAAAACTTTCCGAACTCGATATTACGAAACAGTATGCCGTGACTATCGCCGAAATACGCCGCAGGTCGACGTCCCCGTTCAAGAAAACCGTTACCCAGGAACTGCCCGAGGCCGGGACCGTACTTGGCGATAACGACGTGTTGTACCTGATTGGCGATTTTGTTAACGTTGCCCGCTTTGCTGAAGAGAAAGGCCTTAAATTCATCGATCAGTCCTCAGACGACTCCATGCCTACTTTTTCGGGAAAACTGAAGTTCGATGAGATTGGTATGGCCGAGGTGGTTGTGCTTGCCAACTCCAACATCATTGGTCACCCGGTAAGAGAGTCAGGTTTCCGGAAGAACTACAACGTAAACATTATCGGCATACAACGCAAGACGCGCTATCTGGTGCAAAATGTGAAAGACGAAAAAATACAGTCGGGCGATATGTTGTTGGTCCAGGGTGCGTGGGAAGACATTGACAGGTTAAGCCGTTTGCAAGCTGAAATTGTAGTCATCGGGCAACCCTCGGCAGAGGCATCCAAGGTAACGCTTGAAGACAAAGCACCCGTTGCGGGAATTATTATGGGATTGATGGTTGTTGCGATGATCTTTAACTTTTTTCCGCCTGTGGTGGCGGTATTGATGGCTGCTGTCGCCATGATCCTTGCGGGATGTTTTCGAAGCGTACGCGATGCTTATCGTACGATTAACTGGGAAAGCGTCATCTTGTTTGCCGCCATGATGCCTTTGGCTACGGCTATGGAGAAAACCGGAGCATCAGAACTTATCTCTTCGGGTATAGTCGGTTCGCTGGGAAGTCGTGGCCCTTATTTGGTATTGGCCGGAATTTATTTGGGTACCTCCATTCTCACGATGTTTATCAGCAACACGGCAACGGCTATTTTGTTTGCGCCCATTGCGCTGCAGGCTGCCGTTGCGTTGGGTGTCAGCCCTTATCCTTTCCTGGTTGCGGTAGCGGTTGCTGCCAGTATGTGTTTTGCAAGTCCTTTTTCCACACCGCCCAACGCCATGGTTGTATCGGCAGGCCGGTACAGCTTTGTGGATTACGTTAGGGTGGGATTACCGCTGCAGGTTTTCTACATGGTAATTATGGTGTTTGCCTTGCCTTTGGTGTTCCCGTTCTGAACCCGGGAAAAATAAGAGTTGCGGTATTATGTATCAGTCATCGGGTAAATCAAACTCTTCGATAATCTTCACGATTTCCTCCCATGGCAGTAGTTTCCCTTTTCCGAAATCACCGCAGGCAAGCTCGCCTTCAGCGGTTTCATAGACGTGGTATCCCCATTTTTTCAGTTTTTCGATGTTGTCCTGAACAATCGGATTTTCATACATAAAGGTGTTCATGGCAGGGAAAATAAGTACCGGGCTTCGGGCTGCCATCACGGTGGTAGTGAGCATGTCGTCTGCAATTCCCGAGGCGATCTTCCCGATAATGTTGGCTGTGGCGGGCACAATGACGAACAGGTCGGCTGCCTTGGCCAGGTCGATATGCTTGGTGTCCCATTCCCGTACCGGGTCAAACATGTCAGTGACAACCGGATTGTGCGACATAGTTCTAAAAGTGAGCGGCGTGACAAACTCCTGGGCGGATCGGGTCATGATCACTTCCACGTTGTGCCCGTCCTTTTTCAGCTGGTTGACAATTTCTACGGCTTTGTAGCAGGCAATTCCGCCTGAAACTCCGATAACGATCGTTTTCATTTATTTCCTCCTTGTTTCATCATTTCCCTTACAATAGCTTCTGCTATTTGTTTCTTCCCGATCGGCCGGTCAACGACTTTCCCCGATCTTATCAACATGCCGAGATGATTGCTCTCCCCCAGTTGCGCCAGTTCGTTGGCAAAAACCATGTCACATCCGTTTTCTCCGGCAAGTTGGTTGGCAACCCGGATCAGTTCTTCTTCCGGCACATCTTTCAGCAGTTTGAATCCCACCAGAAAGGTATTCGGATTGTTTCGTTTAATTAGCGGAATCACTTTTTGGGTGCGTCTCAGACCCAGAATAATGTTGCGGTCCGACGGGATTTTTTCCGTCAGGCTATACCTGTTTTCCGGATTTTCGAGCACTTCTCTCACGGTCGCTCCAGCGTCACCGCTGTACGGCAAGCTGTTTATTTCTTTTGCCAATTCCTCCGTACTTGCGACATAGGCAAGCGTGAAATCGGATATGGCCATGGAATGGATGAAGAAATCTACCGGAACACTTTTGGTTAACGCATCCACGGCATGGTAAACACTTTCCGCATCGGTGACGGGGACAAAGTCCACGAACGGAAGTTGCTCTTTATCTAACGCCTTCCTGAAAGCCGTTTCGGTGAAGAGATAAGTTACGTGGAAATCGGAACGTTTTTCAGCGCAAAAGTAGTCCAGGATTGTTTCCAGGCAATACCAGCCAAGCAGTCCGGTGCTGATGTTGGTCAGCCTCCGCACTCCATCGATATGCTCCGATGTTCCGCCTGCCGTGATGGCTATATTCAGCATAAATTATATCCTTTCGGTTATCCGGTTGTCCTCATCCAAAATAAATACACCGGGTTTGTGCTCTTTTGCTTCTTCGGGCGACAGGGAAACATATGCCATGATGATGATTTTGTCGCCGGGTTGTACCAACCGGGCTGCCGCGCCGTTCAGGCAAATGGTGCCGCTGCCTGCCTCTCCTTCGATGACGTAGGTCTCAAACCGCTGCCCGTTGTTGTTGTTCACCACGCTAACCTTTTCCCAAACCAAAATTCCGCTTTGCTCAAGCAAGGTTTTATCGATGGTGATACTGCCCGTATAATTGAGATTGGCTTCCGTAACGGTCGCCCTATGAAGTTTTGCTTTCAATAAAGTGAGTTGCATCTATTTTTCTAAAATTATGTTGTCGATTAATCTTGTTTTGCCGAATCTTACTGCAACAGCCGCAAGCGCTTTGTCGCTGACGGTCTCTATCGTTTTTAACGACGGATATGCATATATGCTTACGTAATCGATGCAGGCAAGCGGCGCTTCGTTTATCTTACCGGTAATTTGCCGTATCAGTTTTTCGACGTTGTCTTCCCCTTTTTCGAATGCCGCCTGTCCTTCCCGCAGCGCTTTGTTCAATATGACAGCTTGCGCCCTTTCGGTAGCCGATAAATAGGTGTTGCGCGAACTCATGGCCAGCCCGTCTTCTTCTCTGACAATCGGACAGACGATTAGCTCGATGTCCATGTACAAATCGGCTACCATTTTTATCAGAATAGCCGCCTGTTGTGCATCTTTTTGTCCGAAATAGGCCCTTCGCGGCTGAACGATATTGAAGAGAATGGCCACAACCGTTGTAACACCTTTGAAATGAGCCGGGCGTGAAGCTCCGCAAAGTACCCGGGTGATGTCGCCGGCGACTTCCACAAAAGTGGAACTTCCCCGGGGATAGATCTCTTCCGCGGAAGGATAGAACACCACATCAGCTCCGGCACCTGTGGCGAGTTGTTCGTCGCGTTCAATGTTCCGGGGATAGGATTCGAAATCTTCGTTGGGGGCAAACTGGGTGGGATTAACGAAGTCGCTGACGACTACCGTATCGTTTTCGGCTTTTGCCCTACGGATAAGCGAGAGATGCCCTTCGTGCAGGAATCCCATGGTCGGGACAAAGCCTATGGATTTTCCCGATGTGCGTTGCGCACCGAGATACTCCCTCAATTCTTTTACGGTTGTAATGATCATTTTACGAATTATGAACGTTAAACTGTCTATTGTCTATTGTCTTTGTTCTTTGCTCCTTGCTCTTCAATACAGCTTTTCCAGAATATCCGCATCCATATCAAACGTGTGTTCTCCGGCCGGAAAGTCGCCTTCCCGGACTTCTGCAATGTAATCTTGGACAGCTGCCGTAATTTCGGTGTTCAGCTTTGCGTATTGCTTTATAAACCGGGGAACAAAATCGCTGAACATTCCTAGCATGTCGTTGATTACCAATACCTGGCCGTCACAACTTTTTCCGGCTCCTATGCCTATGGTCGGGATGCGGAGGGATTTTGTGATCAGTTGGGCCAGCTTGTCGGGAATGCATTCCAGTGTGATGGCAAAAACGCCAGCTTCCTCCAGCAATTTGGCATCTTCCCAGATTCTCTTTGCGCTTTGTTCGTCTTTTCCCTGTACTTTAAACCCGCCGAAAGCGTTGACCGACTGCGGTGTTAACCCGATATGCCCCATTACCGGAATTTGTGCATCCACAACGGCTTTTATTGTTTCCGAGAAAAGTGTGCCGCCTTCCATCTTGACGGCTTCAGCACCACCTTCCTTGATCATTCTGCCTGCATTCCGCACAGCTTCTTCTTTTGAAACATGATAGGATAAAAAAGGCATGTCGGCGACTACCAGCGCATTTTTCACACCCCGGACAACGGCTTTTGTGTGATATATTATTTCGTCAAGAGTAACCGGGAGCGTTGATTCGTTTCCCTGGAAGACCATTCCCAGTGAATCGCCAACCAGGACGGAATCGATTCCTGCGGCATCCACTATTTTCGCCATCGAATAATCATAGGCGGTGAGCATACTTATTTTCCGGTTATTGTCTTTCGCTTCCTGAAAGGATTTTACAGTAAATTTTTGTGCCATATTTTTTATTGCTTAGAGAGCGGGGTGTTAAGTACTTCTTCCAGCGAATAATCGCCCAACAGCTGCATGGTTTTCCTTCCCATCAGCGTGTATAACGCTGTCATTTCCGGCATAAGAGCATTCAAACTTTCCAAATGCATCCGGACGGTGTTTTTGTCGCCTCGCTTAATGGGACCGGTAAGCGCATCTTTAAGATCTTTCCCTTTTAGGTTAAGGATAACGCTTTCCAATAAAGGCCGGGCTGCTTCCTGAATATTGTCTCGGGGCATGCCCGATTTCTCGAAAATCGCAAAGGAGGCATCCAACAGCGTTACCAGGTAGTTCGACAAAACGCAGGCGGCCGCGTGATAAAGGGATTTCTTGCCGGGGTCTACGGTGAACGTTTGATTTCCGCACGCCTTGAAAAAGCCGGTCAATTGTCCGTTATCTTCCCCCGGCTTCTCGATGGCAAACCATACGTTGCCTAATTTTTCCTGTGCTACAACGGGATCGCCGAATGCCAAAAGCGGATGTGCGCAAGCCGTTTGATAGCCGTTTTCTTTTAGCGGGTTCAGTATGGAAAGAGGATATGCACCGCTGGCGTGCAAGACCAGCTTTTCGTCCTTCCGGGGGGGAGGGAGAAGGGTGATTTGCCGGACAACGGCTTCAATCTGGTCATCGGGTGTCGTGATCCATATCATCTGGTTGTCATTGATCAGCTCCCCTGCAGATGCATAAGGATGGGAATGGGTCAGCCGGGCCGCCCTTTCGGTGCTTTTACAACTTCGGCTATAATAACCTCCTATCTCAAAACCGTTGTTTTTGAAATACAATCCTAAAGCGGTTGAAACTTTGCCGGCACCTATAAAAGCAATCTTCATTACCAATTTTACGTCGCTGTTCTGCGAGGCAAAGGTACAAAATAATATGAAATGAAAATGTTTTTAAGAAGTTATCCCAATGCGCAATTGGGTTGGGTAACTACTTTGAAGAAGTCGTTCCCTTTGTCGTCCACCAAAATGAAAGCGGGGAAATCCTCCACTTCGATTTTCCAGATGGCTTCCATACCCAGTTCGGGATATTCCACGCATTCGAGGCTCTTGATGCTATTTTGTGCCAGAATGGCCGCCGGACCCCCTATGCTGCCCAGGTAGAACCCTCCGTGTTTCTGACAAGCATCGGTCACCTGCTGGCTGCGGTTCCCTTTAGCGAGCATGATCATGCTGCCGCCGTGCGATTGGAACAGGTCTACGTAGGAATCCATCCGCCCTGCCGTGGTCGGTCCCATGGATCCCGAAGCATAGCCTTTGGGCGTTTTTGCCGGCCCGGCATAGTAGATGGGATGGTCTTTGATGTATTGTGGAAGACCTTCTCCGCGGTCGATCCGCTCTTTGAGCTTGGCGTGTGCTATGTCGCGCCCGACAATAATGGTGCCGTTAAGCGACAGCCGCGTTGAAACCGGGTATTTGGACAGTTCCGCCAGGATTTCCGGCATCGGACGATTGAGGTCGATCTTCACGCCGCCGCCTTCACCGGCTTCACGCATCGACTCGGGGATAAGGCGGGTTGGGTTGTCTTCCATTTTCTCAATCCAGATACCTTCTTTGTTGATTTTTGCTTTGATGTTGCGGTCGGCCGAGCAGGACACTCCCATTCCTACGGGGCAAGAGGCTCCGTGACGGGGCAGGCGGATAACGCGCACGTCGTGTGCAAAATATTTTCCACCGAATTGAGCGCCCAGTCCCAGCTTTTCAGACGCGATCTTCAGTTTTTCTTCCATTTCAATATCGCGGAACGCCCGGCCAAATTCATTGCCTTCGGTGGGGAGATTGTCGTAATATTTTGTGGATGCCAGTTTTACAGTTTTCAAGTTGGCCTCGGCAGAGGTGCCGCCGATGACAAATGCTAAATGATAGGGCGGACAGGCTGCAGTTCCCAGCGATTTCATTTTTTCCGTCAGGAACGCTTCCAGTTTTTCAGGGGTGAGCAACGCTTTGGTTTCCTGATACAGGTATGTTTTATTGGCTGATCCGCCGCCCTTGGCAACACAAAGGAATTTGTACTCATTCCCTTGAACCGCGTACAGGTCGATTTGAGCAGGGAGGTTTGTCCCCGTATTCACTTCGTCATACATGTTGAGCGGCGCATTCTGCGAATAGCGTAGGTTTTCGTTTATAAACGTGTTGTAAACACCACGCGAGAGGGCTTCCTCATCGTTTCCTTCCGTCCATACCTGTTGCCCTTTTTTGCCCATAATAATTGCTGTTCCCGTGTCCTGGCAGAAGGGAAGAATTCCTTTGGCCGATATTTCCGAATTGCGCAGGAAAGTGAGCGCCACGTATTTGTCGTTATCGCTCGCTTCGGGGTCGGTAAGAATTTTGGCTACCTGTTCCTGATGCTCGGGACGCAGCAGAAATTCCACATCACGAAAAGCCGTCTGTGCCATCAGTGTAAGTCCTTCCTGAGAAATTTTCAATACCTCTTTCCCTTCAAATTCCGAAACCGATACGTGATCTTTGGTCAGTAGGTAGTATTCTGTGGTGTCTTTCGACATTGGGAAAGGGTCTTGATAATGAAACGATTTTGTTGCCATATAATGATGTTTTGTAAATGTTTTTTCGAACAGGTACAAAATTACAAAGAAAAAATGACTTTTTAGCAGGCAGTAGAGTAGACAACCTTTCGATAGCTCAGTTGTTTGTGCTATTTAAATTCATTATAAATAATATATCTTAAAAGCTCGTTTTTTAGGCAAAAAATATGTTCCTTTGTATCCGGAAATGAGATTGTGCTATTTATGCGACTTTCAGAACTACAGACCGGCGATAAGGCATTCATTGTAAAAGTAAATGGATCGGGGGCATTTCGGAAACGGATTCTCGAAATGGGCTTCGTGCGCGGACAAGAGGTGAGGTCGATACTGAACGCCCCGTTGAAAGACCCTATCAAATACGGCATCATGGAGTACGAAGTTTCGTTGCGGCGCAGTGAAGCCGTATTGATTGAAATTTCGAAATTGAAAGAAGATGTGGTGTATGCGGTGGACAATGACAAAACAGATGAGCCTGAAAACGAGGTTGAAGAGACGGACTTTCGCGATCCACCACTTTCTGACGAATCCGATTTAAAGAAAGAAAATAATAACGTTATTCGTGTTGCGTTGGTTGGAAACCCCAACGCCGGAAAAACCTCCATTTTCAACCTTGCGTCGGGGGCACACGAGCATGTGGGAAATTACAGCGGCGTAACGGTCGATTCCAAAGAAGGAACGCTGAGGCACAACGGTTATAAGTTTATATTGACCGATCTTCCGGGAACATATTCATTGTCTGCTTATTCTCCCGAGGAACTGTACGTAAGAAGTTATATTTTTGAAGAAAAACCCGATGTTATTGTGAATGTGGTGTCGGCATCGGCCTTGGAGAGAAACCTGTATCTTACCACCGAGCTTATTGAGTTGGAGAAACCAATGGTAGTAGCACTCAATATGTACGACGAACTTGAGAAGAGTGGCCGCTTATTCAAGCACCAGACGCTTTCTGAAATGCTGAATGTTCCTATTGTTCCTACGGTGGGAAAGAAAGGGTTAGGTATTCCCGAATTGCTCGAAAATGTGATTAGCATTTACGAATCCGGCAACAACTCTCACAACGTAAAGGTTCCCTACGGGCGTGTATTGGAGAAATCCATCGGCTTTATGTGTCGCGATTTATTATCCAACGGCTTTTCGACGTTAGGTATGCCGAAGCGTTATGTCGGTATTAAGTTGCTGGAGGGGGATAAAGAGGTAGAAAATGCTATTCGTGAGCACGATAAAGGCAAGGAGCTTCTGGCTCGTAGAAACAAGGAACGGGAATATATCGAAAGATTGTTGAAAGAAGACCCAGAGTCGGCCTTTACCAATGCCCGGTATGGATTTATTGCAGGAGCACTCAAAGAGACACTGAGCGAAAAAACAAAATTCGAAGATAAAACTACTGTGCTCGATGCTGTCCTGACGAATAAATATTTGGGGCTCCCGCTTTTCTTTGTCTTTCTGTGGATAATGTTTGAAGCTACATTCCGGCTTGGAGCTTATCCGATGGAGTGGATTGAGTGGATTGTGGCCCAGGCAGGGAATTTGATTCGTGTAAATATGACGGAAGGACCACTCAAGGATTTGCTGGTAGACGGCGTTATCGGCGGAGTGGGGGGTGTTATTGTTTTTCTGCCGAACATTGTGATATTGTACGCGTTTATCGCGTTTATGGAAGATTCGGGATACATGGCCCGGGCAGCGTTCATCATGGATAAACTGATGCATAACATCGGCCTTCACGGAAAATCGTTTATCCCGCTTATCATGGGGTTTGGGTGTAATGTTCCTGCCGTAATGTCCACCCGCACGATCGAAAGCCGCAGCAGCCGGATGATTACCATGCTGATTGTTCCTTTTATGTCGTGCAGTGCGCGATTACCGGTCTATATCCTATTTGTAAGTGCATTCTTTCCCCGGAACGGCAGTTTTGTCATGCTCGGATTGTACAGCGTAGGGGTTCTTGTGGCTATTCTGACGGCGATTCTGCTTCGTAAACGATTTTTTACCAAGGAAGATACGCCGTTTGTGATGGAGTTGCCGCCTTACCGGATGCCTACGTTTAAATCGGTAGTGATCCATATGTGGGAAAGGGCCAAGCAGTATTTGCTGAAGATGGGCGGTCCCATTTTGGTTGCCTCCATCATTATCTGGTTTCTGGGGTATTTCCCGCAAGATGCACAGCGCGAAGCGCAATTTGACAGGCAACTGGCACAACTCGACAGCCTGGTTTTACCGCAGACAGAAAAAGAGATCCGGGTGATAGAAATTGAACACGCAAAGAACACCGAACATCAGGTAAATTCATACATCGGAAAAATTGGCCATTTTATGGAGCCATTGATGCGCCCGCTTGGTTTCGACTGGAAAATTTCCGTGAGCTTGTTGTCGGGAATGGCGGCAAAAGAGATTGTAATCAGTACGATGGGGGTGCTTTATACCGGTGACAGTGAGGACCAGCAGTCGTTGCAAACCCGGCTTTTACAGGAGAAGCATCCGGACGGGACACCTGTTTTCTCACCGCTGGTCGTTATCGGATTTTTGCTGTTTATCCTGATCTATTTCCCCTGTATTGCCACCATAGTTGCTATCAAAGAAGAATCCCATTCGTGGAGGTGGGCGCTTTTCAGCGTGGTCTACTCGACAGGGCTGGCCTGGTTTATAGCTTTCCTGGTTTATCAAACCGGCCGTTTCTTTATTTAAACTT